>Ga0209834_10000186_pt1 | contig 37796 bp, 31 predicted proteins | sample Mar14236cmmetaG_FD_184134 | JGI IMG/M metagenome (GOLD analysis project Ga0209834, IMG submission 184134) | Marine hydrothermal vent microbial communities from Guaymas Basin, Gulf of California to study Microbial Dark Matter (Phase II) - Marker... ... | reverse complement strand
CCTAATAGCCCCTCGGGTGGTCTTTTTGCCAGCAGGACCCTGCCATCTTTTTCGATCACCGCTGCAGTCACTTGAATATGCGGCAGGGGGGATTTTTCCTTTCGGACCGGCAGATCTCCCTGCAGATTGTATTGAAATGCCAGGCAACCATCTTTCAGGGGACAGTGATCACAGACAGGTTTTTTAGGCAGGCAGATCAGTGCTCCCAACTCCATCAGGGCCTGATTGAATTCACCAGGGTTGCTTTCAGGTAAAAGATCTTCTGCAATGCGCCAGAGCTCTTTTTCTGTTTCTGAAATTTGAAGCGGTGTAGAAATATTGAACAGGCGAGTGAAGACACGTTTGATATTTCCGTCTAGAACAGGGGCTTGCTGGTTAAAAGCTATGGACGAAATCGCTCCCGCTGTGTAGCGCCCGATCCCCGGTAAAGATTCAAGGGATTTGACATTCTCAGGCAAGGATCCATCAAAACTATCTACAATCAATTGGGCAGCTTTGTGTAAATTAAGAGCCCGCTTGTAATATCCCAATCCTTCCCAGAGTTTTAATACCTGGTCCTGATCGGCCGATACGAGAGATCCAAGCATCGGCAGTTCATCCATCCAGCGTGTGTAATAGGGGATGACTGTCTCCACCCTGGTTTGTTGGAGCATGATTTCCGATACCCAGATAGCATACGGATCAGTGGTGCGCCGCCATGGCAGATCTCTGGCAAAAACTTGATACCAGCTGATTAGATCGGTATTGATGCACAGTTTTTTCTCCGGGTCAATCATAATGGACAAAGTGTACCATTTTTAAACTCCGTAAAAAGTATATATTGACAGCTTCTAGCCTGGGGCACTGCATTGGGGCCATAACGCATCTGGCTTAAGGTTGTGCCAGCGCGTGTATGGCAAATTGTCCTCCTTGCAGGATGTGTCTGCCTGGTAAACTGCCAAAAATTAGGAATTTGTAATAATAAGGTATCAAATTACCTATCAACGTTGTATAATTGTCAAAGTTGAAGGAATGATATTATTTTGTTAATATGCGAATGGGTTCCATTTGCTGAAGGATTCAATAAATAATGCGCAAGACCATCATGATCTGGGCAGCAGTAATGTTGCTTTTTATACTGGGATTGGTTGGATGTAACTACGGTGGAGAGACCGGCCCTTTGACCCTCGAGGAAGCTGTTCAGGTTGGTGTTCAGGCTACACTGACCAAAGAAGCCTGGTTGGATGGAGTTGAATCTGCCCGGAAAACAGCCATCGCAGCAGAGAATTCAGATAGTGGGGCGGACAGCGCTGATCAGATTATCAGTACACCTACGCCCACTATCAGGCCTACCCAGGAACCAACTCCGACACCTACCCTGAAACCAGCCAGTGAACACTTGGTATTCCCCGGCACCATCAAGGGCTGGGTTGATACTTACATTGTGGATTACAACTCGATCGATTATGCTGATGAACATATTACCTACGGGGACCAGTTCAAGGCCAATATCTTTGAGCGCCCCTTTACAGCTGACGATATGATCTACCAAAGTTCGATTGATATCATCCGCGTAAACTTGAAAGTCAGCACCAATTGGACCTATGCGATCTTGTATTTTGCTGAAAAATTACCTGAAAGCGGAACGATGAAATACGGCCTGGAGATCGACCTGGATGAAAATGGCCGTGGTGATCTGTTGATCCAGACCGGAATGCCGGCCAGCATCGATTGGAGTGTCAAGGATGTCCAGATCTATCAGGATGTGGATGGTGATGTTGGCGGCCTGAGCCCAATGGTGAATGACCATCCTGAAGAGGGATTTAACGGATACGAAGTGTTGTTGTTTGACAGCGGCGAGGGAGATGACCCCGATCTTGTTTGGGTCCGAAGGAACCCTGATGACGATACCAGCATCCAGATCGCTTTCAAAGCAGATTTGATAGGCCCCAATGGTTATATGTGGAGCGCCTGGGCAGATGATGGATTACAGGCCTTGGATCACAGAGATTATAATGATCGCTTCACGGAAGAAGATGCAGGCAGCCCCTATCCGGGAAGCCCGCTTTACCCGATCAAAGCGATCTATCTTTACGATACTACATGCCGGTCCTTTTACGGATTTACACCTACTGGTAATGAACCGGGATTGTGTCCCTAATTTGATTTCGGTTAGAAACAAAAACCTGCTCACTGAGAGCAGGTTTTTTTATCCAGGAAAATATAACCTTTTTGGTCACCGCGTGTCCTAGTCGGAGCAATAGCAGCGGTAGGTCATGTCCATCCAGGGTGGAGGAGGGGGATAACCAGGAGGGACAGATGCGGTGCAAGTGCACCATTCTATGTCCTCATCGCCCGAGTTATCATCTTCATCGCTACCAAATAAATCCCGGTAATATGACATCAGCTGCTCCCAATAATCATTATTGTAAAAGGGAGCTACCGAGGCTGGTTCGTTAGGATCATAAAGAGGCTCGCCGGCTAACTCCGGGTTTTGAACAAACTCCGGCGGCAGGGAGTAGGCAGCCAATTCTTCAAGTTGGCCGTTCACGGAGTCTCCATCAGTTCCGGTATCTGTCACGGAACTTAAATCTGTGGGACCGATCATTTCACCAAGTCCTGCCAACAGATCAAGGCTTGTGGTTAAGTACTGGTCACAATCATGGGGGATATCAGGATCGCAGTATTTCCTGACCCTGGGTTTGCAGAAGAAAGATACAACAGGCCGTCTTCCACAAGGGGCCCAGTCACAGTTGGTGTAAGCGATGCAGCTTAACTTTGCCTTTTCACATCCAGACCTGGTGATAGGGTTGCATCCGGAGGATAATTCACAGCCTGCACCTGTTTCGCGATCGCAGCCATCACGAAGTGGGCATCCCAATCCGGATCTGATATCACACCCTAAATTATATTTCTCAAGCAACAACAGGATATCCTCAGCGAAGATATCCGGGATGTTCTTGTAGTAGCGGTAATGAAGCTGATGGCGTTTGTAGGATGGCGTCCCGCTGACATAATTCACAAATTCCTGCTTTTCAGCCTGATCTTCTAAAAGGAATCCAGCTAGCTCTTCTGCAGGAAATACCGAGAAAAGGGTCTGGTTGTCGCTCAATTTGCCTTCCTCGATCATCGAATATCCGTAAAAATCCAGATCAGTGATGGACTCAACTAAACGGCTCTGCTCAATCACACCAGCAGTCATATCCAGCAGGCCTTCAAGTTCAAATTCATCCTCGATATTATCGCGGAATGGTATATCGTACTGAGAATATTGCCCATCCAGTGGTTTGGTCTTGATCAGGACGTATTCTCCTTCAATGATTTCCAGGACGTAAAAATCAACCAGGGAGGAATAACTGAATAACGATTCTCCATCAAAATCTTCCCGCATGGTCCCGCCAAAAGAGATCCGTTCATCATCCGGCACCTGTTCTGCTTGATCAAGGGGGACAGCCAGCGCAGGATCATAGGGAAGGTCGATCAGGCTGGTCATCACCCACAGCTGGAACAGTGATTCCGGATTGGGCAGCGGCACTGTTGTCACCAAAGCAGATCCTTCCAGCACTCTGCCGATCACCCGCTTGATACCGTTTTCAAAATCAAACTCGCTCTGAACAAGGTCGAGATCTGTAAAGCCTTCCAGGCGGATCAGAGAACCATCAGGGAACAGGATCAGAGCGATTCCTCCCGGCGTGACCTGGATTCTATCGCCGCTCTCCAACCAGAGGCCGGTATCTGCTAACCCCCAGGTTTCTCCACCATCATGCGAGATGCGAGCATCTCCATAGTAAACCAATAATGTTGTCTTGGTCTCTTCGATCTCAAAAACGGCATCTTCTGGAGTAGATTCTTCAGATTCAACTGTATATGTTGGTGCTGCCTCGATCAGTTCTGGAGTCGGTTCCGGTGTCTCCGTAACGGGCACTGCAGTTGGCTTGGAGGAGCACGCAGCCAACAGGAGAAGTATTACTGAGAGCATAAATAAGTAAAATATTTTTTTCATGATTCCTCGGTTTTGTTAGGCCAGTGGGTTACTATAGAATCCTACACCTGTTAGCCCTTTTTAGGCCTTAGAATATTGTAATGTGGGTGGTAGTGATCAATCTTTTCTAACCGATGGCAGTCACAGATGAAAAGGGAAAATCCACCTTATAATTATTGGTGTAGTTTGAATGTTGAAAACAGCCAGTCAAGTATTAATTAAGTGATTCCGAGGTGAAATATGACCATCAATCAGATAATTATCAGCTCCCTAATCGGTTATCTATTCGGATGTATCCAAGCTGCATTCATAATCAGTAAGATGATTGGGAAAATGGATATTCGTGAACACGGGTCCGGCAATGCGGGAGCATCAAATATCACCACTATCATGGGATTGAAATTTGGCGTGATAGTCGGGCTGGTGGATATCCTGAAAGGCTTTTTTGCTGTAGTTGTAGTAAGGCTGATCTATCCCGACAACCCGGACCTGGCTTACCTGGCCGGGATCATGGCCATCCTGGGACACATCTTTCCCTTTTATATGAAGTTCAGAGGAGGAAAGGGAGTAGCGACCCTGGTAGGAATGATGTTTGGATTGAACTGGAAACTGGGGGTCTTATTTGCACTGCTGGTGATTATCCCGGCTCTGCTGACAGATTATATTGTTGTCGGTTCCTTTACAACCTTTACGGCGCTGCCGATAGTGACCTATATTCTGGATTATCCTCTTGCTTTTACTATCATCGGCGGATTTCTGACTGTTCTCGTTTATTACCTGCATCGATTTAACATTCAGCGCCTCATCAACAAAGAAGAGACCAAGATCAGTTCAGTGATAAAAAAGAAGTGAGATTACCATGTAAAGGAAACCCCCGTTTCCCCATTCCTTAAAAGGCGAAGGCACACTCCTCTGAGTGTGCAATTACCCTTTATAATTTCACTAAGTGGCGAGGGGCGGGATTGAACTGGCAAGCCAGACCAAGGGCTTATAAGGCCTCTGTCATTGACCACATGTATCAAACAAAAAAATGGATAATTCTGAGCGTGATCTTTACTAGTTAGTGTGCTGTGATCGCACACTCATTTGGATTTGTCATCTTTCCTGCGTCCTACCTGGACAAGTATCAAACAACAGTTAGTTTGGTCCGAGTCAGGTAATCAGAGAGTTTTTGATAATCCTCTGCCAGATCCATATCCATCCCGAAACCGGCATCAGGGATAATGGTGACCCTCAATTCCAGCCCCAGATAACTGGAGAATATTCTCTCAAATTCTGGGAGGGATAAACTGCCAGAATAATATTTGTACATCAACCGGATTAATTCCGGTCTTCTGGAAAAATATTGGAAGATCTTTAAGGTCAGGGATGGATTGAACGCCAGGAAAGATAGAACTGAACTTGTTTTCACATTACCATCCAACCTCTTGAGCTGCCTAGCCCAATTCGTCAAGCTTTCGATCTCGTTCACCAAGATTGGAATGCTTTGACCTCGCAGAGCGCCCATTTCGCCTATGTGGACTGGTTTGTCGGTGAATTTGGCTATAAATCTCTTATGATCCGGGATCTCCCGGTCTGTGATATATTCAGGAACTCCGGCTAAGAGGATGTCAGCATCTTGATTCTGTTCCAGAGCAGAGAAGAATTGATTGATTGAGCTTGTTGTGATGGCCGGGGCATCAGCGGTGCTGATCACAAGGTGCTCAAGATCATCATCCAGTCCTGATATGGCATTCCAACCAGCCAGGATCTTATCCTGGATGCTGGAGGCTGTTTCGAAAGGGATAATCTGGATGTCAGGGGAGAATGGGTAATCATCCTCCTGCAGTCCGATCAGATAAAGCTTCCGCACATAAGGTGAAGCCTGGAGCGCTTCAATTTGCCACTCCAGGAGAGGTTTTCCATGCATGGGCAGCAGGACTTTGGAGGGGTAAATATTGTCAGGGTCAAGTTGATCAAGCATACCCCTGCGCCCGCGATCCCTGCCGCAGAGTACCAATACTGGATAGGATGAGGTTTTCGCCATACGGTTCCCTCCCTGGATCATCTGTCCTTGGTGCGTACCCTGTTTTTACAACCGATCTGGAGCCTGTTGGTTTTGAAATGCAATTAGCAATGGACTCAATTTCATTATTGATTAAAACTCTTTTCTCGAAGAGGGTGTTGCTGGCTGCTGAAGTTTTGAGAGATCAAGCGTATATCCTGATATGAGTTAAGCAAGGACTATTCACTGCCATAATATAGAAAAGCACACCGCAATGAGTGTGCTTTTTATCAGATGAAAATTAAATGGCGAGGGGCGGGATTGAACCGCCGACCAAGGGCTTATGAGTCCCCTGCTCTTCCACTGAGCTACCTCGCCAGGACGGCAAATAGTGTACTATGCTGACGAAACTTTGTCAACATTTGAGGTACACTTGGCTTATATTTCAAAGGAGAATGAAAGCGTGAAAACCATCATCATTACTGGCAGCACGCGCGGCATTGGCTATGGCCTGGCTGATAATTTTCTACGCCTGGGTCATCAAGTTGTCATCAGCGGCCGGTCTAGCGATAGTGTAGATCTAATAGTAGAAAAATTGGGCAACCTGCATAATCAGGAAAGGGTGGGGGGATTTCCCTGTGATATGCGAGATTGCGATCGAGTTGAAAGTTTGTGGAATTATGGCAGGGAACGATTTGGAGAGATCGATATCTGGATCAATAACGCCGGTATTGGCCAATCCCAAACCGATTTCTGGGACCTGGATATAAATTTAATACAGGATCTGGTGGATACCAACATTACCGGCGCTATGTTTGGCGCCAAGGTGGCCCTGGCAGGCTTCAGGGAGCAGGGCAGAGGCGCTTTTTATAATATGGAAGGCCTTGGCAGCGACGGCCGCCAGGTAGAAGGTTTGACGCTGTACGGCACTTCCAAACGAGCCTTGAATTACCTGACCGACAGCCTGGCATCAGAAGTGAAGGGGACCGATGTTGTTGTCGGCGCACTCAGTCCTGGTATGGTGTTGACCGATTTTATTCTCAGCCGTTATAAAGGAAAAGATCCATCTGAGTGGGAAAATGCAAGGAAAATATTCAATATCCTGGCGGATAAGGTTGAGACCGTAACTCCCTACCTGGCTGAAAAGATCCTTCAGAATAAAAAGAATGGGGCCCGAATAAATTGGCTCACAACGCCAAAGGTGCTGTGGCGTTTTATGTCGGCTGGAATATCAAAAAGAGACCTGTTTCAGGATCTGGAAATCTAGATAGACTTGAGAATGCAATTAGATTTAAGAGAAAAACCGGTCTTCTGACCGGTTTTTTTATGGGGCGAGCGACGGGACTTGAACCCGCGACAGCCGCATCCACAGTGCGGTGCTCTACCAACTGAGCTACGCCCGCCATATGCCGCTGGATTATATCATGCGGCTTAGTCGTTTTCAAGCATACCCAGGAGTGCCTTAACGACTTCATTCCTGTTAACACTTGTTTGCTCCCGGGAGGAAAGGTCCTTGATAGCTACCTCTTCATTATTGATCTCGTCAGGTCCCAATACCAGGGCGATTTTCGCGCCGATGCGATCTGCATGACGGAACTGCTTTCCCAGTTTATCCGCTACAGGATAGGAATAGACATCCAGGCCCGCTTTTCGAAGCTCTGCGCTGAGCTGGTAAGATGCCAGCTGGGATTCTTGATCAAATATGGTCACCATCACCCGGGCAGGGGAGGTGTCGCGATCTTCGGGCAGCAATCCGAATTCTTCCAGAATGACGGACAAGACCATATCACCCATGGCAAAACCAACTCCAGCAAGTGGGTCCCCACCAACATCTGCCAGCAGGTTGTCGTAACGTCCTCCGCCAGCGATCGAGCGCCGGACATCAGCTGAAATCGATTGGGCTTCAACAACTGTTCCGGTGTAATAATCCAGTCCGCGAATGATCCGCGGTGAGTAGGTTACATAATCAGAAACACCCAGGGCGTCCACCGCCTTGAAGAATCGGGTCAGCTCCTCAGATTTTTTCCACAGATCATCAGCGGTAAGCAGTTTTTGAACGCCATCAAACTGCGCTTGATCAAGCCCCCGGTCGAGAGCATAGGCACCCCAGGCTTTCTCGTCCAATTTGTTACGGCGGTCTATGACCTTGAATACCGTTCCCTGGAGATCGGCAGGTATGCCAAGTGCCAGGAGCTCCTGTTCCATTAATCGCCGGTTATTCACAAATACTTTGACCTGATCGGAACTCAGGCCAACTTTCTGGAATAGACCTGCCATCAGGGCAGCCATTTCAGCATCAGCTTCCGGGCTGTCTACACCGATCAAGTCTGCGTTCCATTGGAAGAATTCCCTGCCGCGTCCTTTTTGCGGGCTTTCATAACGCCAGAAGGGGCCAAATGACCACCAGCGCAGCGGGTAGTAAAGCTGCCGCTGTTTTTGAGCGATCATGCGCACCAGGGATGGTGTTAACTCGGGCCGCAGCGCAATCAGGTTGTCGTTTTTATCAGGAAAGACAAAGGATTGTTCCTTAACCAACTCTTCTCCGGATTTGGCGGCATACAGATCGATGGATTCAAGGAAGGGGCCGTCATATTCCTGGTATCCGAATGATTCTGAGACCTCCCGGATCATTTTGTACAACCAGCTGTTGACTGCTTTTTCGGCGGGATAAAAATCCCGGGTTCCCTTCACAGATTTAATGATATTTTTCATAATTTCAAATTCCTGCAATAACGTTCTTGTATTAGTGCCAATCCGGGCAGAATGGACATTTTTCGCCTTCCGGATAATCAACCCCTTCCTCATGAGGACAGGAAAGCACCCATTCACTGGTCAATACTCTGGCAACATCGTTCTTCTGGATAAAGCGAGCGATCTCGCGGGCGGATTCTACATCTTCAGCAATTCCCTCCCCGGACCATTCCCGAATAATCGGAGCCTGGTTTTTCGCAGATATGACCCCAACAATGATCTTACTGGCTTGATCAGGGCTGGACCCCCGATAAGTAATCGTTGCCAGGGGAAAAACAGTGTTCTCTGATACAAGTACCCGAAACTTCTCTTTTCTCTTATTTGCCAATTCTTGGATTGATTTTATTCCCGCCATCAGCCTGCTCCAAAATATGTGATGAAGATCGAATGGATTGTAGCATTGATGAGTGAAACTAGTCAATCCTAGCGAAGAAATATACAGGGTTGGTTATCAAATATTGGCAAGGAACTTGCACTTATATAAAGGAAATTACCCTAATTGGATCCAGGATGGATCTAAAAAGAGAGAATTTGATGAGAAAAAGTATTGTGATTCTTCTAATAAGTCTTGCCGCGCTGGGACTGGCTTCCTGTGGGGCAATACCTACATTACCACCCCTGGATTCTACTGTTTCTGTCTGGACCCCGCAGGTCACTTTTGAACCCAGGGTAGTAAATTCAACCAGCCAGGCAGCGGTGGTGACGGTGACTGGAACCCCGGCAGCGGAGATAACGGAGAGCCCGCAAGATCCTACAGCCACACTTGAACCTGAATTTACTGCTACCTCAACCACTGAGCCATACACGCGAACTCCGGTAATCACGGCTACCCCATCCTATACTGCAACCGCAACCGCGACAGGAACACCGGAGCCTACCTTCACACCAACTGCGGTGCCTTATGCATTGCAGTTAATGAATCCTTATTACCTGAAAAACTTCACTCATGATGATCTGGGATGTGATTGGCTTGGAGTCGCCGGCCAGATTTTCAATCTTGATGGACAGGTTCAGAAAGATATTGTGATCAGAGCAGGGGGAGAGATCAATGGAACACCGGTCGTGGAAGAAATGGCCATGCCCCTGGCAGAGCCTGATATTGATCTGGCCTATGGCCCAGGGGGCTTCGAATTGACATTGGCGGATTCAGTGGCAGATACTGAAACAGAAGTTTGGATCCAGCTTTTCAACCTCGAAGGAGACCCTCTTTCAGACAAGATTTACCTGACAACCTACGATGATTGCCAGAAGAATTTGATCTTGCTGAATTTTGTGGAAGAATAATATTTTAAGGGACTAAGTCCTTATAAAAATATGAAGAAGAAAGGGACCTGGTGCTGTTTTAAGCACCAGGTCCCTTATATTACAAAAAGGACTTAGTCCCTCGTTTGTTTAAAAAGATTTCGTACCTTATAGTATCTCGTCTTTCTGTACTGGCAGCATGGCAAAGCCAGTGACGATCTTGGGATAAAAATCAGTGGATTTTTGGGGCATCTTTTCCCCGGCATCAGTGCAATCAGTGATCTGATCTATGCGTGTAGCGTTGAGGATGAACAGGAATGAAGTGTCCTTTTCCTTGACCTCGTCATATCCCAGGTCTGGTTCCCTGAGGTATTTGATATTCTCCAGGTTATCGATCTTCTTTGGATCAATTTTCATGATCTTTTCCAGAAGCAGTTTATGAAGAATACTTACATCAAGGTCTCGCCAGGACTGGGCTCTGTCAGGTTCCAGCTCAGTCATGATATCCAGCTTATCCAGTGTCAATAAATAATAACCCTGGGAGCAGACAAATCCTATCACTCCAACCTGACCGGTGGCATCTTCCAACTTACTTTCCAGCACTTGGCGACTCTCGAGTTTTTCAACTCTGAATAACTCGTCGGATCTGGCCATGATCTCATCGAAGGTCTGATCTTGATAATCAAAAATCAGTCTGTGAGTGGGCAAGATGGTCAATCCGGGATTGCTCATACTCACCATAGCCGCCATGCGATAATTGAATCCGGCGTTTGGAGCGGCTTCAGGGTGTTTATCTTTCATCTCTGCCTGGTAATTGAGAGCGGTTTCATAACGGTGGTGGCCATCAGCAATGATCAGGTTGTTTTTTTCTGCCATTTCGGCATTTACCTGGGCAATTACTTCAGGATCAGTTACGACCCAAACCTGATGGTGGACATCCTTTTCGTGCAGTTCTTTGGCCTCAATATCAGCTGGACGCTGAATTGCCTGGTCAAAGATGGCATCGATTTTGTTCTCCTGATCCGGGTACAACATGAAGATATTGCCAAAATAGGTTTCTGTCGCCTTGGTGAGGTTCAATCGATCGATCTTGGGTCCGGCATGGGTTTTTTCATGGGGAAGGACTATCCCTTCATCAAAGCCGGATAACTTAAAAGCGCCAATGAAGGCTTTGCGGGTGATGGTCTCTCCTGAAGGAAGGGGGAAGGTTTGGTGATAGACATAATAAGCAGGTTGATCTTCCCGTTTTAATATGCCCTCCTGTAACCACCCTTTCAAGAAATCATTTGCCCTTGTATAGACGTTATCCGTATCAGAGTCCGAGTCGAATTCTTTGCCTTTGATAATGCGGGTGACGTTGTACTCACTGAGAGCATAGTACTCATCCTGCAGACCGTAGCGGACCCGGTCATAAGGCTGGCTGATAACATTATTGATATGGTCGATCTTGTCCTGATTGTAGCGTATAGCTCTAAACGGTTTGATGGTTGCCATAGGGGCTTATCCTTTAAGAGTTTCAATAACTTTCTGAGCGGCAACTTCACCAACCCGGGCCTTGGCTTCTTTCGTGCCAGCGCCTATATGGGGTGATCCGATCACCTGGTCCAGTGAATACAGTTTTGGATCAGCAAGCGGTTCTTCAGCATATACGTCCAGCGCGGCGCCGGCAACTTTCCCGTCCTGGATGGCCTGGTAAAGGGCATCTTCGTCGATTGTGCCACCCCTTCCGCAATTGATGATTCGGATACCGGGTTTCACCTTATCGAAGGCGGCTGCGTCCAGGATGTTGTGGGTCTCATCGGTGTGGGGGACATGCAAACTGATGTAATCTGCCCTGGCAAGCAGTTCGTCCAGTTCCATCAGGGTGATGTTGGGAAGTTCGGTGACATAGGGGTCAAATGCCACTACGGTCATACCAAGGGCAATTGCCCGGTCTGCAACAGCAGAGCCGATCCGTCCGGAGCCGATCAACCCCAGGGTTTTCCCTGAAACCTCTGAGCCCACGAAAGATTTTTTCTCCCATTTCCCGGCTTTCATAGAAGCCGTCATCAGAGGGATGTTTCTAGCTAGGGCCATCAAGTAGGCGATTGTCAATTCAGCCACAGATTGAGTGGATGCTGATGGTGTATTGAGCACTTTTATGCCTTTTTCTTGCGCATAGGCAACATCAATATTGTCCAATCCCACCCCGGCCCTAACAACGGATTTGAGGGAAGTTCCAGCGTCCAGGACTGCTTTTGTAACTTTGGTCCTGCTTCTTACCACCATGCAGGGATATTCAGAGATAACTTCCAGCAGCTCTTCCGGTGTTATGTCCGGCTGATTCACAACCTCGATCCCGGCCTCTTCAATTAGTTTTAGTGCTTTTGGATCTGTTGCGTCACATATTAATACTTTCATTTTTCCTCACAAAATAAGAGATCAGGCGCTATCGAAAGGAAGGGCCTGAAGATTATTTACAGACCTAAAATGTCGTCGATCTGGCCGGTTAGCCACTGCACATCGGCTACTTGCAGGTCGCCCATGTGGGCAATTCTGAAACACTTACCTTTCAAATCTCCGTAACCATTGGATAACATAGCGCCCCGTTTGGCGAGCTCTGCGTTAAGATTTACTACGTCAATTTCCCGGGTGTTATGGACATTGGTCACAGTGGGAGAAAGGTAATTCTCATCGCTGTATAGGGCAAAACTCTTCCGGGTCCAGGACCGTACATGTTCTGCCATGTCCAGATGTCGCTGGAACCGAGCCTCTACACCCTCTTTAAATATGCGGTCCATTTGAACATTCAAAGCGTTGATAATGCTGATGGCAGGAGTAGCCGGTGTCTGATCTTTGATTGCTTTTTTCTCAAGCTCTTCAAAGTTGAAATAAAAGCCCCTGTTTTCAACATCCAGCGATCGCTGGAATGCTTTTTCACTGACAGTGACAACGCATAGTCCGGGGGGCAGGGCGAAAGCTTTCTGGGTGCCAGCCAGAACTACGTCTAGTCCCCATTCATCAACCTTGATCTCAGTTCCTGCCATTGAACTTACCGCATCCACCAGCACCAGCACATCAGGATATTTTTCTTTGACCAGGGCTCCGATCTCTTTAATGGGATTCATCACACCTGTGGATGTTTCATTATGAGTAATGCAAACCGCTTCAAAACCACCTTTGGATAAATATTCATCCACCATTTTCGGAGTTGTTGCCTGTCCCATCTCAACTTTAATAAGATCGATCTCTTTTCCATTCAACGTGGCTATCTGAGCCCAACGTTTGGAAAATGCACCGCAATCCGTCATCAGAACTTTATTATTAACACAATTTCGAATCGCGCCTTCCATCATACCTGTTGAGGAGGATGTGGACAGATAGACATGGCCATCTGTCTGCAGGAATTTCTTAAGTTTTGTGACCACTTCTCCATGCAGGTCCGAATATAATTTGTCGCGGTGCCCGATCATAGGAATTGCCATGGCTTCGAGGATCTCATCAACTACATGGGTTGGTCCTGGAATGAAAAGCTTTTTATACACGGATGCCTCCCTGGAGGATAATTAAATATATTTATGCAAACGATAACGAGGTATGACCGATCTGTGTTGTCAACCTCAATTTTTAGTCTAATCTATGGTGTAGGATGTGTCAATTGTGTGCATAATCACTTAATACGTTTTTCCTGAAAATGATGATTTTCTACCAATTAAATAGAGAAAGGAAGAGGTCCTGGGTTTGAACGACCCCTTCCTTCTATTAGTTTTCTTTGATTATTTTTCAGCCTTTAATCAGCCCTTTTTCGATCAACATCGGACGAGGATCAACTATATTCTTATGCATAGCTGCGGCTTTGGGGGGAAGGTCCAGGGCAACGGCCATTAATTGGGTGAAATACATGATCGGTACGGTGTGATCGATATCCATCTGGAATTGCCTGGCGTCCAGATTCATATGACAGAGGGGACAGGCTACAGCAATCGCATCAGCTCCCACGTCGATTGCTCCCTGAACCAGGTTTGCGCTGAGATCGATCACAATATCCGGGCGGGAAAGAGCATGGCCAGCACCGCAGCAAGTCGTTTTATGGGACCAATCCAGCACTTCGGCTCCCAGGGCTTCCATCAGGATATCCATATCCATGGGATATTCTGGATGTTCCGCTCCGGTTACGTTTGGTGGTCTGGTGAGCAGGCAGCCGTAATAACAAACTACCTTGAGATCTTTGAGCGGATTTTTAGTTTTTTCTGCCACAACTTGGGGGCCAACATGTTTATAGATCGATTCGATCATTGTGCTTACGTAGACTTCATCCTGGTATTCATAACCAAGAAGCTGGTCAGCTTTTTCCTTATGGTCAGGATAGGTCCTGATCTCAAACTGGGCTGTCTTGTGGCGGTTGTAGCAAGCCGCGCAGGGCATTGTGACTTCCTTATATCCCTGCTTTTCAATTAAGGCCATATTTTCCATGGGGAGGTGCAGCGCAGCCACCGGATCCGCCCGGTGAGCGGCAGAACTGCCGCAGCATACCCATCCCTTGGGTTCTACCAAAGGAAAGTCTAAGGCTTTACAAACCTCAAGGGTGGAATGGTTGTATTCTGTTGCAGTGGTTTCTAGCGAACATCCTGGATAATAGGCTACCTTGTCCACAGCGCCAGGTTGTTCTTTGATCTTTTTCTTGCTGGGCATCTTTGTCAGATGGGGGATCAGTGCAACTTTGCCTTTCTGGAAAAAACGCAAGTACAGCTGCAGATCATCGATTAGTGTAGAGGGTTTTTGCAGGATCAGCTCCGCCATCAAGCCCGGTTCGTAGGAGCGTCCCCATAAGTTGACCTCCCGCATGAAGGCCCTATTAAACCGGTTTGTTTCGGGAATTTTGGGTTTAAATCCCCGCTCCAAAGATTCGCGGGTCAAGAATTCCATGATCGCCGTGATATTCAAACCCTGGGGGCAGCGGGTAGTGCAGGTCAGGCAGGAGGAGCATAACCAGGGTGTTTTCGATTCCAATGCAATATCTTCCTGGCCCAATTGAAGAGCCCGCATGATCTGGTTGGGCTGCCAGTCAAAATATTCCGCAACCGGACAACCACTGGTGCATTTTACGCACTGGTAGCAAAGATAGACGTTTTCGCCGATCTCTTCCCGGATCCGTTCCGCCAGATTTCCGTTAATGGTGATGGTTGGTTGTTCTGAAATCTTGGTTTCCTCTGACATGGTATATCCTCTTAGCTACGAATAAGAATACTTACTTTACTTCAGGACGCGGATAAAGACCTGCACCCTCGACGATGGGTTTTACAGCTTCTTCCCATTCGATTGCCATGATATGAACACCAGCAACACCCTCAATTTTCTTGATATCTTTGATCAGATCGATGCAAACTTGAATTCCTTCCGTCTGCCAGGCTTTTGAACGAGCCTTTTTCTCTTCCGGGGCTAGATCTTTAGCCTTTTTTCCGGCCCATTCTTTTCCAGCCTCCAACATCCTGTCAATCACCTCGTCTGGGACTAAAATACCCGGCACATTTTTTTTCATATATTTTGCCATCCCCGGACTCTTTAAGGGACCAACCCCGGCCAGGATATAAGCTTCTTTATGCACGCCCAATTCCCGTACCTTTTCCATATAGATAGCAAACTCTTTGACGTCGTAAACCAGCTGGGTTTGAATGAAGTTAGCACCGGCCCTGATCTTTTTTGCGAGCCTTAATGGCCGGAAATCAGTCGGATCCGCAAAAGGAGCGGCCGCAGCGCCGATCAGGAAGGACGCTGTTTGCCCTTTCATTTCATCTCCGCATTGGAAGACGGCTTTGTCCCGCATCTCTTTCATCATATGAACCATCTGCAGGGAATCCATATCATAAACATTTTTAGCTGTCGGATGGTTACCAAATATCTGATGGTCGCCCGTCAGGCATAGCAAGTTCTTCAACCCAAGGGCAGAAGCGCCCAGTAGATCTGCCTGGATAGCCAATCTGTTGCGGTCGCGGCAGGTCATCTGGATGACAGGTTCCAGGCCTTCCTGGAGCACAAGCGTTCCAGCGCCAATACTGGACATGCGAACAATCGCAGTCTGGTTATCCGTAATATTCACTGCATCAACCAAACCCTTTAACAGGGCGGCTTTTTCTCGAATGACTTCAGGATCAGCGCTCTGCGGGGGACCGAGTTCTCCCGTGACGACAAAGTGACCAGCCCGGAGCATTTTTTCTAAATTGGAACCAACCAGGTATCCGTTATCTTTGCTGCTCATCAATGTATCTCCTCACTCACGCTTCAGTCTCGTCTGTAATCAATCGCAGGTCTTCGCGGACGATCTTTCGGGGACCGCCATCTCTGGAAACTTGCCAATTTTTTGGAGGTTGTAATTCCAATAAAACATCTTGTTTCCCCATACTTGTCATCCGGTCATAAATTAATTGCCAGGCACAAGGAACTTCTGGGTCGATTTCACAGTGTCCGTCTTCAGATCCACCGCAAGGTCCATTCAGCAGAGATTTTGAACAGCGGGCGATGGGGCAAATTCCCCCAGTCAAACCCAGGATGCAGTCTCCACAGGCAGCGCAGCGTTCTTCCCAAACTCCCTGTTCAACAGGAAGGCCCAGGAAGGTGGTGTTAAGCCCAGGGACAACCCAGGTTTTGGGGAAATGCTCTGCAATGGCCTGGACTCCAATTCCACATGCCAGAGAGAGGACCACGTCCGCATCAGCAATTTCCTTTTCAATTTCATCCAGGTATTCCCATTCGCACTGGCGCTGAACGGTCACGTCTGTAACTTCCTGGGGATGGCCCTGGAGTTTTGATGCCATCCGCAGTGACGAAGAAAGGATTTGCGCTTCGCGGTCTCCGCCCGCAAAACAGACGGTCACACAAGTACCACACCCTACCACCAGTACTTTTTCGGCATCTCCAAGCAGCGATTGTATTTCCTCGAGAGATTTTTGTTCGCCGGTAATCATACTTATCTCCTCACACTAATATTTCTTCTACCCGGTGAATCTTTGAGAAGAATCCACCATTTCCGCTAAATATAATCGAGTCCATTTTTCAACTAACATATTTTACTCTAGATAGCTTATTGATGACTCGTAGAGTTGTCAGTAGTATGTAATATGTTGGGGTGCAATTTATCCTTTTTCTTCTATTTCAGCCTGTTTGGCCCAATTTCCTGATTTCTTCAGTCATTTCTGATGCATCAAGGGCAAATTGCCCTCCCATGGCAGCTGACACATTGATCATCTTCACTCGACCACTTTCTAATCCAATTTCTTCAAGTTTCATTTGGATGAATTCAATTCTTCTTCTGGCATGAAGATTACCTTCCAGGTAATGGCAAACGCTGGGTAATCAACCCGCTACCAGAACCCCGTCAGCGCCATCCTTCGGGAAGAGGAAAAAATCTGTGCTTCCCTGTCACCTCCCGCAAAGCACACAGTGACACAGGTACCGCAACCCATTACCAGCACCTTTTCGGCGTCTATAGTTAGAGCCTGTATTTATGCAAGTGGTTTTTGTTCAGCTATGATCCTCTTATTCTCCTCTATGGGTATTTTGTGATAATACGCAGCAAGTAAAGGTTTAGTCTGGAGTCTTATTCCGAAAAGGATTGGGTCCGATGGATTGAATTACTTCAGTCATTTCCTCGGCTTTTTGCGCGAACTCAGCCGCCATGGCAGCTGACATATGGAACATCTGCACCCGTTTTGGATTAATACCAATTTCCACTAAAATTGATTGGAGATATTCAACTCTCTTTTTAGCGCGTAGATTACCTTCCAGGTAATGGCAGTCGCCGGGCAGTCAACCCGCCACCATTACCCCGTCTACACCGGCTTCAATTGCTTTTAGCGGTAAAAGGATGTCAATCCTTCCAGTACAGGGAATTTCGACAATTTTGACCTGGGAAGGATATTGCATCCTTAAACCTCCCGCTAAATCTGCAGCGTTATAGGCGCAATAGGTGCAGCTGTAGGCAACGATCTGGTATTCATAATCAGTGTCAGTCAAGGTATATTTTCTCCATTATAAACAATTAACAATTATTTGGTGTCTCATGTTTTCGTTCCCTTTCGGGGGTCCTGGAATTAAGGATCCAAAAGGGGAACGGAAACTGGTTCTGATTGAACAAGTGCATGAACTTTGGCCTGCATTTGGGTGGCAGTAAAATGCATCAGCTGAATGGCTTTCGCTGGACATTCTGCTGAACAAATACCACATCCCTGGCAAACCGCAGGTTCAATATAAGCTGCTCCCATAATTTTACCTACACCAACCAGATCTGGTTTGATAATTGGGACTTCAAAAGGACAGACTCGAACACATGTCAGGCAGCCTGTACACTTTTCCGGATCTACAATTGCTACCCTTCCTCCAGCAATGAGAGAGTCCTGACTCAGGATCCGGAAAGCCCGGGAGGCTGCAGCCTGGGCTTGGATCATGCTCTCATCGATAAATTTTGGATAGTGAGCCATGCCAGCCATGAAGATCCCTTCTGTGGCAAAGTCAATAGGACGGAGTTTAACATGCGCTTCCATGAAAAACCCTTCGTTATCAATGGATACCTTAAATTGATTGGAGAGGTTCTTGTTGTCGGGATTAGGTATCACTGGCATGGATAAGACAACCAGATCCGGATGGATCTCTACCATCCGCTGAAGAGTTTTATCCCAGGCTAAGACGGTTAAGGAATCTTCGTTAGAATTTGAAGGCTGACTGATCTTAACTTCCGGTTTATGGTCTATGTCGTAGCGAATAAATGTCACACCTTGTTCGCGAGCTTCGGTATATAAACGTTCTTTAAAACCATAGGTCCTAATATCCTTGTAAATAATTGTCACCTGGGTATCTGGTTTTTGTTGTTTAATTGCCAGGGCATTCTTGATAGCAACAGTACAGCAAATCCGGGCGCAGTATTTTTCAGCGGGGCCAACACACAAGATCATCACAATTGAATCAGGATCTTTATCGAGCGGGCTGGTTTGATGTCCGGTAATGATCTCTTCAAAGTTTTGTTGAGTGAGGATGCGAGGATCGCTGCCGAATCCGTACTCGGGACCTCGATATTCCTCACCGCCTGTTGTAAGGATCACAACGCCGTGATTGATGGTTTCTTCCAAGCCATGATCAGTAATGAGCGTGCTTGTGAAGTTGCCCTTAAATCCGGAAGTATTGGAGATTTGAGAATTGAGGTGGACGGCGATATTTTGATTCGAATCAATCCTATGGACAAGTTCGTTCAGGATTTTTTGAGGATCTTTCCCGTTCAACGGAGTGAAAATATGGCGGAGCTGTCCTCCAAGTTCAGGATTCTTTTCCACTAGATGAACCGGGAACCCACTCTCTGCCAGTGTTAAAGCAGCGGTCATTCCCGCCGCACCTCCACCCACGACCAGGCCGTGTTTATCGATGGGAACATTGACAGTATTTTGGGGGGTTAAAAGGGCTGCCCGGGCTGCTGACATCCGAACCAGATCTTTGGCCTTGGCAGTCGCTTTAGGTTTGTCGTTTGAATGGACCCAGGAGCATTGGTTGCGGATATTCGCCATTTCAAATAGATACGGATTCAACCCAGCCATTCGGATGCTGTCCCGAAAGAGAGGTTGGTGGGTAAGGGTTGAGCAGCTCGAGACGACAACCCGATTTAATCCTTTTTCAATAACAGTCTCCGTGATGTGTTTGATGCTGTCCTGGGAGCAGGTGTAGAGATTATCTTCTGCGTGCACAATATGAGGCAGGGTAGCGGCGTATTCAGTAACCTCTGGAACATCCAGGTAACCTCCGATATTGGTGCCGCAGTGGCAAACAAAAACACCGACACGGGGTTCTTCCTCGCTGACATCCCTTTCAGGTGGGTAATCCTTAATTGTAGTAAGGGTAAATCGGGATTGACCGAGAATGCTTCCGATTGCTCCAGCAGCGCCGCTGGCTTCCACAACCGATTCTGAAATGTCTTTCGGTTCCCGGAAAGGACCAACCGCGTAAATCCCTGGGCGGCTGGATTCAATTGGATTGAACTGAACTGTATGACAGAAACCATAATCGTCTAATTCTATCCCCAATTGGCGACCCAGATTTCGGACAGATTCCGATATCTCCATCCCTACGGACAGAACCACAAGGTCAAACTCAGCCCGGATACGCTCAAGTTGATCTCCTTCATTATCAGCATAGATAAAGGAAAGATTATGGGTCGCAGGATCTTCGTAGATTCCCGAGATGCGTGAGCGGTGGTAATGGATACCATAATTGTCTTGAGCTCGCTGGTAGTACTGCTGGTACCCCTTGGAGAAAGCTCTCATATCCATCAAGAAGATATGGAGATCAAGTTCGGGGAAGTGATCTTTGGCAAGGACGGCTTCTTTTGTGGCATACATACAGCACACAGAAGAGCAGTAATCGTGATTTTGATCGCGGGAGCCGATGCATTGTAAAAACGCAATTCGTTTCGGAAAAGTTTTGTCAGAAATGCGTTCCAGATGCCCCAGAGTAGGTCCCGAAGCCGAGAGCAGCCGTTCGAACTGCATTGAGGTGATCACATTTGGATAACGTCCGAACCCGTATTCTTGAGAAAGTTCTGCCTGGTAGGTTTGGTAGCCGGGAGCAAGGATAATTCCCCCGATATTAAGGGTTTTTTCCTGGGCAAACATGTTAAGATCAATTGCATCTGTGCCGCAGGCAATAACACAGGAATTACATTCAGAGCAAATGCCGCAGGATAAACATCGTGCGGCTTCTTTTTTGGCGCTTTCTTCATCATATGCTTGTTCGATCTCTACAAAGTTGTGGATCCTTTCATCGACTTGGACTTCAGGCGTTGGGACCCGGGATTGGTGGACGATTTCACCTCTCGCAATGCGGTCTGAGATTTCCTGATCTGAGAGGTTTACAACCGGTAGTTCTGGTTGGGGAGGAGGTTCGAGGGGTTTCCCCTGAAGGTAACGTATGATGGATTGGCCAACGGTGTGGCCGCTGGCAACTGCCTCAATGACAAAAGATGTTCCAGAAACGCTGTCACCGGCTGCAAATACGCCTTCCCTGGTGGCTGCTAGTGTGTTGGGATTAGTTGCGATGGTATTGGCACGGGTAATGCCTACGCCTGCATCATCAGGAATAAAGGCTAACCCCGCTCTTTGTCCGACGGAAAAGATCACAGTGTCGCAGGCTATCTCATGTTTGGAATCAGGCTTTTTCTCAACGTGAAGACCACCGCTTTCATCAAAGCTGAACTGCTCAACTACTAGAAATTCCATACCAGTGACATTTCCTTCCGGATCCCCTAGAATTCTTTCAAAGGAGCGGCTTGGATAAACGTGGACTCCTTCTGCAATAGCAGCTTCGATTTCCCAGTCATGGGCGGGCATGTTCTCTCGATCTTCCAGGCAGGCCAAGTGGACCTCTTTGCCTAGCCGGATGGCCGTCCGAGCACAGTCAATTGCCACATTGCCGCCGCCAAGAATGACAACCCGTTCGCCCAGCATTGGAGTGTCGCTTTCCACTCCATTGTCGTATTTTCCAAGACGGACGTCCCTCAAAAAGAGGGTGTTGATTAAAACGCCATCCAGATTCGCTCCAGGGATTGGCAGCCGGATACCTTCATGGGCTCCAACAGAAATTAGGACTGCTTTGAAACCCTGGTCGAAGAGGGCATCTAGATCTTCTATTCTATGATTGAGTTTGAGATCAATGCCGAGGTCAATGATATCCTGGACCTCGCGCTCAATTATTCTTGTTGGTAAACGGTATTCAGGAACTCCGAGCCTGAGCATGCCTCCGGCAACGGGCATAGCTTCAAAAACAGTAACAGGGAAACCTTCCTTGATGATATCTTGAGCTGCGGTCAACCCGCACGGTCCGGCACCAATTATTGCAACTGGTTGATCGGAATTGGTTATTTCGACTGGGATGATTGGTTCGCGGGGATTTTCATAAACCTTATCTGTTACAAATCGTTTCAGGGCGCGAATGTTGATCGGTTCGTCCACTTTGTTGCGATTGCATGCATCTTCACAACGGTGGTTGCAGATACGCCCGCAAATCCCAGGGAAAGGGTTGTCCATTTTGATAACGCGCATTGAGTCGTCCCAGCGACCTTCTTGGATAAGAGCGATGTACCCCTGCGCTCGCTGACCGGCCGGACAGGCATCCCGGCAGGGTGCTATACCTGCTTTTTCTATAGCGTAGGCATTAGGAACTGCTTGGGGATAGAGTTTAAAGGCAGCATGTTTGTTATTTAGCCCTTCATTAAAAGGATTTGGTATACCTACTGGACAAGCTTCGGCACAGTCGTTGCAAGCTACACATTTATCGATATCGATGTAGCGCGGTTTCTGGTGGACCCGGGCTGTGAAATCTCCGACATTACCTGAAACATCCAGAACCTCTGCGTTGGTGAGTATTTCAATATTGGGATGACTCCCGGTTTCTACAAGTTTAGGGGAGATCGTGCACATGGCGCAGTCGTTGGTCGGGAAGGTTTTATCCAGTTGGGCCATCTTTCCCCCGATGGCGGTTTCCTTTTCAACCAGATAAACTTTAAAGCCCTGATCGGCCAGGTCCAGGGAAGCCTGCATCCCTGCAATACCCCCACCGACAACCATCACGGCTCCTACTGGCTTTCCATTTGGCTTGGTCTGAAGTATTGAAGACGACATTGAGTGTTCTCCCTGATATTCCACGGCTAAGGACATGCTGGAACGATGGTGAAGGCTGCAATGTTAACTTTCAACTGATATTAGACTTCTATTACATAAAATCTGGCTCTGATGGAAGCGTTGAAGGATTGGCGCAAGAGCCAGATATTTTATTGTGCAATAATCTGCTATTTATGAGACAATCGCCATAGCTCGGGATCTGAGGGCGGTTGTTGTGATGGTATTGGGGCCCTCTGAACCTCAAGAATAAGGTTTGGTTCAGTTTTTAGGATCTCAATTATCGGCATTGAATAATGCTTTTCTACCTTTAGATTTTAACGTGGTGTGATTCTGTTGTCAATCAACCAGATAGGCCTACTACCGTGAGATACCATCTGAGAAGGATGTTCATCACTATAATCCAGTAGGTTTTTCAGGAAAATCAACTGAAAAGGGAGATTAAACAGAAGATGGAGAGTCAGTTGGGAGATTGATTCTCAGTATTGCGTACAAAATAGAGAATATTATCAGCCCTTGATCTTGGTCATTTTTATATATTCAGTGAGGCTCTCATAGTCGTCAGGAAGATCGAGATCCATCCCGAATCCGGGATCGGGGATGATGATCGCTTTCATATTGAAGCCGAAAACTCTGGAGAGAGTTGCTTCCAGTTCAGGTATGGATAGCAGTCCCAAACTGTATTTGATGATCAATAACCAGAGACTTGGCCTTTTGCCCAGATAACTCAGGATAGGAATCAATTTTGAGGTGTCTTTCTGGCGGTCGAACTGCCTTCTTTTCAAGGTCATCTGGTGGATCTCGTCCTCAATAACAGGAATGATCTCATGCCGGAAGACGTACATCTCGCCGGGATAGACACTCTGTTCTTTGAATTTCCCGATTACTCGCCGGTGATTGGGAAAGAATTTCAGTGTAATGTCTTCGGGAACTACTCCAATCAGAAGGTCGGCATCCAGGTTCTGGCGCAAGATATCGAAAAATTGATCTATGGATTTTGTGGTCACTCCAGGTGCATCACCTGAACAAATGATGATGTGTTCCAGATCCGGATAGATCTTCTGCAAGGTTTCACTGCCGTATGTGATCTTTTCCAGAATTGAGGAATTTCTGTCATATTGGATATATTTGAGAGCCAGATTAGATGGAAATTCTTCTGGACTGAGTCCAATCAAATAAATCTCACTAATATTCGGTGATTCAACCATGGCTACAAGCTGCCAATCCAGAACACGTTTTCCTGCCATTGGCAGGAGAGACTTGGAAGGCAGCAAGCCTTGTGGATCATGAGCTTTCATTAATTCCCTGCGATTTGGATCACAACCGCACAGTACCAATACTGGATAAGCCGTATCTGTGTTCATAGATGGTCTCCTTTATCATCACAAAGAAAAAACTCCTTTCCCGGTTTTTCGGTGAAAGGAGTTTGATGAGAGCCTTGTTGATATTGTAAGGGGTATATCAGATGGATGTCAACAGATCCTGGGCAGCATTTCGCCAGCCAGCAGGTCAACGATCCTGGTTGAACCCAGTCCGGTTTTCAGCAACAGCCGGCCAGGTGGATTTTCTTCAACTTGTCCGATCACTACAGCGTCTTTACCGTATCTGGTTTGACGCATTTCCTCGAGTATTCGCGGGGCATCTTCTGAACCAACAACAGCTAATAATTTGCCTTCATTGGCTATATACAGCGGGTCAAAACCCAGCATTTCACAGGCTGCGGCAACAGCTGGTTTCACCGGAATGGAACCCTCGTCAAGTATGATTCCAACCTGAGATTGTTTGGCGATCTCATTTAAAGCAGAAGCTGCTCCGCCCCGGGTGGGATCCCTCAGGACATGAACCTTATCACTCACTGATAACATGGCTCTGATCAGATGATTCAGAGGAGCTATATCACTTTCTAAATTTGTCTCAAAACCCAAATCACCCCGGGCTTCCAGGACTGCGATTCCGTGATCTCCCAGGCTGCCCGAAACAATGACTTGATCGCCAGGTTTGGCCTGGCTCCCGCCGATGCTGCGACCGGGTTCCAGCAGGCCAATGCCTGTTGTGGAAATATATAGACCATCCGCTTCTCCGTAGGCAACGACCTTAGTATCTCCGCAAATGATCTGCACCTCTGCTTCATCCGCGGCTTCTTTCATGGAGGTAACAACCTTTTCCAGGATGCTGATATCCAGTCCTTCTTCTAATATAAAACTGGCGGAAAGATAAAGTGGTCTTGCACCTACCATAGCGACGTCATTTACAGTGCCGCACACGGAAAGTTTTCCAATATCCCCACCAGGAAAGAATAGGGGGGAAACCACATGCGCGTCCGTGCTGACGGCCAAGCGAATTCCGTCACTGATCTCAACAACGCCTGCGTCATCTCCGGCAAGGAGGGCAGGGTTAGCCAGGGGAGGGTAGAAAACATCTTTTATTAGATCTGCCATCATCTTTCCGCCGCTGCCATGTCCCTGGACGATCTTGTCAGTAAGTTTTCTGGGCAAGGGGCAGATAGGACTTTCCATGGATGGTGTCTTGTTGGTCATGAGCTTTTCTCCCGGGAATCTGGTGTCTGATTCCGGTAGCGGTAATAGGCGGCGCAGGCGCCTTCGTCTGATACCATGGTTGCGCCCAGCGGATTCTCCGGTGTGCATAATGTGCCAAACGCTTCACACTGATCTGGTTTTTTCAAGCCTTGTAGTACAAGGCCCGATATACAGAGAGGCGATTCTTCTGCCTGGATGGTTTCAACCTGGAATCGTTTCTCAGCATCATATTTGCTATAAACAGGTCTCAGTCGCCAACCACTGCCTGGTATAAGCCCGATACCGCGCCATTTCCTATCACATTCCTCAAAGACTTTATTGATGACGGCTTGAGCGCTCTGATTTCCTTTTTCTGTTACTGCCCGAATGTAGGCGTTATTGACTTCGCACGTGCCCGCTTCGAGAGATTCGACAGTCGTTAATATTCCCTGGGCGATATCCAGCGGTTCAAAACCTGTGATAGTCATGGGAATGTTGTATTTTTTCGCCAGGGGGATGTATTCCCAATAGCCCATCACTGCGCAAACATGTCCTGCTGCCAGGAAACCCTGAACACGGTTGTGCGGTGAACTGAGGATTGTTTCTATTGCTTGGGGAACCCTAACATGTGAGACCAGGATGCTGAAGTTATCGAGACCCATTTGATCAGCCTGCAGCACACTCATTACATTGGCGGGAGCAGTTGTTTCAAATCCAATAGCAAAAAAGACAACTTCCTTGTCTGGATTTTCCTGGGCCAGCTTGACAGCATCGAGGGGAGAATAAACAACCCGGACATCACCTCCCCGGGCCCGGACAGAGAACAGATCAGCCTGGGAACCGGGAACTCGCAGCATATCTCCGTAACTTGTAAAAATAACGTCGGGTTTTGAGGCAATAGCCAGGGCTTTATCGATCAATTCCAGGGGAGTCACACAAACAGGGCAGCCCGGTCCATGGACCAGTTCTATTTGATCTGGTAGCAGTTGATCAAGCCCGTTTTTAATAATCGAATGAGTCTGGCCTCCACAAATTTCCATTAAGGTCCAGTGTTGTGTGGTGATTTCCTTGATCTTATTGATCAACCCGTGTACCAGATCGGCATCACGGTACTCGGTAAGATATTTCATACCGGTTCTTCGCCTCCCAATTCGCCGGCCTCGATGATCTCCCGCAGCAGATCGATCGATTGCTGGGCTTCTTCCTCGCTTAATAAACTGATCGCAAAGCCGACATGGATAATGGCATAGTCGCCGATTTTTGCCTCAGGAACGTGTTCGATGCAGGCTTCACGGGTAACGCCGCTGAAGTCCACCTTGGCCATCTTTAATTCCTGTTTTTGATATATTTCAATAATTTTTCCTGGAACCGCAAGACACATTATTTCCTGCTCCTTTTATTCGGATAAGAATCGTTGTCCGATCACTGCCTGTCCCAACGAAAGTCCGCCGTCATTGGCGGGAACTTGTTGATGGATGTAAACTTTGAAACCAGCTTTGTGCAGCGCCTTGTGTGATTTTCTTAAGAGGCTTATATTTTGCCATACTCCACCGCTCAAGGCAACCTGGTTCAATGTGTGGATCTTTTTCAATTTGAGAGCCATTTCTAAAACCAGTTCTGAGATTGTGTTGTGAAAGCGGGCAGAGATGATCGGAATTCCGCAATCCTGGTTGAGGTCTGCTATGATCTCAGCGATCATCAGACCGGGTTGGAACATGCCATCATCAGTGATATCCAGGGTATACAAACCTGTTTCATCCGGGTCAGCCAGAGCTTCCAATTCTATGGCTGCCTGTCCCTCATAGCTGATCTTATGGCAAATACCGAGCAAAGAAGCGATCCCATCAAACAGCCGGCCCATGGATGATGTTAATGGAGCGTTCGTACCTGTCCTGAGCTGCCCCCCAAGTATACCTAATGCTGAAATCCCTGGCAGCGATTCAGGCAATGATTGCGCATAGGAAACTGGTAATAGGTCAGGATCGAGAGGAATCTGGGCCTGTTCCAGGAGAGAGACTGCTGTTCGCCAGGGTTCCCGAACTGCCAGATCACCTCCCGGTAAGGGAAAATAAGCCAAATGGCCAGCCCTGGAATAGCTCTGATAATCAGCAATCAGGAATTCTCCACCCCAGATCTTGCCGTCTTCTCCGTAGCCAATGCCGTCGAAAGAAATACCAATGACTGGCTCTTCGCCTTGATAATTATTATCTGCCAGGCAGGAGGCGATATGGGCGTGATGATGCTGAACGGGAATAGCTGGAAGGTCTTCCTGTTCCGATCTCTCAAGGATATATCTAGTGGAAAGGTAATCAGGATGCAGGTCATAAACCAGCAGTTCCGGATGGGCCCGGAAAAGAGATTCAAAGTGAGTAATGCTTTCCTGGTAGGTGGTCAGGGTTTCAAAATTCTTCAAATCGCCAATATGTTGACTGAGAAAAGCATATTGATCTTTGATCAGGCAAAATGTATTTTTAAGTTCCGCACCGCCGGCCAGGACGGACCGTCCTGATAGGGGTGAGGTGATTGGCCCAGGTGCAAATCCACGAGATCTTCGAATGGGATAAATTCCCTTCATATCCTCATCAAGGGAATCTGGCACCCTGGCAACTGTATCATCGCAATGGACGTGGATATCGCGGTTATGAAGAATATAAAAATCAGCGATATTTCCTAAAAGCTGTTGTACCTGCTGATTTTGGGTGAGGATTGGATTCCCGCTGAAATTTGCACTGGTCATAACCAGAACTGAATAGGGCGCTTGGGGGAATTGGTCTTTGTGCGAAAAGAGCAAATAATGGAGGGGTGTATAGGGCAGCATCACACCGATCGTATTCTGTCCGGGAGCGATGGACGTTGGTAGAGATGATCCTGATTTTCTATTAAGAAGAAGAATGGGCCGCTGCCTCGAGGTCAGGAGATCTTCCTCTTCCTTAGAAATTTCACAGTATATCCTGACAGTTTCCAGGTCAGGCATCATGACTGCCAAGGGTTTGTCTGGTCTGTTCTTGCGGGACCTGAGCGTTTCAATGGCTGCTGGATTTTCCGCGTCGCAGGCCAAATGGAACCCTCCCAAGCCTTTGATCGCCCCGATTTTTCCACTCGCGAGCATTTCTTGAGCTAACAATAATGCCTCGTCTCCGGATCCTTTCCTGCTGAGGGTCGATTGGGAGCTGTATTCCAACCAGATCTCGGGACCACATTCTGGACAGGCTACAGGCTGGGCGTGAAATCTGCGGTCCAGCGGATCGTTATACTCTTTCTCGCAGGTTGGACACAGATCAAATTCCGCCATTGTTGTCTGGGGGCGGTCGTAGGGGATGTCCTTAATGATTGTAAAGCGGGGGCCGCAATTGGTGCAGTTTATAAAAGGATATCTGTACCTGAAATCTTCCGGTGTGAATAACTCGTGAAGGCAGTCATCGCAAATACTGACATCCGGTGATATGGGTTGAAATCCACCCTCAATAACCTGGGAGTGCTGAATATGAAATGCCTCGTATCCATCTGAGGGGATGGACTCATAGCGCAGGGAATCGATTTTAGAAAGGGGGGGAGCTTCGCTTGTAATACTGGATAAGAAACTATCAAGCTCGGATTTGGAACCGCTGACCTCAATAACGACGCCCTCGGATGTATTTTTTACCCAGCCCTTGAGATCATATCGGATGGCGAGATTATAAATAAAAGGGCGAAAACCAACCCCCTGTACGATCCCATTAATGAGAATCCGATATGCAGATAGTTGGCTCATTTCAAGAGACTTTTTTATCCTTAATATGCCCGGATACCCAATTGACCCAGGCTTCTATCCCTTTGCCTGTTGTACAGGAAACTGGGAATGTGATCAGGTCAGGATTTAACATCTGGACCCCCTTTTGGAAATATTCCATATCAAATTTAACATAAGGCAGCAAATCGATTTTATTAATGATCAAGGCATCGACGTCCTGATACATGGCCGGGTATTTATATGGTTTATCATCCCCTTCTGGAATAGAAGCGATCAAGACATTCTTGTCTGTGCCCAATTTGAATGAAGCAGGGCAGATCAAATTACCCACATTTTCCACCAGAAGCAGGTCAAACTTATCCAGGTCCAATTCCATCAAGGCATTGCGAAGCATATGAGCGTCAATATGGCATTGACCGCCGGTATTGATCTGGACTGCTGTTGCGCCGGCTTCCGCTGCTCGATCTGCATCTATGCTGGTCGCTACATCGCCGTCAATAGCTGCGATCTTGTAATCGGATTTCAGTATTTCCAGGGACTTTTCGATTATTGATGTTTTGCCAGCGCCCGGAGAAGCCATGATATTGAGGCTGAACAAGTCTGCTTGGTCCAGCTGCTGTTTATTTTCTGCTGCCAGCTGGTCGTTGGCGCTGTGAATTTTTTCAACAACAGAGATCTTTTTCGTCATTGGTCCCTCTAAATGATATTAATGCTGTCAAGGTGGAATTCCTTGCCTTCCAGGATTTTCATGCTGGTACTCTGGCAAAAGGGGCAGGGAGACAATTCACCATCTACCATTTGATATTCTTTTCCGCAATCCAGGCAATGGAATTTGGCGGGGATCCTATGGAAATGGAGTTTGGCACCTGCACAGATAGTATCTTCTGTGATCAGATCCCAATAAAACTGCACCGACTCATCGATCACGGTGGATAATTCGCCAATCACCAGATAGAGGTCGGTGATCTTCGCCGCTTTGTTTTTTTCTCCATGCCTGATAGCGATGTCTGCTATTTGTTCAGTTATGGCTAGCTCATGCATGAGATCAGTTGCCTGCTAAGATAAAACTAGATTGGATCATTCAGTTTGCCTGCAGCCAGTAGGAATAAAATTGTCATAATCACAGCGGATGAAAGGCACCAGATACAAGTTGCGCCGATCACAAAAGGTTCCAGGAATGTCAGGTAGATTGAGAATAATAGGCCAAATAAGGTGATCCCGAATAAACCAAGGTTCAGGATTCGCGTATAACCTGGCAGATCCAGCAGCCTTGCCAGCCAAAGAATGATTATTACCAGATATCCCATGACACCCATAACGCCTATTGGCAGGATGCCGAATAAGGTTGCATACTCACTTTGCTGAACTGTATTGCAATTTCCAACTGGACCGCAAACTGCTTCAACCTGATTTAGTTCTACATAGGCCAGATAACCAGCAATCCCGATACCGATAACCGAGAGTAGGGGGATTAACCATTCGGGAGCACCTTTTTTATCAGTATCCGGGTCCTTGGTTAGGTTCACCCCAGTGATGATTAACGACACGATCATGCCTACAAGGACGATAACTGAGAGAATATTCCCTGCCAAGTCTGATTTGAATTTCTCCTGCACGGTCATTTCGTGTACGATAGTCTGGGTTTCCTCTGTTGTACCTTCCGGAGAGGATTCCATATCCTCAATTAATCCAGCAATGGCTGGCCAATCGATTCCACCGTTCTTTAAACCTTCTTCGATGATCCCTGGAAATAGATCAGGGATCTCACTTGAACCTAATAGAACTTGATCTCCCACCACAAGAGTTGGAACGGCCTGCCTGTCATCGGGAACATTGAATAATTCTACATAACTGGCAAACAGTGCGCTGCCGGATTCAGAGTAGGTATTCACCCCGTAAATGACCAGCTGTGAACCGTATTGGCGGTCCAGTTCTGGTAAAACATTCTCAATGATCTGGGCGCAGTGGCCGCAGGTGGGGGAATAAAATAAGACCGCATGAACGACCGGTTCCTGAGCTTGGGCGGTATCCACAATAGGGGAAAAACCCAAGATGATGATAAGGGAAATTAGAATGAAATTTCGAACGCGGATCATACTTTCTCCATGAATGAAGTTGTTTTTTGCATTGAGAGATTATAGTCCCAATCCAACTAAATGTACACATTATGAAAACTCAGGAATCCACAGACCTGCTGCTTTGAATGCGCTCCAGATCCTTGCTGGTTTTTTCCTGATAATCTGAATTCAGAAGGATAAAGATATCCTGGGCCTGGGACATGAGCTTAAAGGCACGGTCCATTTCCGTCAAGCCTTCCTGGGCCAAAGCCTGATTGGCGAGAGCGATACCTTGGCGCAAGAGATCCCCGTTTTCTTGAGCTGAGTCAAGGGATTGTTGATGATATTCCAGAGCAGTTTTGAGGTCTCCCTGACGTGATGAGATCATGCCTAATAGATCGTAAATGATCATCAAGGATGGTTTTGAGCCCAGTGTTTTTGCGAGATCAAGGGCAACCAGGGCAAAACCCTGAGCCGGCTGGTATTTTTTATCTTGAAGATTGCTGTCTGCCAGGTTAATGAGGGCATTCAATTTTAGTTGAAGATCGTTGATTTTCTCGGCAGTCTCAAATACTGATTTGTGGTGCCTGGCTGCATTTTTATAGTCTTTCAGTCCACTGTAAGCCAATCCCAGGTTGCCTTCTATAGCTGCAGCGAGAGCAGGATGATCCTCTTCGGCCAGACATCTTTTCGCTGCGGCCAGTTCCTCTAGAGCTTGTTCTTCTTGAGCTGACATGACCAGGCAAACTCCAAGTTGATTTAGCATACTGGCTTGCTGGATCAACTTTCCAATCTCTGAGAACAAGGAGGCAGCTTTTCTAAAATAATTTGCTGCTTCGGGATAGATATTGCGTTCCAGGAAGATCTTGCCTGCAGCAGAACTGGCTTCAGCTGCATTCAGGTGATCACCTGATATTTGTGCATCCTGTAACTCATTTAAGATCTTCTCAAGATTTGACATTAATATTCCTCTTTTTCCAACAGGCTTATTTTAACACCAGAGAGATGGATCTGCCTCAGAGAATCGGTTGATTTACACTAATCCAATGAATAGTTAACAAACAAACCTGCTGGTAACAGCAGGTTTGTTATTATTTATTTGGGTGACCAGGGATTTACCCTGGCAATCCATTCAGCCAATTCAGAACATCTTTAAACACAGTCTCCTGTTCAGGTTCATTATAAATTTCATGGAAGAGTTCATCATAAATGATCAGCTGGTTTTGTTGGGAGGAGACCAAGTTATGCAGGTATGTGGACCAGGAAGGATCACAGATCCGGTCCTGACCACCGTGGAGTATCAATATTGGACTAGAGATAGTGGATCCCTTTTCTTCCACGTAAGAGATTCCATCATTGATCACTGAAGAAATCCGGGCGGTTGATTTCCCGTTGTATACGAGTGGATCATTTATATAGTTTGCTACAACTTGGGGATCTCTGCTTAAACCGCTTTTATCTATCCCAATCAAACGGAATTTGGGGATGATTTTTGAGATAATAGTGCCAATTTTGATGGTGAGGTCTGATACGTACTCTGGAACTGATACAAGGGAACCTGATAGGATTGCGCCACTGATTTTATCCTGATGATCGATCAGGAATTTGGCTCCGATCAATCCACCCAGGCTGTGGCCGGTCAGATATATCGGTAGATCCGGGTGCTGTTCTGTGATCAAGTCGAGAATAGTAAGTATTGGATTCGTGAAAGTGGCGAAATTTCGTACGAAGGATCTGGTGCCGTCTGATTTGCCGTGACCGATGAGGTCAAACCCGTATACGCCGAACCCTGCTCCGGTAAAGTATTCAGCCAGGTGTTGATATCTTCCGCAGTGTTCATTGAGCCCGTGGACTATCAGTAAGATTGCGCGAGGAGGGCTTTCGGGCAGCCAGCACTGATAGTAAATAGATTGGTTATGCTCTAAAAAGTACCCCTCAATCTGTTTCATGTATTACCTCATACGAATAATTGATTTGATAGGCCATCGACCTACCGTTAGTTCAATGCTGACGATAAGATAAAAGTATAATATAGTTAGCATATCCGTGCATGTTTTCGTTCTTCTGGAGGATTGATGGATTCCATGGCTCTGTATTATCCTGATGGGCATCAGAAACATTATCTTTATGCTCATCCTGAATCACCGGAAAGGGTGGAGGTGATCAAAAAGGGTTTGATGGAGATTGACTTGTGGGAAAACTGCCCCCAGGTCAGCCCTTTAGAGCTGGACCTGAATCTGCTGGAATCTGTTCACGATCAAGAATATCTCAAAATACTGGAACGTGCCAGCCGTCAGGCCAAAATGCTAGACCCGGATACGTTTACAACCCTTGAATCCTGGCAGCTGGCGCTGAATGCGGCTGGTGGTGGGGTTCAGATTGCAGACCTTGTTTGGGAAAGAAAAGCCGAAACAGGATTTGCTCTCACCAGACCTCCCGGACATCATGCTACCCGGAACAGGGGTATGGGTTTCTGTTTGATCAATAATATCGCCGTAGCTGCAGAATATTTGCTTCAGGTGAAAGGAGCAGAAAGAATAGCTATCCTTGATCTGGATTTGCACCATGGCAATGGCACCCAGGATATCTTCTGGGATCGGCCTGACGTATGTTACATATCCATTCATCAAGCGCCTTTTTATCCTGGTACAGGTGCCTTGTATGAAACCGGGTCAGGTCCAGGTGAAGGAACTACTCTGAATCTCCCAATCCCCCATTTGTCTGGTGATATGGCCTATATGACCCTGATCAGCGATATCGTTCTGCCTTATCTGGAGGACCAGAAAGCGGATATGCTCCTGATCAGTTTTGGATTTGATACCCATTGGAAGGATCCATTGGGCAGTATGCAGGTATCCGCTGGCTGTATATATGAGATCATGAAAGACCTCAAAAACTGGGTTGAAGAATATTGTTCAGGCAGATTGGCAATATTTCTAGAAGGTGGATATGATCTTGAAGCCGGCCGGGCATGCGGACAGGCTGTTGGTGCGGCATTAAGTAACAAAGAATGGGAGGATACATTGGGCAGCTCACCGACCGGAGAAACGGATGACTGGCGTGAAACACTCTCTGAAGCTCATAATTTATTTGAATATTAAATTTGGTTTGGACCTTATAGATTGTTACTGGTTTTTGACTGGTATTAAGTATAATGATTAAAGCCGGAATTAAAAAGGAAGAGCTATGTTAAATCATTATGTTGAGCCTGAAAGCCAGATCCCTGATAAAAAATTGATCCATCTGAAACAAGCTTTGATCGCGGTTGTGAGGATGGATATTGAGGAATCTCCCCCGGGATCAGCGAGGGAATACCAAGTCCGGGTTCGGAGTTTGATTGAATCTTCCTATGATAAAGTTGCTGACGAATATCCATTGACAGAAACCGCCCAGCTGCGCTTATTCAATGAAGTAGAAGATGAGATAACTGGGTTTGGCCCCATTCAGCCTCTACTGGCAGACCCGGATATCAGTGAGATCATGATCTACGGGCCGGAACAGGTCTATGTCGAGAAAAATGGAAAGCTGGAAGACACGGATGTGAAATTTGAGAATTCTGACCACGTGATGCGTATCATTACCAGAATTCTAGCTCCCCTTGGACGGCGGGTGGACCAGGAGAATATGATGGCTGATGCCAGGCTGCCAGATGGGTCGCGGGTGAATATTGCAATCCCTCCAGTCTCAGTAGATGGCCCTTCAATCACGATCCGCAAATTCCTGGAAAGTAAATTGACTATCCAGCAGATTATAAAATTAGGGACAATGACTGCACATATGGCCGAATTCCTTCAGGCCTGTGTTGCATCGCGGTTGAATATTCTAATAACCGGGAATACCAGCTCTGGAAAAACCACCTTATTGAATATCCTGGCAGCATCCATCCCTGATGATGAGCGGATCATCACCATTGAAGATGCGGCTGAATTGAAATTGAATCAAAAATACGTTGTTCGCATGGAAACGCGAATGCCAAATATTGATGGTGTCGGTGGTGTGGTCACCCGAGATCTGGTTCGCAATGCGCTGAGAATGCGTCCGGATAGGATTGTGGTTGGAGAGGTACGCAGCGGAGAAGCCCTGGATATGCTCCAGGCAATGAATACCGGGCACGATGGCTCACTGACCACTCTGCATTCCAACTCTCCCAGGGATGCAATTTCACGCCTGGAAACCATGTCAATGATGGCTGGATTGGAAATGCCCTTAATGGCAATCCGGACTCAAATTGCCGCAGCGATCGATCTGATCGTACATATGGAGCGGCTGACTGATGGGACGCGAAAGATCACCCATATAACCGAAGTTCCCCGCATGGAAGGTGATATAGTTACTTTATCTGATATATTTAAATTCGATCAGACGGGTGTGTCATCTAAAGGGAAAGTATTAGGAGAAATGGAGGCCACTGGTCTGCGGCCGCTTTTTACTACCAGGCTGGAAGCAGCGGGTTATAAACTAAGTGGAGAGATCTTCGGAGTTTGAGGTTAATCGAAACTCCCGTTTGTGCAACTTCTCATAATTTATTCCGTATATTCAGATAATGGAAATGAAAAGATCCTTGTTGAACGGGATCCTATTTCCCTGTGTATTTAACATTCAATCAAATAGGGAAGGTTAGTATGAAAAAAGATCAAAGCAGATTTGTATGGGGTGGGTTATTGGTCCTGGCAGGCGTTTTATTTATGCTGCAGGAATTTAGGATTCTTGGCAGTGCATTTGAATACCTATGGGTGCTTCTAATGGCAGCTGGTGCAGCAGTGTTTTTGTGGATCTATTTCACCAAGAAAGAACAATGGTGGGCTGTTATTCCCGGGTTGACTCTCTTTGGTCTCACCCTGGTTGCGATTGACTCATTATTCAATTTCCTGCCCGGCTCGGATTTTGCGGGAGCGATCTTCCTGGGTTGTATAGGATTGGCTTTTTGGTTGATTTATCTGCGGAAGCAAGTTCAATGGTGGGCAATAATTCCCGGTGGTGTACTAATCACCCTGTCTCTTATTGCAGGGTTGGATTTCCTATCCGAATGGAATGACGTAATCTTTTTCCTCGGGATGGGAATAACATTTTTCCTGGTTGCTCTTTTACCTGGAGCATCCCACAATACCAAATGGGCTTTTATCCCGGGAGGGATCATGACTGCCCTGGGCCTGGCGCTATTTGCGCCCGTTCATAATATCGTAAATTTTGCCTGGCCTATTGTCCTAATCGGTCTGGGTGCATTTATCCTGATCCGAACCTGGAAACAATAAGCCAAAGAGGTGTTTTCTAATGAAAAATGTGAAATACTATCGAAGTACAACAGATCGGATGATAGGCGGCGTCTGTGGTGGCCTGGGGACCTTTCTAAATATTGATCCGGTCTTCGTCCGCTTATTATTCGTCATTCTGCTCTTTGGCAGTGATTTTGGATTTATCCTTTATCTGCTGTTGTGGATAGTGATTCCTGAAGAAGGTGGAGCATATAGTTTCAAAGAGGAATCCATGGGGGATAGAGTTAAATCGATGGGAAATGATATCCAGCAGGCAGTGACTCAACCCCATCCCCAATCAGGTTTGATCCTGGGCATCGGATTGATCGTTGTAGGAGGTTTTATGTTCCTGGAACGAATGAATTTCAGCTGGCTGCAATGGGTTGATCTGGATATTGTTTGGCCGGTCCTCTTGATCGTTGGCGGAGTTGTGCTGCTGTTCCGGAAAGGCGGGGGAGTAAACCATGATTCCTGAGAATAAAAACAGGAATGGACAGCGGAGAAATTTTTTCGGACCAATCCTGCTGATAACCATAGGCTTAGTCTTCCTTGGAAATAATCTGGGTCTGATTCAAGGAGAAGGCTGGGAATTGATCTGGCGCCTCTGGCCAGTCCTATTGATCATTGCGGGATTGAATGACCTGATTCGCCGAGAAGGCATTGCCTGGCCAATCCTTCTGATAGGGGCTGGGGTATTTTTCCTGCTTAACAATTTTGGTCCGAGGGTTTGGATCAGCTGGACGCAGATCATACAGCTATGGCCAATCCTGTTAATAGCTGCTGGAATCGACCTGGTTTTCAAGGGCGATTCGATCTGGTTTGCAATTGCAGGTGTGTTTCTAACCCTTTTATTGATCGGAGGGTCGGTTTGGATCGTCAGGGAAGGTTTCCAGGTTTCTGCAGATTACACAGAAATCAGGGAAGTATTCGCTGAAGATGTAGAACAGATGGAGGTCAATCTTTCCCTGGGAGCAGGGGAACTCATCCTGGGGTCCGATACTCCGGATGGAATGCTGGTTTTTGGAAGCATTACACCTGATAAACATTCAGATCAGATTTCTACAGAAGGAAGCAAGATTCTGTATCAGCTTGAACATCAGGAACTGGGATTTTATCCTCACACTGCCAGATGGGAATTGGATCTGACTGATGATCTTGCCGCAAACCTTGTTGTCCACAACGGCGTGGGGGAAGTGATACTATTGTTGGAAGAATTGGATTTGTCAGCGTTGGATTTGAACCAGGGTGTGGGCAGATTGGTAGTCTATCTGCCTGAAATGGAAAGCGATCATGTTCTGATCAAACAGGCGGTAGGCATAATTCGAATTCGAATTCCTGCTAATTTGCACGTGGCTGTTGATGCCCAGAACGGATTGTCAAAAGTGGATTTTCCACCAGATTTTGAGTTGGAAGATGGATATTATATTTCACCGGAAGCGAGCAAATCCAATGCTGATTTGGTCATCGTTGTGGAGCAGGCCATGGGTTTGATAGATTTCGAATATTCTCGCTAGATAATAAAAAAGGGGCTGTCCTAAAAGTCAGCCCCTTTTCAGCTTAATGGATGAAATTTGAGAAAAAGGATGTGTTTTCAATAATAAGAAAAAAAGTGACCGCTATTGAACGGCCACTTTGGCAATATTGTGAGCAATATTGAGCAGACCCCACTCAATT
>Ga0209834_10000185_pt1 | contig 37916 bp, 24 predicted proteins | sample Mar14236cmmetaG_FD_184134 | JGI IMG/M metagenome (GOLD analysis project Ga0209834, IMG submission 184134) | Marine hydrothermal vent microbial communities from Guaymas Basin, Gulf of California to study Microbial Dark Matter (Phase II) - Marker... ... | reverse complement strand
AAGCTGATCAAAACACTCTATGCGATGTTAAAGAACAAAACCTGCTTCAAGGTTAAAAACAATGCCAAACTAATAAACGTTATTTATAGTTGACTCCTTTCTAGTTGTTCCAACTAGATCTGTATTTTTTTATTTTTTCTTTATATTCTTCATTATTTAAACTCAAAATCGAGACTGCGAGGTAAGCAGCATTCTTTGCACCGGAATTGCCAATGCCAACGCCTGCAACCGGAATACCTGTTGGCATTTGTACGATCGAGTAAAGCGAATCAATACCATTAAGTGCAGAGCCGGGAAGGGGAACACCAATAACAGGAATAGTTACCATCGCAGCAATAATACCGGGAAGAGCAGCAGCCATACCTGCAAGAGCAATAATAACCTGCACACCACTCTCCTCAGCTTCTTTGGCAAGTTTCTCCGTTCTTTCCGGATTTCTATGAGCGGATGAAATGTGCATATCATAAGGTACACCGAAATCTTCAAGAACTTGCTGCGTCTGCTCAACATACTGCATATCGGTTTTACTGCCTGCGATTATTCTTACCATTATTCTCTTTTCCATAATTTCTATCATTCTACAAAGAATCTTAGCTGCTTATAAAGAATTGAAAATTTATTGTAAAGTTTTTTTGTAATTTGTTTAGATTTTTTTGAATTGTAATTCATGAGGAGTAAGTTTTAACTCGCTTCAAGCATCTCCCTGATTGACAATCTATCGTTTCAAGGGGAATAAATAGGATACAGATCCGCCAGAAGGCGGACAAGTTCACACAGATTGAACAGATTTTCGCTAATGTAACATATCAATAATTGTCATCCTCCTGTAAAAATCTATTTATTGAAAAAGATCACTCAGATGAACGGATTTTCTTTTTTTAGGGAGATTCTTCGCTCCGCTAAGAATGACAAGAGTTATCATAAATTTTTGTCATCCTTGAAGAGTAAGTTTACTTGCTCCGAAGGATCTCCCATGTTAATGAATTGAATGTCCTTGCGAGATTCTTCATTTCGCTATGCTCTACTCAGAATGACAGCTTTTTTTTAGAGAAAGCACAATTTCTTTCTCCTTTTAGGAGAGGGCAGGATGAGGTAACTACTCCAGACTTCAGCGTGGAGAATGGATTGGTAAAGACAAAAGGTGATAAAAAATCAACCAAATAGCATTCCCAAAGGGGGCTTTGGGAACGAGGAATTAGAGGAAACTAATGGAACACTGATCAACTCAGATTGAGCTGATTCACACTGAAAATAACTATACCGTCATTCCTGCGAAAGTGGAAATCTCTAAGACCAAAAAGCAAAGCTGTATCTAATTACCAAAAGGCTTGAAAATCTAAAGGACACACTCTTATTAAATATATTTTAACCTATCGTATTTTACTCAAGGTCCCCTCTCCAAATATTCAATCATAATACTCCTGAGAGAATCAAAAGCTTTGAAAAATAGCCCCTTTTTTATTTTTGACATTCTCCCCTATTGACGTACATTTTATCTAAAATTAGCACTCAATGGAGAGAAGTGCTAAATCAAGAGTTTGAATAATGAATCAAAATGTTAATTCTAAAGAAAACCAGATTTTAACAGACCGGCAGAAATGCCTTCTCAGGTCTATCATACTTGAGTATCTCAAGAACGCTCAAGCTGTTGGATCAAAGGTGCTTGCAGAAGAATATGATTTTAATCTTAGCCCAGCTACTATTCGTAATGAGATGGCAGTTCTGGCAAATCTTGGTTATATTGAACAACCTCACGCCTCTGCGGGACGGTTGCCCACAGAGAAAGGGTATAAATTTTATATCAATGACATAATTGATTTTGACAACAGCATCCCCGATCAGAAAATCAAAATGATGCAGACGCTCCTTTCGGAAAATTATCAGAGTCTGGATAGAATGCTCAGCGCACTTCATTCTTTTCTGGCAAAGGTTTCGGGACAATTGAGCATAATAGCAGAACCTGACTATTCTCTTGGTATTCTGAATTCGATTCAGATCTTCAAAATAGAGGGCGATAAATTATTGATCGTGGTAAATCTTGAGGGTGGTTTGGAAAAGACATTTTCTCTTCATAATACTTATGCCCTTACTGATGCTCAGATCAATGCCTTAAACAGATATGTAAATACTCGAATTTCAGGTATGCCTATTGATACTATCGAGAAAAAATTTTTCAAAGATCTCATCCTCGATGCACAGAAAGAATCATTTATTTATGATATTCTGTCTGAGATCAGGAAGTTGTTGCATGAAGTACGGAACTACAACATTAGTTTTGAAGGAGAATCTGGCTTCGTCAGTCAACCGGAATTCGATTCTCAGGAAAAGATTGTACAGCTTCTGAAAATAATTGACCAGAAGGAAGATTTTCTGAAAATATTTCAGGATTACTCCACTGAGGATTATACAATCCTTATGGGTGATGAGATAAAAGGTAGTGAGTTCAGAGACCTTGTGCTTATTTTTGCAAAGTATGAAGTGATTGGTCTTCCTGGATTTATTGGAATTCTGGGAACCAAACGAATGAATTATCGTGAAAATATTCCGATGATCTGTTTTGCTTCAAGAATGATTACAGAAATAACGACCAAGGGTACGATAATGCCCTGCATGAATGCTGTGAAAATATGAGCCACGAAAAATATGAAATCATCGATAAAATAATCTATAAAGATGAACCTTATAAAACACAAGGTTCGATCTTCGAGGTTTATAAGCCTATGGATGCTGAACTTCTTGAGTCAGCTTATCAAGGATGTTTAACAAAAGAATTAGAAACAAGAAGTATTTCATATAAAGGTGAAATTAAAAGGAATTGTTTTATGAAAACAAATTCTTTTAGTGTTTATGGTGCTTTCGTGGTTAAAAAAGAAAATATTTAGGAGATGTATATATGCCAAAGAAGAAACAGGAAAAAGAAACTGAATTAGATAAGGATATTGAAGAGATCAATGATCATGTCGAAAAGCTGGAAGAAGAAATAGAGAATCTCAAAGAAGAGGTTTCGTCATACAAGGATCGTTGGTTGAGAAGTGCTGCTGAATTCGAGAATTTCCGAAGACGTAATGAGAAAGATCGTATCGATTGGATCAAGAATGCAAATAAATCACTTATCACTGATTTGATAAATGTGTATGAGCATCTTGAGATGGCAATGGAATCTGCAAATACCGATCAGGTACCTGAAAATTTTCGCAAAGGAATCGTGATGGTTCATGATGAACTGAAATCACTGCTTGAGCGCTATGGTCTTAGACGAATCGAAGCCATCGGACAGGAATTCGATCCTCAGTACCATGAAGCAATTGCTCATATAGAGAAAGAGGGCTTTGATGATAACATAGTCTGCGACTGTATTCAAAATGGATATATCCTCAATGATAAAGTGCTGCGCCATGCCCGGGTCGCTGTGGCAAAAGTACCTGAAGAAGCATCTCAAAATGATGGCGATAACGTTGAGATCAATTCTCATAAGAAAAAGAAGAACAAAAAAGTTGATAAAACTTTTAAAAAGAAAAATGAACAAGGAGATAAACAATGAGTAAAATAATTGGAATAGACTTAGGAACGACCAACAGCTGTGTCGCTGTTATGGAAGGTGGAAAACCTACCGTTATTCAAAATTCTGAAGGTGGTAGAACTACCCCATCAGTCGTTGGATTTTCCAAAGATGGTGAAGTGCTTGTTGGTCAGTTAGCAAAACATCAGTTGATCACAAATCCCCAGAATACGGTTTATTCGGTAAAACGTTTTATGGGACGAAAACTCAATGAAGTGAAACAAGAAGAGTCAGAAGTGAGTTTCAAACTCAAAGATGACAGCAAAGGTGAAGTAGTCATTCACATACCAAATCAAAACAGGAATTACACTCCTCAGGAGATTTCTGCGTTCATCCTGAAAAAGATGAAAGAAACAGCTGAGGAATATCTTGGTGCGAAAGTAGATAAAGCAGTGATCACCGTTCCAGCATACTTCAATGATGCGCAACGTCAGGCAACCAAAGATGCAGGTAAGATCGCTGGTCTGGAAGTTGAAAGAATAATCAACGAACCAACTGCTGCAGCTCTTGCCTACGGTCTTGAAAAGAAAAAAGATGAAAAGATCGCAGTGTATGACTTCGGTGGTGGTACATTTGATATCTCAATTCTTGAGATCGGAGAAGGCGTGGTTGAAGTGCTCTCCACCAATGGTGACACCCATCTTGGTGGTGATGACATTGATAAGAAGATAATCGACTGGATCGTAAGTGAGTTCAAGAAGAGCGATGGAATAGATATTTCCAAAGATCCTATGGCAATGCAGCGAATTCGTGAAGCTGCAGAAAAGGCAAAGATCGAACTCAGTGGAACTCAATCAACAACTATTAATCTTCCATACATTACCGCAGATAGCAGCGGTCCAAAACATCTATCACTAACCCTCTCACGTTCTGAGTTCAATCGTATGATCGACGATCTTATCGAAAGAACTATCGGTCCTTGTAAATCTGCGATGAAAGATTCCAAGATCAACGTTTCAGATATCGATGAAGTGATCCTTGTGGGTGGTTCGACCCGTATTCCAGCGGTTCAGGAAGCAGTGAAAAAATTCTTTGGCAAAGAACCAAACAAGAGCGTGAATCCCGACGAGGTCGTTGCTATCGGAGCTTCGATACAAGGCGGAATTCTTTCTGGTGATGAAGACCTAAAGGATATACTACTTCTGGACGTAACTCCTCTTTCACTTGGAATCGAAACGCTGGGTGGAGTGATGACGAAACTTATTGAAAGGAATACCACTATTCCGGTCAAGAAGAGCCAGATCTTCTCAACTGCGGCTGATAATCAAACTGCAGTATCCATCAACGTGCTGCAAGGTGAGCGAGAAATGGCATCTCAGAACAGAACTCTGGGTAGATTTGATCTGGTGGGCATTCCTCCTGCTCCACGTGGTATACCGCAGATCGAGGTAACCTTTGATATCGATGCAAACGGAATACTTCATGTGTCTGCTGTGGATAAAGGAACTGGTAAAAAGCAACAGATCAAGATCGATAAAGCTGGTGCTCTTACCGAGGAAGAAATTGAAAAGATGGTCAAGGATGCTGAGGAACATGCTAATGAGGATAAAAAACTCAGAGAGCGTGTAGAACTCAGGAACCAGCTTGATACGATGATCTTCAGTACGGAAAAATCACTGAAGGAATATGGTGATAAACTCAAAGACAATGAAAAATCTGATATCGAAGAGGCTATCAAAATAGCAAAAGAAAAACTTGATTCTCAGGATGTTGAAGAACTGAAGAAAGCCAAGGAAGAATTCGAGCAGAAAGCTCAGAAACTTGGTGAGATCGTCTATCAAGAAACCATGAAACAACAAGCAGAACAGCAACAACAGCAGCAAGGTGGAGAACAGCAACAACCAAGTCAACAGCAAACTAATACACAGCAGGAAGAATCTGCTGATGATGATGCAGTTGATGCTGACTTTGAAGTCGTGGATGACGAAGAAAATAAATAAGTTAAATACCCAATAGAACACGCACGGGAATTGTACAAGCAATTCCCGTGCAAAAAAAAAGAAGGTTACTGAAGAAATGTCAAAAAGAGATTACTATGAAGTTCTTGGCGTAGATAAGAATGCCTCAGAGAGTGAGATCAAGAGTGCGTACAGAAAGCTTGCAATGAAGTATCATCCAGACAAGAATAAGAATGACAAAGAAGCAGAAGAAAAATTTAAAGAAGCAGCAGAAGCATACGAAGTGCTCAGTGATAAAGACAAACGCCAGAGATATGATCAATTTGGACATCAAGGTGTGCAGAGTGATTTCGGCTCCGGTGGATTCACATGGGAAAACTTCACGCATGCCAATGATTTTTCTGATATTTTTGGTGATATAGGCAATATCTTCGAAACCTTCTTTGGAGGAGGGGGGGGCGGTTTTGGTTTTGGTGGTCGTGCTCAGCAGCAAGCAGCAATGAACCGCGGTGGTGACCTGAAACTCTCTCTCTCCCTTACTCTCGAAGAGATCGCCAAAGGGGTCACTAAAAGACTTAAGGTCAATATCAAACAACCATGCGATGTATGTAACGGAACTGGTTCTGCGGACGGAAAAGTGAACACTTGCCCTCAGTGTGGTGGCTCAGGAAGGGTCAAGCAAGTCCGTCAGTCATTCTTTGGGCAGATGTCTACTATTACTACATGCCCTCAGTGTAACGGTACAGGACAAAGCATTCAAAATAAATGTTCAAAATGTAATGGAGATGGTCGAATATCTTCTGTGAAGAGCATCAAGGTAGATATTCCTGCTGGAGTATCTGATGGTCAGTATCTCAAGCTGCGAGGTCAAGGTCATGCTGGCAAAAATGGTGGACCTGCAGGTGATATCATTGTGTACATAAAAGAAAAAAAGAATGAGCTTTTTGACCGTGATGGCCAGGATCTGATATGTACATTTCCAATCAGCGTAACTGACGCAGTTCTGGGAAATACGATCGATGTGCCCACTCTCAAAGGACATGCAAAAATGAAGATTCCATCTGGCACTCAATCCGGCAAAGTCTTTAGACTTCGAGGACAGGGTCTTCCCTATGTGAACAGCTCTCGTAAAGGTGATCTGTATGTGAAAATTATAGTAGTAATTCCCAATAAACTTTCCAGCGAAGAGAGAGAACTTTATAGTAAGATCGTACCCTTTGATCAGAAGAGAAATCTCAAGCCCGGGAAATCATTTTTTGAGAAGCTAAAAGAATACTTCATATAAGTCATTAATAAATGCCCCTATTCTACTCTCCCGATCTTAAAGATATTTCCACACGAATCAATATAACCGGATCGGAATACCATCACCTTAAGACCTCGCTTCGAAAGCATGAAGGCGATCAAATCTCAATTACTAATGGCAATGGGATACTTGCAAAAGGGCGTATTAACAAGATTTTGCCAAATCATATATCGGTTCAAATAGATACTACTACCAGCATAGAAAAGTCTAAACCTCATATCTCAATCGCCTTTTCTTTGCTGAAAAAGAACAACGAACTCATAGTTGAAAAATGTACCGAACTCGGCATATATGAATTCTTTCCCTTTATTTCCGAAAGAACGGTTAAGAAGTCTATCTCCTTGAACCAACTAGATCGACTACGTAAGGTTGCGATCTCAGCGATGAAACAGTGTGATTCTGTTTATTTGCCGGAGATCCATAATCCACTTCAAATTAGTGAGTTACTGAAACAAATCCATAATAACTACAATATGATTCTTGCATGGGAAGAAGAACAAAATACACCTCTACACACTATACTCAAAAAAGCAAAAAAGGATATTTGTCTTATTGTTGGACCAGAAGGCGGTTTTGAAGAAAATGAAGTAACATTGGCCAAAGAATACGGTTCCCAAATCGTGAGTCTTGGCAATCATATATTACGCGCAGAAACTGCCGCTATCACTGCGTGTGCGCAGGCAATTTTTTATCAATTAAAGCAGAATCCCGAATATTACTGAAATAACCGCAAGCAAAATTATTGACAGCGTTTTACTTGGCAATTAGATATTCCAATCAATAAGCTAATCTTAGGAGAAATATGTTTGATATATTTTTTGAAATTCTGCCGATATTCTATTTTCTCGTTTTTTGCGTGACTTTTTTCCTGAGACTATGGGCATATAAAGAAACAAATAATAAATCACCGCTCTATATCGGCATTGGTTTTGGTATCCTTGCACTGATCTTTCTTCTCAATATTATTCCCTACAATAACGTGGTTTTTGGCATTACAATTTTGATGAGGATTATTGCGTATCTTCTCGTCCTGTATGGAGTATATAATTTTGGTATTTCACTCGAAAGAATAGCAGGTGATAACAAACAAAACAAGGACTTACCATGAGAGCAGGAGTAATCGGTGTCGGACATCTTGGTCAACATCATGCAAGAATTTACAGTGAACTTGAAGATATTACTTCATTAGCGATTTTCGATACAGATAAAGAACGAACCAGTTATATAGCTCGAAAGTTCAATGGAACAGCCTACAATAATCTTGATGATTTCCTTTTCAATGTAGATATTGTTAGTATTGCTTCTCCCACTCAGAGTCATCATGATTATGCTGCATACTGCCTTGATCACAAGAAGCATATACTGGTAGAAAAACCGATCTGCAGCACCTTACATGATGCCAAGGATATTGTTCAGCTGCAGGATAGAACGGGTATGAAATGCCAGGTAGGGCATATTGAACGGTTCAATCCTGCGATCATTGCACTTTCATCAGTCTTGCTAAGACCAGCCTTTATAGAAGCCAATAGACTAGCCCCATTCACTCCTCGCGGAAGTGATGTACCTGTGGTGTACGACATTATGATCCATGACATCGATATTATCCTCTCACTTGTACAGAGCCGCGTCAAAGAGATTAATGCTGTTGGTGTACCTATCCTTACGAATGATATTGATATTGCAAATGCTAAGATCGAATTTGAGAACGGCACTCTTGCAAATATTACTTCAAGCAGGATCTCTCTGAAAAAGGAAAGAAAGATACGTTTCTTCCAGAAGGACATGTATATCTCATTGGATTATCAAGATAAACAGGTAAGAGTTGTAAGAAAGAATCCTCAGGTTGACGAGATAATGAAAGAAATCATGAATGGTACTCGTGAAGCCAATATTTATGAACTGTACCGTACCGAGACCTTACCCATTATTGAAAAAGAACCACTCAGAGCAGAGATAGAAAGTTTTATATCATCTATTGTACATGATAACCGTCCCATTGTTAATGCGCAGGATGGATATGAAGCATTACGTGTGGCATATACTATAATGGAAGATATTGAAAAAAACAGAAGGGATTTGAACTTGAGATAATTATGGCCAAAAAGATTTTTGCTAAAGATGTAAAAAAATACCTTGGAAAAGAAGTAACACTGCAAGGTTGGGTGAGAAATTACCGCAAATCAAGCAGTAAACTTCGATTTATTATATTTCGCGATGGGACAGGAGAGATTCAGGCAATTGCATGGAAGCCAGATCTAGGTGAAGAGAAATTTGAGAGAGTTAAAGCACTCACACTTGAATCTTCAATCATCATTAGTGGAATTCCAAAGAAGCATCCAAAAAATGAGGGTGAATACGAGCTTCAATTAACCGATATAGAGATCGTACATCTTTGTGAAGACTATCCAATTGGAAAAAAGGAACACGGGGTAGATTTTTTACTTTCGAACAGACATCTCTGGTTGCGCTCGAGCAAGCAAAATGCTCTTATGAAAATTCGACACACCGTGTACTTTGCAATTTGTGAATACCTTAATAAAAACGGTTTCTTCAGATTTGACTCTCCAATTCTGACACCAAATGCCTGTGAAGGTACTACAACCTTGTTCGAAGTCCCCTACTTTGACCAGGGAATGGCATATCTTTCTCAATCCGGTCAGCTCTATTTGGAAGCAGGCATCATGAGTCTGGGTAGAGTGTATGATTTTGGTCCAGTGTTTCGTGCTGAAAAATCTAAAACTCGTAAGCATCTTACCGAATTCTGGATGATGGATGCAGAAGCAGCCTATGTGGAACACAAAGAAAACATGAAGATACAGGAAAAACTGATTCGATTTGTGTTAAAGGCAGTATTGAAGAATAACCTGCTGGATCTGACAACCCTGGAGAGAGACATTGATCAGTTAAAAAAAGCTGATGCTCCATTCACGATCATGACCTACGAGAAGATGGTCACTACTTTACAGAAAAAAGGAATACAAATACGGTATGGTGATGATATGGGAGCTCCTGAGGAAGAAGCACTTGCAGAAGGATCTGATGTGCCGATTTTTATTGAAAAATGGCCCAAGAACATCAAACCTTTTTATATGAAAGTAGACAGGAAAGATCCCAAACTCTCACTCGGATCGGATCTTATTGCCCCGGAAGGCTTTGGCGAAATCATTGGTGGATCCCAAAGAGAAGATGATTATTATATTCTCAAAGAACGCATGGAAGATGACAATATCCCGATGGAAGAGTACCAGTGGTATCTCGAGCTGCGCAAGTATGGTTCTGTTCCTCATAGTGGTTTCGGCGTGGGACTTGAGCGACTAATCGGATGGTTATCTGGAGTTCGTCATATTAGAGAAGCTATACCATTTCCGAGAATGCTGTATAGAATTTACCCATAAAGGAGTAACCTTATGAAAAAATATCTTTTAACATTCATTTCATTATTATTGCTGGCAACACCTACTCTTTGCCAAAACCTGCTACCAAATAAAGAAACAGTAACAGATCTATTTGCCTTTCCCAGCACTTTATCATTGCGAAATCTTCAAACAAGCCAATCTTTTACCTTTTCTACGACCTATAGTTCCGGAACCAATAAAGCTTTCTATCTTAGCAATTTCACAAATCGTTTTGAATTACCCCTCTCATCAAAACTGAAAATTGCACTTGATCTGAACGTAGTAAATTTCGGAGAGTTTGGTTCCAGCAACCCTTTAGTATCAAAAGAAAATACTAAAATACTACCTAATTTCATGATGAAGTACACTCCAACAGAGAATATCAAGATATATCTGGAAATCAACTCGTATAATCCACTCTATACACCTCTTTACATGCGTTAAGATATTGATGTTGCTTCCCAACTTTATAATTGCTGTAATATTTGCGCTTATAGCAGGAAAAATATGTAATATACTGATTCTACTTTTTTTAAACGAAGATAAAGAATATGGGAAGATAAGTTATCCGTTCTGCGGTGCTTCTATGAAGTGGTATTTCTTTATTCCAATATTACATCAACTTGTTACAAAAAATTCATGTCCGATATGTTTTAAAAAATTTCCTTATTACTTTATCATTAATGAATTACTTACACCTATTCTTGTCCTTGCCCTCTATGTAAAATTTGGTTTTAGTTTTATCTTTGTTCATTATACTCTCCTTACCATTCTGGGAGTTGTGGTTTTCTACGCAGATCTTTATAAAAGAATAATTCCTGATATTCTTATTTACCCCATGATCATTATAGCTCTTTTATTTTCTTTTGCAAATCTTATCGGATTTCAGGGAGCTCTCAAAGGATTTATTCTTGGAGCTGGATTTTTCGTGATCATTGCACTAATATTTAAGTTGTTTACCAGAAGGCAAGGGCTTGGAGGAGGTGATATAAAACTTATAGCTGTTATAGGACTTTCTCTTGGTTTGAGATTAACCTTTCTCACAATTTTGCTGAGTTCAATATTGGGAGTGATAATTTATTCTTTTTCCCGAGCTAGAAAAGAAGTACTCATCCCCTATGGATCATTCATTGTTATCGCAATGTATGTGAGCATGATCTTTGGTAACGAGCTAATAAACTGGTATTTAGGATTATGGGGCGTTGTATGAAAGAATTTGATGAACTTCTTGAAATAATGAAGATCCTTCGAGATCCGGAAAAGGGTTGTCCATGGGATAAATTACAGACACCAGAAAGTCTTCGACCCCATATGATCGAAGAAGTCTATGAGCTTTCTGAAGCAATAGATCATAAAGATGATGATCTCATGAAAGAAGAATTGGGTGATCTTCTTCTGCATATCGTTTTTCAGGCTAAAATCGCTGAAGAAGGTGGGCAATTTACGATTCAGGATATCATACAACATATCAACAAAAAAATGAAACACAGGCATCCTCATATTTTCGGAGATCTAAAAGTAATAGATCATGAAGACGTCGAGCATAACTGGGAGAAGATTAAGATCAAAGAAAAGAGGCATAGAAAATCAATTCTTGAAGGATTACCAAAATCACTACCTGCACTAATCAAAGCAAAGCAAATTCAGTCCAAAGCAGCACATGTTGGATTTGATTGGGATGAGGTTGAACAGATCTTCGATAAACTAAAGGAAGAAATCAAAGAATTTGAAGAAGAATATCAAGTAAAAGATCGTGAAAAAATGAAGGATGAGATTGGTGACATTCTTTTTGCGCTGGTCAACCTTGCTAGAAGACTTGATATTGACCCCGAATTCGCACTCGACAGAACCATCAAGAAATTTATCAAGCGTTTCAATTTCATCGAAGAAGAACTCCAGGAAAAACTATTTTCTGCAGATCTTGACGAAATGGAGTTCTACTGGCAAAAAGCTAAGGAAAATGATAAAGAATAACAGTAAAAATCTTACATTTATCAAGACCTATTTTATTATTGGAAGTATTCTCATCATACTTTTTTTTGTAATCTACACGAACTCACTTCTGCAGCAGGTCAGAAAAGAACTTGAGGTTTTTCCGAAGATATATGCTCGTTTTGCAGAAGTATCGACGAAAGAGAACATAGAGAGCGATCTACTTGAGATAATCCTCACCGAGGTCATACAAAAAATCAACTATCCCATTATTGTAGCAGATGCTCATAACAATCCCAAATATTGGAAGAACATTGATCCAACTATCATCATTAATGATGAGCGATTACAGAATCTCATTGAGAATATGGAGAAGAATGAGACGAACATCGTACTTAAAGAACCAGTGACCGGCGAAGTAATATCAAAGATCGTATATAGTTCATCCAAAACCATTAAGCGTCTTAAATTCCTGCCCTACTTTGAGTTCGGTATAGTAATCCTCTTTATCTCTGTGGGTATAATTGGTCTGGCAATTTTAAAAAAACGTGAAAAGGAATCCCTCTGGATTGCTTTAGCCAAAGAAACTGCTCACCAGTTCGGCACACCTATCACCTCTCTTCTCGGTTGGCTTGAAGTACTTAAGACTAAAACTGCTAACTGCAAAGAGGTCGAACTGATGGATGATATTGTGCAGAATATGCAGACTGATATTCATCATCTCCAGAAGATTGCATCACGGTTTGGAAAAGTGGGTTCTGAAATCAAAATTCAGAAAGCGAACATTGATGTGACAATTCAGGCAACAATCGATTATTTCCGTGAAAGAATTCCCCAATCCACCAAGCAGGTGAATCTCAACTACATTAATAAAGCAGAGGAACAGGTTATTTGCTTTGATCCAGAACTTTTTAAATGGGCACTTGAGAATCTTATTAAAAATGCAATTGATGCAATGAAAGACAAATCAGGTAACATTTTTGTAATAACCTATGATAAAGGAGATAAATTCTACTTACAGATAAAGGATGAAGGCTGTGGAATCCCTAAAAAGGCGCAGAAGCAGATTTTTAAAACTGGTTATACGACAAAAAAGCGCGGCTGGGGACTGGGATTGGCACTAGCAAAAAGGATCATTGAGGAATTCCATCTTGGAAAAATATATATAGTAAGAAGTGAACCGGGTGAGGGCTCAACAATTGAGATCATGCTTAAAAAAAAGATAGTTGAGGTAACTAGATATGTTTATAGTAAGTCCTGATGAAATGAGAAATTTTGATTCTCTAGCAAGGGAACAATTCGGTATTGAACCGATCATTCTGATGGAAAATGCTGGCAAGAAAAGTGCAGAAATAATTGAGATGGATATACTTGATGAGGATGATTCTATCGCAATTATTTGTGGAACAGGCAATAACGGTGGTGATGGAATGGTTATAACACGCTGGCTACATAATCGTGGATTTGATGTTTGCTGTTACATTGTGGGAGACACCAATAAATTCACACCACTCGCGAAAATGAATTATGAAATTCTCGAAAAAATGCATTGTCAACTTGAATATATTGCAAGCGAAGATGATCTTCAGAAAACAGTGGATCAGTTCAATGACTTTTCTGTGATTGTGGATGCACTTTTTGGTGTTGGATTAAAAGGAAAGGTAAAAGGATACAGAAAAAATCTGATTGATATCCTCAATGAACTAAACGAATTCACAATCGCAATAGATATTCCCTCTGGAGTTGATTCGGAAACTGGAAAAGTTGCTAATGTCGCAATCTATGCAGATGTGACCATCACCATGGCAAATATGAAATACGGGCATCTTCTCTATCCCGGAAGAGACCTTTGCGGTGAAATGTACATCGTTGATATTGGAATACCAGATATTGCCTACGCAGAGAACAGACCAAAAGCAGAGGTTCTTACAGATGTACTTTCTTATTTCCCTTTGCGAGAAAATAACACTCACAAGGGTGACTATGGCAGAATTGCTATCATTGCTGGATCTCCCGGTCTGTCCGGTGCTGGAGTAATGACTAGCGAAGCAGCTCTGGAGATGGGATCTGGGCTTATCACGCTTATACACCCAGAAAGTCTTGGCACTATCTTTGAGATGAGCTTGCTGGAAGTCATGACGTATGGAGTGTCGGAAACCACATCACACACCTTTTCTCTGAATGCTGTAGATGAAGTACTGGATTTTGTCAAAAACTGTGATGCAATAGCTATAGGACCCGGTATATCTCGTAATGAAGAGACTGCTGAATTTGTCAGAGAATTCCTTCGAAGAAATACAAGACCTGCAGTTATTGATGCCGATGCAATCAATGCTTACGAACATGATGATGAATCTCTTGTAGCTCTTGCTGGAAAACCTTATGTGTTTACTCCCCATATCAAAGAATTTTCAAGACTGTTTCACAAAAGTACAAAAGATATTCTTGAGGATGAATTAAAAGCTGCCACTACATTTGCAACAAGCACCAAATTAACCCTCCTTCTTAAAGGCAACACCTCAATCATCATTAATCCCGAGGGCGATTGCACGTTCAATCTTACTGGTAATCCGGGTATGGCAACTGGTGGTAGTGGTGATGTACTCACAGGTATTATTGTTTCATTACTCGGGCAAGGCCTTTCTCCCTATGATGCTGCTCGAATCGGAGCGTATATACACGGTGATGTTGCAGATATATTACTTGATGAGTATGATGAAATTTCCATCACCCCATCCAAGATGATAACTAATATTCATAGATTCTTCCTACCGACAGAAGAGGAAGACTAAAATTACTAAACTCAAACATATATATAAAAAGTCCCAACCGAATAACGATTGGGACTTTTCTTTTATAGAGTGGATTACTTATTTGATAAGCAACATCTTTCGTGTCATTGTATAGTTTTCTGTGTCGAGTTTGTAGAAGTAAATACCACTGGGAAGATCAACAGGATTCCATGTAGCGACACCTTTCTCACCTTCGATTGAATCTATCTTCTGACCGAGAATATTATAGATGTCAATTTCAACTGGTCCATGATGATCGCGAATTGCATACCTTATATTTGTTGAACCTTTCACAGGATTTGGATAGTTCTGGTAAAGATAATTACCGAGGACATGATTATCATCAACTCCATATCCTGTGACCGTATCAACAACCGCTCTAATCATCATATTTTGAGGAATACCTGCTGAGTAATCAAACCAAGTTCCAGCAGCATACTGCCAGCTTCGGTTATAAGCTGGTCCATTAGTGTCTACACCAATAAGACTACTGTTAGAAGCTTCAAACCAGCCAACATAGAAATCTCCATCATTAATTATTATCTCATAGTCTGTATCATCGGGTAATGTAATCACATTCCAGTCATTTGCCACGAGATCATTTGTTGGAATCATATAAATAGGATCAATGAGCTGAGTTCCGGGTTGTCCGTTGGGACCGTCATCATCCCATGCATAGACAATGAGTTGTTGATTGACTTGAGTTAGATAATATTTAATTCTGATAAGTTTCACCGGATATTGATCTGGTGTAATTCGAACTGCAAGCTGGTTGCCAGGAGAACCTGCGCTGTAACCCATCTCTGCTGTGCCATCATCATAGGCATATTCCACTGCTGATGCGATCTCAACAAAAGCTGATGCTTCGTTTGAATACTGGCTTTCACCTGCATCATATACAGCCGTAACCGCATAATAATAGGTATTTCCAGCTTCTACAGTTTCATCAGTGAAGAGTGTATCTGCAGTATTTCCTACTGGCGTATCATCGTAATTACCGCTTTCAAGTCCACGATACACATTATAACTATTAGGTTCTGGAACTACAGCGTATGTAGTGGTACAACGAATTCCCCATTCACCATCAGGAAGTCCGTTTGCAGCAGCAACCGCTGCCCATGTTGACCACGCACCACCAGTATTTACCATACTGTGTTCACTTGGAACAGTTGATTCGTCAAGTGCACAATCAACAGTACTTGAACATTCAAAACCAAGTATGAAGCTGTTCTGAACGATCCAATTCTGAGCGGTTACATCATAGGTTGCAGGAGTTCCTGCTTGTGTAGTGATATTCATTGTATATGTAGGAGTCGATGAGTAAGAAGCACCGTCTTTTTCATACACACCTAGCGTGGTAGGTCCAGCTAATGTATTGCTATAAACGGTAAATTCTTCAATCTGGCATTCTCCGCCTACGGGGAATGTTGCACCCATAATGCCAGTACCAGAAGTAAAGGAAATTGCATTTTCAAAAGATCCGTCATCCCATTGCATATCTCCACCAAGACCCTGAGGTGCATCCCAATCAAGATCGACAAATGCGGTTTGTTCATTGTAATCAGCTACAAGATTGGTAGGGGGAAGCACATCGAGTGATGCAAGAACCTCGAAATTATCAACATGGAAACCAAATGTAGTGGGATCGTCATTATTTGAATGAAGTCCTACTCTGAATTGTACAGTGGTTCCACCGAGTACAGACATATCACTATAACCAGACCATCCTTGTGAGAAGGGTGTCCAGTCAGTTACACTACCTGTGAAAACATAGTTTGTACCACCCGGATCACCTGTTGGATTACTCACTGACCACCAGTTACTCCATCCAGAACCATCATTATGGCGAACTTCTACATAGATATAATCGCAATCCGGGAATACACCATTGTCAAGCTCAGTCTGCACATACATATCCCATGTAATATCGACATTTTCAGGAAGATCAAATTCTGGTGAAATGAAGTAGTCATCCATCCCGGGATTGTAAGTTCCTGTACCTGGATCGAAACAACCAGCTGCATGAGTTGGTGAAGGAGCTGCTGCATCATCGTAGATATGCCAGAGCTGCCCACCTTCGGGTACGTTTGAGAACGCATCAAAGCCTGTTGCATCATCGCCACTATTGTAAAATGTTCCGATAGAAATATTATCAATAAATACACCCCACATTGAAGGATCATCTAAGGTACAATATGCAGGATCAGAAGCAAAAGCAAAGCTTATAATAACTGTATCACCTGAGTAGCTATCCGGAACCATGATTGTTGTAGACACCCAGCCACCGGAGTCACCACCCCATCCTGCGATACCTTCACCTTCGCCATGCTGGAAACCAAAACTGTACATACTTGCACAATTATAAGCAGGAGTACAATCCGTAAGAACCACTGCCTCTGAATATTCTTCACCAGCCAGTCTAATGCGAACATTAAAACCATCCCAGCCATCCCAGGGAGCTGTTGCACCTGCAGGATCTTCAATATTACGCCATTGTTCGAAACTGAGTACTACACGACCCTTATGAGGAACTGTGATTTCAGGCGTATCAAGTACTTGATACCAACCATCAAGATAACCTCCATTTGTTCCTACATCAGGATCACCCATCCACCAAGACATACCTGAACCACCATACGCATTGAACGAATCAATATGCCACCTTGGAGGAGTAGCAGTAGCATCCCATGCTGTCCAATCTGTTGCACCATCCTCGAAATCTTCGAAGTAAATTTGAGTAAGATCTCTGCTTCCGGTATGCGCAGGAGTCATAGGATTATCCTGACCAGAAAAAACAGGTAATGGAGTAACTTGTTGTACTGCGACCTTTTCATTATTTGCAAAAACAAGAGTGGTTACAAACAACATTATTGCGATAATTGCAATAAATTTTTTCATCTTTTCTCCTTTCATCTCGCCATATGTTTGAGACGTTGATTTTTTAAAAGATTAGTTACTTTAATCATTTACAGGGCTTTGGAGTCAAGTTTTTTTGTCCCCTAATTTTAATTTATAATAATAAAATTTAAAGGAACTATTATTATAGTTTGATATATAAAACCTACGTGTTTGACACCAAACACACAGAAGCATGATTAAAACGTAAAGCATATCATATGAATAGCATATAATTTGCAACGAGATTTATCTCGTGGATTAGAATTCTCATAAATTGTATCGGATTTTAATCCATAAATTTACATTGTCGTCGGTGTTGAAAATCCTATACATCTTCTTTCTATATGATCACATTATAAAGAAAGGGAAGAAGGCGAACCTTCTTCCCTTGATCTATTTGAGTATCAACGCGAGTTATTTCATTAAGATCATCTTCTTAAGGAATGACTGGCTATTGGTCTCAAGCTTGTAGAAGTAGATACCGTTTGCAAGCTTCTTGCCGTTCGCTGTACCATCCCACACGACAACATGTTCTGCATGAGGATCAAGCTCAGTATTGAGCAGAGTCTGTACTAACTGTCCCTTTACGTTGTAAATAGACAGTGACACATGTGACCTATCCTTCAAGCTGAATCTGAAGGTCGTTGTGTTATTAACAGGATTCGGGAAGTTACCAAACAGTTTGGTTTCAACTACTTCGTTGCCACCAACAGAGACATCCTCGACTGTCATGACTACAGGAACTGTAACGATTCCAACGTCAGGATCGGGAACGAACTCAAGGTCAGCATTCTTGATATCACCATAAGACAGATCAGTTGCATCGAGATGGACATTGATCTGGATATCCTCTCCGGGTGCAAGGGTTCCAGAAAGCGGATCAACAACAATCCAAGGAGGTGTTCCAAGGTTGAGGACCGCACGGATGTTCCAGTTATTCGGGAATCCGTAGTTCTGAAGTTCATCCCATGCACTGTTGAAGTATATCCAATCACCCTTACCGGATACAACAGGACCTGCATCACAACCTGCAGGATATTCACCCGCACCGTGTGTGACTTCATATCCAACCCAGTATTCGTTCGGACTGGTCAAAGTGATGCTAGGAGTCACAGGAAGATCATTCCAGGAATCTGCAACGATCGAACCAGAGACATCCTGAGAGTAAATCTCTGTGCCAGGATCACCAAATGAGCCACCTTCCCATACTTTGAGTATGATCTGGGAACCAGGATCGCCAATATACAACTTGACGTCTGTCAGATCATAATCGCCATAATATGGGCCGAGTTCGTCAGGGGTGAATCTGGCTGCAACCATGAAGGTACCACCGGCAGTAAGACCGATTGCATCATCATTTTCACCATCATAGTGTATGATGACTTCACGAGTTCCTTCTGTCTTCAAGCTACCTTCGCCAGGTGCGCCGGTATTGCCATAGGCAGACTCAATGGTGACACCATTAGAGCATCTGCTGTAGTCAGTCTGTGCTCTGCCATAGTCGTACACATTGATAAGGAAGTCCATGGGACCATCACCATTGTTGGTGACTGTGATGTATTCGGTTGTTGTTGTTCCGGGTGGAACTTGTACATTGAGTGCCAGAGGATTGATATCCATCACAGGAGCTGTCAGATCGAAGTCCTGAGTGGTGGTTTGATCTGCTTGAATTTCTACATTAGTTACGACTTCGTAGTTATATCCCACAGCTGTACATTCGACAGTGTAGTATCCGACCATCATATCGAGAATCTCGTAGTATCCTGTAGCAGTTGAGTAAGTAGTGTATACTGTTGTTCCCATTGTGGCAACAATTTCTGCACCTTCAACCGGGTTTCCACCAGTAGCGGTGGTTACCATACCTTCGAGATCACCGTAATCAGGTGTACCGACCATCATGGTAACAGGTACTGTGATTGGATCAACTTCATTACCTGTGAAGTTAATATCACAGGTATGGATTGTACCAAGAGGATCATCACATGCGTCGAATGTTACGATTACATCTTGTGTACCACCGTTAGGATCGACTGTACCGGAAGTAGGATCGATGGAAATCCACTGTGCAAGAGGACCGAGCTCATAACCAAACAGCATGTCTGGTGAAGCCTGACCTAATCCACCAATTACCCATGTTCCTGGTACTGGAGCACCCGTTGTGAACAGGCCACCAGCGATTGTGCCTGGGAAGTCTCCGCTCACACTGTGTGTTACACCAGTAAGATTAAGGGTATTAAGATCGTACTGCTCGATCTGGCATCCACCACCAGTACTGGTACCGGTGAAGATCCACAGATATGGTCCGCCATCTGTTACGTTATCATAGGCACAACCATACATGCTTGGAGGAGCGGGAATTGTCTCAAGGATATTACCGGATCGGTCTATAAGCTGAAGGTTCTCACTCCAGTTATTGAACCAGAATGCATCGTTATCACTATCATACGCGATGGCTCGAACTGCTGCGGGAGTAGGAAGTGTTGAGATAAGAGTTTGAGAATCAAAGTCCATCTGCCAGATATAGTTGCTTGCATTACTGCCATAGAAATAAGTTCCGTCATAAGCGAGGTCACGAAGCTGGGTTACACCAGGAATCGTGAAGTTCTCGATCCAGTTACCATCGAAATCGAACTTACATATCTCAGAGCCAGCCCACTTGGTTACGTAGAAGTAGTCATCACCACATTCTGCACCGGAGATACCGGTCAAACCTGAAGGTGTGTCTACATCATAACCAAACAGGACATCCCACATATCGCGTGAAGGAGGTGCGACACGTTTTGAAGGAATAAGATCTGCTTCGGCTTCCATAGAGGCCTTAATCTCACCTTGATATGTATTCACAAGGAAGCGAGACTTGTCTGTCATGTTGGTAATTGCAGCGCTCCAATCTAATGGTGCGGTTCCATCATTGGTAACAGTAATCGTTCGTGTGGTTGTACCACCAACCGGTACTGTTGCATTGATCGAAGTAGGATCAACTGCCATTTCAGGATTACCAAGTGTAACATCGACTACGGTTGTTTCATCAGCAACGATCACAACACCGTATTCCCAAATCTCAGTGTATCCATCCTTGTAGTAGTTCACGTCATAGGTGCCTTCTTCCATAGGATCGATAGTATAGTAACCAAATTCGTCAGTCCATACAGGATTATAGTCTGCATGATCTGCAGTAACCTGTACACCTTCAATAGGATCACCGTTGGAATCGGTCACTGTACCTTCGAGTGCTCCATAGTTAGGAGGTACGCCGGGCCAGTCTATATAAACGTTATAGATATTCCACCAGTCAAAGTTGAATGTATCTCCACCATGACTGCGGAATTTGATATTAATTGTTGAGGCTGCATACTGTTGCATGTCGCTGTACACGAAATCAGTACCACCATCCACACCCCAGTCTGCAGTAGGATCATCATAGTCCCAGATAAGATCTTCACCACCGCCATGTACGATCCAAACTTCCCAAACCTCACCACCAGATGAAGAATAGTTATTCAGATACATGGTAATTGTAAGATCGCCAATAGTTGCATCTGGAACATAGATGTCGGGTGAAATGAGTGACATGTCATAAGGAGCAACAGAAGGACTCCAGTACAATCTGGCATATCCACCGCTGCCTGACTGCCAATCCCAGTTTCCATCAGCAGGATCTTCAGTCCATCTACCTGCCCAGTTAGTGGAGAAGTCTTCCAACCATCCACCGGAAGGAGGTAATGGAACTGCTGAAGCTAAATTGGAAGGAGCTGATTCACCCTCTTCATACACTGCGGTTACCCAGTAGGTGAATTCTTCGCCGACTGCAACGATATCATCAGTATATTCGGTGTTATTTTCACCATCGACATAGGCAACGAAACCTTTGTCTTCTTCATACACATTGTAACCAAGCAGTGTGATGTCTCCAGGCATTCTGAAGCCAAGTTCTTTTTCGCCGTTAAAGGTATAATGAGAAACCTCATAGTTACCTGTATCACCGGCTTTTTGGCTTTGAGCAAAGACATTGTCAAGCACCTGCTCGCCCTTAAGGAAGGCAGAGTTATCAACGGGCTGGAATTCGACCTGAGGAGTCTTGCCCTGTCTGTAGGTGTTGTATGCTACTTCGACTGTCTGTCCACGAACCATAGCGGTTGTTCTGAGCATGAATACACCAGGATCTGATCCTGCTGCGACATGGAGAAGCTGCCATGAAGCACCATCATAGTACCAGTCATATCCTGCATTTGCATTTGGACCGTTTTCATCAAATCCTGCCCAGTTAGTTTGAGCCGAGAGCATATCCCAATGGATCATTGCATAGAACTCACCACTGAATGGAATATTAGGTGCATTTACCGTAACCCAATCACCAGCAGGGATCTGGAATGGATCAGATGTCCCAATAAAGTTATGACTATCATCAAAGACATCTATGGTAACTTGCTCTGTTCCTGCAGCAGCATTGATATCACCATATACGTCGAAGCTGATGATTTCACCACCATCTGTTACTGGGAATTGATTTCCTAGCCATGAACTATAGCCAGGATTAATGCACCAGCCGTTTTCGTAGGTACCATCATCAAGGATATAGTCGACTTGGGTTCCACCACCACCTGAGCTGGGTTTGTTCCAGTCAAGTTCGATAGCTTCACGAACACCGGTTGCTGTAAGATCTTCTGGCACTGGTCCGTCGAATATAAGTTCTACATCAAGAAGGACAACCCAGCCAGGATTCAGGTACACACCATATTCCCAATGGGGCTGGAATCCATCTTTGTAGAAATATACATTATAGAAACCAGATGCAATTGAATCAAATTCATAGAAACCAGTATCATCAGTATAAGTTACAAAGTTACCTACTTTGACCATTACATCAGGAACTGGGTCACCACCAAAGGTTACATTACCTCTAAGGCCACCAGCTTCTTCACTGACATAGAAAGTAACAGGTACTATGATGTCTGAGGCACCATAAAGCAATGCATCGTTATGAACGATAATGTCTGCAGTATAGGTTCCTGGATCAAGACGTGTGGTTGCATCAGCAGTAACAGTAACGATCTGGGTATCACCCTGACCAACTGAACCTGCAACTGGAGAAACGCTCAGCCATGATGAACCAACACCAAGATATACGTCATCAACATACCAGTAGTTGATATTAAATGAATTACCATCAAACCACCAGCATAGCTGGAACTGATCCGAACCTACGTCACCATTGGCGATAGGGATCTGGAAGGTCTCTGGACCAATATTACCGGTAGGTGAAAGACTCCAGATATCATTCCATGTTGTGCCACCATCGCTTGTAGTTGCAAGACCTATGGTATAGTCACCATTATAGTCATTTACATAGTGTTTGAATGTTAAGTTAACATCTGTATAACCAGTTGTATTGATGATCGGGCTGATCAAGCGCTGTGTAGCGGTTGTTGATGGAGACCAATTGAAGTATGCTTCAGGAGGTGTTCCACCAGCAGAACTAGAGTTACTGTAACCCCAGTTGGAGCCACCTTCAATTACCCAACCAGTGGGATCATCAAAGTTCTCTGTGAACAAGGTTGCCACGCCGGGAATATCAAGTTCAATATCCCAGTTAAGGTTCTCGGCTAAGGCATCAGGTGCAACATTAGAGATGTATAGTTCATCTTCTGCAATTGTACCGGAGCCATAAACCACACCCATGGCAAGTTCAGCAGGTTGTACATCGACTTCCGGTGAAGGAATAAGGTCGAATGTCACCACATAGAAGGTTGTATTAACAGCACGGTCATGGACCTTACGTGTGGGACCGTCATAGACTTCATCCCATTTTCCAAGGATCCAATAGTATGTGCCGTCTTCCAGGAGACGATATTGCAGATACTCGCTCTCGCCAGCACCACCCTCGTCAGCAATGGCTAATTCAACACCAAACTCGTCAACGAGTTTGATAGCGCCATCAAAGAGGTCTTCGTCTTCGGGAAGTTCAAAGGCACACCATGTGATATCACCTTCTAAACCGGTTATAGTATAGACATCAAGGTCTAAGTCTTTATAATCAGGATTGTAGTAGATCTGGGCACCATCAGAAACGAAATCGTAATCTGCAGGTGTGGCATCTACTAAGTCATCATTTGGTTCGTACGGATCACGAGGATGACATACAGTAACTACTTCAACATCTTCATTAACATCAGGATCTTCACGGGATGCAACATTAATAACAGTCACATTACCTTCATCAAGACCAGCTGTGGATGGAATCTCTACTGTTACAGTAAAGATACCGGTTTCATCTGGATCAAGGTCAAGATATGGCACATCAACGTATGCTGGCCATGCTGTAGGACCTGGACCAGGACCTGGACCAGGACCGCCGTCTGAAATGTCAACATCGTCTATATACCAACCTGGCCATTCAACCACACTGGTAGTTCCACAATGCCATCTTATAATTACTGATTGACCATTATACGCATTAAGATCGAAGGTTGCCTGCTCCCAAATTCCAGGTTCACCAGCATAACCGGGTTCTGGATATAAGGGATTGGATGTGGCAAGTTCTGCACAGGGATATCCGCCATCAGGATAAATGAGTTCCCAATTAGCTCCACCATCTGTGGAAATCTTGATGTTTCCACCATCCCAGGGGGTAGGACCGAAGTCATACCAATGCCAGAATGTAAGCGAGGAAGCATCATCAGGAAGCGTAGCTTCTACTGAATAGAGTGAGAAATCCGCACTGTTAAGGAAGTAACCTGTGAGGTTTGTACCCCAGCATTTGGTTCCAGAATGTGCATTTGCTGGACCTTCTGCAAAGTCTGGAGTACCCCATTCCCAGGTATCGTTTATTCCATCATGTGTGTAGCCACCATCATCAGATTCAAAGTCTTCTACTGCGCGTCCACCACGACTCTTATCCACATCAATTATTGGATAATAACGATCTGGCTGAACACCAGTATTGGTGATCTCGAAGTCATAGGTTACGACTTCACCTGAATCGTTATAGCCGGATGCGTATGTAGGATCAACGTCGAAGTTAACAGGAAGATATGGTGCAGGCATAAGAATCTGATCTAAGCCAAATCCACGGGCTTCTGCACTCAAGTTGCTGCGATGACGGAAACGGATCTTAGCATCTGTGCCAATGTAATCATCAGGAATGATTGCAAGAGCTTGAGCCCATTCATCCATCTCTTCTGGTGGGGATATAGCAAGAAGCTCTTCCCATACAGGAACAGTATTATTATAGGTATTTGAGATTTCTACAAATAGTGTATCTTCACCTTCTACTCGTGGACCATCAGGTGCGTAAAGATTGGCATTTCTATACCAGAAGTTAATGAAGTCACCGCCTGTAATTTCTAAACGAGGAGTTGTCAGGATAGCGTCTGCATCGTGGTACCAGCTTGCGCGAGCATAGCCTTCACCAACCAACGCATCATCTGATTCATATCGTCCCCAGTAATCACCTGGATTCTGCCAGCCAAATGGTGGGAATCCGACACCTTCAAAGCCCTCGATAACATAGCCATCCGGAATGTAGACTTCCATGGAGAGATTTACTACTCCAGTGCCCACATCAGGATTGGATGCTAAGTTAACGTCAGCATAGTAAGTGTTATCGGGTGATTTACCAGCCGCATCAAAATACACTTCGATATCCTGGTTTTCACCGGGATTAAGTGTACCGCTGTTAGGATCAAGGGTAACCCATGGATCGTATGGATAGAGCTCCATAGCAAAGAACATGTCAGGAGATGTCTGTATAACACCACCAATAACTGCTGTTCCTGAAATCATGGAGTAATCATAGAAGATACCACCAACTGATCCGCTTGGGAAAGCTGTATTCACGTCATATGACAGTCCTGTCATGGACTGAGTATAGTAATCATACTGATACAGCACTCTACCGCCGGATGAGCTGAAGAACCAGAGACAATCGGTCACTTCATCATACGCGAGTCCATAACCGCTGACACCAGGACCTGCCCATGTATCAAGAACGGTTCCTGCTGCGTCAAAGACAACAAAGTCGCTTGACCAGTTGTTGGCTACAAAACCAACACCTGGAATATACGCAAGTGCACGGATACAGGAAAGACCTGGAAGGTTGTTCACAAAGAGTTGTGTAACACTTCCATCTGCTGGATCGATCTGATAGAAACCATCATCATCACCAGCATAGAGATAGGTACCATCAAAGGTCATATCTCTCATACCCCAGGAAGATGTTGTTCCCTGTGGATATGTTGCAAGCAGGTTACCGGAAAGATCCATTTTGTAGATCTGATTGTCACCAGCGGAATATGCACCAGTACACCAAAGATTCTGACCATCCCATTCTGCACCGAGCATTTGATTGTCACCTGTAGGTGTCTCGATATCAATGGTCAATAAGACATCACCAGCAACTCTGTGGGCAGACTGTATGTCTTCCCAAATGTCTGGTGCAAGCTCATCGATCGTACTTGTTTGCGTATTTTTCTCTTTGTGTCCCCAATCAAGAATACCACCCCAGTCACGTCCGATACCATCGGGAAATGCAATAGCTGCACTCCAGTCAAGTGGTCCGTCACCATTATTTGCAACATTGATGTATTCAATTGCTATACCACCGGGTGTTACAGATACATCAATTGCAGTGGGAGAGTAATCCATTGTGGGTGAAGTAAGTGTGAAGTCCTGGGTAGTAGTTGCACCAGCAGTAACATCTACATTTGCTGTACCGGTATTGTATCCGGTTGCTTCGCAGACTACATCGTAATTGCCAGCAAGGATATCAGCAAACAGATAATAACCTGCAGCATCGGTCCAGGTTTCATAAGAACCAGCAGTAATGTGTGCATTTTCAATTACACCTTTGGTAGCTGTGTTATACACATAACCATCAAGAGATCCAGTCATTGGCTGTGTATAGAAACGAATATCTGGAGCCAAGGAAGTGGGTGACTCATCGGAATCACTGCTATGAGTATAGGGATCCGGAACAATTGAATCACTATAATAGTGACGTGATACATCTGTAATACCGGTATCGGTTGTGTACCAATTATCACTATAAGAGAAATAATCATCATCCCAGCGAACACCCATCACAAGGAGATTTCCCTGATTTGTATATGGATAAGGTGTATCCAGTACAAAAGTCCACCATTCTGAACCATCCCATGCCATCTGCCCATCAAATACGAGGTCAAGCTCGCCAGAGCCAGCATTCAGCCAACCACCGGAAAGATCGCCTTGTGTAACTTCACCCATCCAGATCTGTCCGTCAAATGGTGTAATTGATGAGGATGAGAAGTTCGTATGGAATGAGATGCCATAGATAAGGCATGCTTCACCAAGGTAGGATTGTTGATATACGGTTTCCCATATACTATTTTTATAGTACACATTGAATGGGGAACGATACCAGCTTGATTCCATAGAGCCCCACTCGATCGGATTGGGAGCGACACCACCGCTGACGGTGAATGGAAATTCGCCAAAGCTGGTATAGTCATAATCAGCCCACTCCACAAGGAGTGTGCCGTCAATATCAACTACCTGACCAGCAATACCACCGTCACCATAAGTATCGAAGCAATCAACCGAGTAACTACCACCGGGAAGGAAGATTGTGTTCACTGTGGTCTCATAACCAGCAGTGAATACCTGATCTGTATCCCAGTAGTAAGCGCTCTCGTCAAAGCTCCAGACATTCCAGGAAGCTTCACTGTACCAATAGTCAACTGTTGTTGTGATTGTTACAAATGATGCACGAGGAAGAGTAAGGTCCATAGTTGTACCTTTTTCTCTTGCATCGAGTCTGATTTGAGGAATGTCGTTAAATTGAGGTTCTCGTGTTTTCTCAGGAGCTTCTGCTGCAAAAGCAACGCTCACAAGAAACAGAGTAACCAGAACACTCAATACAATTTTTTTCATTTTTTTCCTCCTAATAAAAGGATTTGTCATTTCAACTAATAAATAAATTCATATAAATATAGAATTCTGGATTGTAATAGAACATCACGCACCAGGTTTCCTACTCGCGATAGTAACATAATTGCGTCCCCATTGGCTATGAGGATAAAATTCCAGCCATAAAAAGTGTATCGTTAAAAAGGGCTGGTTACCTATTTTTGACGTTAACATTCTCGCGTTCTTTCTCTTTTTCATTTCATTTTTAAATAAAGAATATACTATTATTCCTTATTCAATTCATTTTTTTATATTCAATATTTTTGTTGTCAACATTTTTATTAAAAAGCCAAGACTTTGCAAAGCTTCTGAAAATAAAGCTCCTTTGACTTTTTACACTGAGAAAATAATCGAATTTCTCTATCATATCAAATCACTTATTTCACATGAATAAATTATTTCTTTGTATCATACACATTTAATAAAACTGAAAATTTTTGTAAAATTTTTTTTTAGAAAAATTATTGTAAAGGAAAATTCTTGACCTTTTAATAGCCAAAAAGGTTTTCAGAAACAAAAAAAAGAGCAAGATCAGATGAGTCGAATTAAAATCCTGGATGAAAAGATCATAAATCATATTGCTGCAGGTGAAATCATTGAGCGCCCTGCATCTGTTGTAAAGGAATTAGTAGAAAATGCAATTGATGCAAATGCGACCAAGATCACAGTCATTGTTGAAGATGGTGGGAAAAAATCTATTGAAGTCATTGACAATGGCAGTGGTATGACAAAAGAGGATGCACTTCTTTCTTTAGAACGACATGCAACAAGTAAGATATACACCCTTGATGATATCCAGAGCATATCGACACTTGGCTTCCGAGGTGAAGCAATACCAAGCATCGCAGCAGTTTCCGACCTGGAGATCATTACCCTTTCTCAAAACAAGCAAGATAATACTGCAACGCTGATTCAGCTACATGATGGATCAATTCAAAATGTATCCAGAACCGCAGGTAGTCCAGGAACAATAATTCGTGTAAAGAATCTATTTAAAAATGTACCTGCGCGACAGAAATTCCTAAAGACAACCCAAACAGAGATGCAGCACATTACTCGCACGATACAGCACCTTGCATGCACACATCCCGAAATCAGCTTTCGATTGCTTCATAACAAAAGAGAAATCCTGAATTATCCCAAGGTCGAATTCCTGGAAAAAAGGATTGTTGAAATATTCGGAGATGATTTTTTCAGGGAAAGTGTTATCCCTATTCAGACCACACATGAGGAAATACGATTGCAGGGTTTTATTGGTTCATATCATGAAGATGCAGCATGGCAAAAAATTCATTATCTATATATAAATGAGCGATATATTAACGATAAAATCATTTACAGTGCGATTAAAAAAGCGTATGAGCCCTTTACAAAAAAGAGTTTGATGAAGAATCAACTCCCTCTCTATATCTTACTCCTGGAAGTACCTGGAAATCTCATTGATGTGAATGTATCCCCCACAAAAACAGAAGTGCGTTTTCAAAATTCGGGTATGATTTTCAATTTTGTAAAAAATTCTCTTACTCATGCCCTTCTTGATTTCGAACGCCAGAAGTATGCCGAACTACAAAATACAAATGATGATACCTCAGTTTCTGCAAATATAAAAGGTAAGAATGAAGCAATACGGCATTCGAACCGACCGAAGATCAAGCCGATTGAAAATCGGTCTGAACAGTATCTTTTTGGATCAAAGAAAAAGGATGTTCAGCTTGCTTATCTTTTTGAGGACCAGATAATAAAAGATAAAAATAAGATCATAGAATCTGAGATTGTGAATCCCTGGCAGATTGATAATTCTTTTATTTCAGTAGAGATAAAGAATGGACTTCTTATTGTCGATCAGCACGCAGCGCATGAGCGAATACTTTATGAGAAAATAAAACAAAAACTCGAGGATAAAAACCAGGTTTTAGAAGGTCAGAAACTCCTCTTTCCACTAGTAATAGACCTTCCCAAACATCTACAGAAAATCATACCTGATTTCATTGAGCAGTATCAGGAGATGTTCCTTCAGGTGGGATTTAAGATTAAAGTTTTCAGCGGTAATTCCATAATTGTTGAGGAAATTCCTAAAGATCTCTCAGAATGGAATAAAGGTGATATTTTGATAGAAATATTCAAACAGATCGAAGAAGAATTTTCACCGGATGGTGATTTTCGAGATACATTATCAAAATCTTATGCATGCCATGCTTCGATCAAAGTACATCAAAAACTATCTAAAAAAGAAATGCTCGAATTGATCAACAGGTTATTTGCGTGTAAAAATCCCTTCTTCTGTCCACATGGACGCCCGACAATTATAGAAATAACATTTGAAGAATTAAAAAAACGGTTTAAGCGCATTTAAAAAAAGCCCGAAGCATAAATCTTCGGGCTTAAATTTTACTTCTCAGCTTATCTTATCACCATCACTTTATGTACTTCTTCAACATTATCAGTTGAGAGCTTGGTGAAATATACACCGCTGGGAACATTGTTACCATGAAGATCTTTACCGTCCCAGGTAATTGAATGACTGGTAGCCATCATATTCTGATCTGCAAGTGTTCGAACAAGCTGTCCCTTTACATTGTATACATCAACTTTCACATGAGCTGCTTCTTTTAGGGCAAATGAGAAGGTAGTTGAGTTGATGAAAGGATTTGGTGCACTTACAAATGATCCCATTACTGATGGCTCATCGACAGAAACACCACCGCCAAGCAACCAGTCGATCATATCTCCAAAGATATCGTTCTGGGTTGTAGGATCGTCAATTGCAGCCCAGGCCAGAGATGAAAAGATAGATCTAAACACACCATTGTCTGTCTGAGTTGCACACATGCCTGCAGGAGCAGGGGCAGTAACCTGGAACAGACCTATGGCATCAGTGGTAAAGGTCAGGATTTGATCGACATAGAGACCTTCTTTTGCAGTGGTGAAGATATCAGATGCAGTAAAACTGTAACCTTCAACACAGGATCCGGTAGCTCCGTCAACAGAAAGCACATCAGGATCTTCGATGAACCACATATCCTGGCTTACAGAAGCAAGACCAAGATAATCATAAGGGAATTGACCTGGATTTAATGCACCTGCACTGGGATAAGAAGCCCAGAGGTAGTCCTGACCAGCAAAGAAAAGGGAACCACCACCATCAAGGTAGGATGCAACTTTTGCTTCGGATTCTGGAGTCATGCAGTCATCACCATAGTAACCCCAGCACTCACCACTGAACCATATAATACAATCATACAGTTGCATAGTCGCAAGATCAGGTGTGATAAGATCAGTTCCAACCTGATAGTATGTGTAGGTATACCCATTGGCGATCAACGCAGTTTCATACCATGGCCAGCAATCAGTGTAGCCACCTTCGCTTAGATCGTGGTCCACTACAAGGATGTCTGCATTTACTACTGATGCAGCAAATAAGCTAATAAATAAAATTGTGAGTAATTTTTTCATGCTTCGTTACTCCTTTTGTTAATGTTTTTCCATTTTGAATGTTTCCCTATCAAAGAAATGAACATCTTCGTATTTAGACATCTGTAGTTTATCATATCTAAACCTCTATAAATATAGAATATTTAAGCAAAGCTGCAAAATCTACGTCAACATTTTTTTTTATCTTGATGAAAAAACTGTCAAGAGAAAAGATTGACACAAAGAAAACGAAAGTTTGTGAGCTCACAATTATGACAAGAGATACTATAAGAAACTTCTGTATAATCGCTCATATCGACCATGGAAAATCAACCCTGGCTGACAGATTTCTTGAAATTACCAAGACAGTCGAAAAGCATACAGTTGATCAAATCCTGGATGATATGGACCTTGAGCGAGAGCGTGGAATAACTATCAAAGCTCATCCGATACGCATGAAATATACCTATGAAGGAAAAGAGTATATTCTTAACCTTATTGATACTCCTGGTCATGTTGATTTTTCCTATGAAGTTTCTCGAAGTATTGCATCATGTGAAGGTGCCATCCTCCTTGTTGATGCAACACAAGGCATAGAAGCCCAGACTCTTAGCAATCTCTACATTGCTCTTGATTATAATCTTGAAATCATCCCTGTAATTAATAAGATCGACTTGCCTGCAGCAAATATTGAAAGAAGAATTCATGAATTGGCAAATCTGCTTGGAGTAGATGAGGGTGAAGTTCTTGCAACAAGTGCAAAAGTGGGAACTGGTGCAGAAGAGATTCTTAAAGAAGTCATAAAGAAAGTTCCTCCCCCATCTTCGAACATTAATGAAACACGCGCGCTGATCTTTGATTCTCAATATAATCAATATCGTGGTGTGGTTGTGCACATCCGATTGTTCGACGGTTGTCTCAAGCGAGGTGATGAGATCATGTTTTTCTCCACCAAGAAAAAATATGAGATCGAAGACATCGGTTATTTCTCAATGAAAATGGAACAATGTAAAAAACTCGAATTTGGTGAGGTTGGTTATATTATTGCCGGCATAAAGGGGGTGCGGGAAGCAAAAGTTGGCGATACCCTTACACTGGCTAAGAATCCTGCATCAAAACCGCTTCCTGGTTTCAAAAATCCTAAACCAATGGTTTTCAGTGGTATCTATCCGCTGGATGGTGATGATTATAATAATCTACGCGATGCTCTTGCAAAGTTCCAGTTGAACGATTCATCCTTTGCGTACGAACCGGAAAATTCAGCAATCCTTGGATTTGGTTTCCGCTGTGGATTTCTGGGTATGCTGCATCTTGAGATCTTTAAAGAGAGAATAAATCGTGAATACGACATTCCTATAATATCTACAACTCCAAGTGTTATCTTCAACGTGATCATGAATAATGGTGATGTGAAGAAGATAGACAATCCCTCACAGATGCCAGATGAAGCTGATATCGATTATATAGAAGAGCCGATCATGGCATGTGAAATTCTTGTGCCAAGCGATTATATCGGGAATATTATGCAACTTGCTCAGGAACGAAGGGGTATTCAAAAACACATGGAATATATTGATGAAGACCGTGTCAGTATCGAATATGAATTTCCTCTCATTGAGATCCTCTATGATTTTTATGATAAGCTAAAATCAGTCAGTCGAGGATATGCCTCCTTTGATTATGAATATAAGGAACATAGAAGATCCGAAGTAGTAAAAGTAGATATTCTTGTGAATGGCAATCGAGTCGATTCGATGTCCTTTATGACTCATGCAGATAAAGCGTATGCCTGGGGTAAAAGTATTACAGAAGAACTTTCGAACATCATTCCACGGCATCTTTTTAAGGTTGCCATTCAAGCAGCAATAGGCAGCAGAATAATTGCACGAAGTACAATTAATGCTATGCGTAAAAATGTGACCGCAAAATGTTATGGGGGGGATATCACACGAAAAAGAAAACTATTGGAAAAGCAGAAGAAGGGTAAAAAAAGGATGAAAGAGATCGGTCAGGTGAGTATTCCACAGGAAGCATTCCTTGCTGTGCTGAAAGCTGACAGAAGCTGACAATCTTACCACAGAGAGTACAGAGAAATAATCAACAGAAAGTTTCTATTTTTTAATTTCCAACCTCAAATTTACTCTACAACAAACTCTCCAATATCCCACCAGGCTCCCTCATCATCACCATCGCCGGTAAATTCGTAAGGACCATAGAAATAGGATGTGTTGCTCAAGATAATTTCTATCATTGCAGTTGTCGGATTTATCTCGCTATACCCCTCATAGAAATGAGCTTTTACATGCCAGGTTCCACTACTAACAGGTTGTTGTAAAAAGATTTCTGGTCCATAGCCATCATCATCCATTATTTGGAGCTGTCCATCCGGAATGCCATACACATCTCCATAAAAGCAATAATTCCCAAACGGATCCCATACATGAAGATCAACATCAGTATTGTCTGTATTCCAGGTCAGTTCGATTTGAAGTGTTGGATCTTCCGCACTCCAATATACAGTTAGATCTTCTGAAATTCCAGTATTACCAAAGCTGTTTGTTGCTCGTAGGAATAATTCATTCACCACATCATACACGGTTATATATTCATGGAAATCACCAAATTCATCGACACTAACAGTCTGCTCATTTCCATTGATATTCAGGATAGCATAATCTCCCAAAAATTCATTAATATACCCTGACAGAAAGAACTGATCTTCATAAATAACATCTCCATTTTGGGGTGAATCGATAAAAATCTCAGGTGTCGGATAGGTTGGTTCCTCAAGATAATAGATTATTGTTGTATCTCTATTCACATATAACTCTTCCCATATTTCATTGAATCCTTTTAGATAAACTCCAATTACATAATTTCCTGCTGACAGATCTTGAATTGTGTAAGGAGTTGTATAGTCGAGTTTTAATCCATTCAAGTATATACTTGCACCATCAGGATAGGTATCCATTGCAATTGAATATTCTGAGGGATATTGCTGCTGATTGCCATAGATTTTCCATGTATTACTGAATTTTTTTAAATAAACCAGGTCCGTGAACATCCCGTCGATGGGAACAGAATAAACTATCCCATCCCAGTCTATTGTGAAAGATACTACTGCAAAATCACCAAGAAGTTGAATCGAAGCAAATGAAAGGATTTCGACTTCCTTCCCAAGACGATCATACCAGAGATTTCGTTCCTCGAAATAATCCACTCCATCATTCAGAAAATCGTTGCTAAAGTACTCCATTATCCCATCAACATCGAACATTGTATATTCATCAAATATCTGCAGAATCACATTTTTGATCTTGTTAAGTTCTTCCTCATTATCCTCATTTTCTGTATATTCAAAAATACATGCTGAAAGTAAAAAGACCACAGCCAACAGAAAGAGATATTTCCTTATGTCACACCCCCGTTTTATAGAAAAAAATTTCATGTGTATATTCTAGTATTACTGCATTCTTCTGTCCATTTTTTTTTGAGATAAATCTTCATGAAAGGTATTATTTAATCGAAATTTCTTTCCAGAAACTTTTCCCGGTTCCAAGCCCTTTGATATGAAAAATATCGCAGATTGTTTCACCTACATCCGCATAGGTTTTTCTTGTACCGAGATTGATACCGCTCCGAATATTTTTCCCATAAACCAATATAGGAATGTATTCACGGGAGTGATCCGTACTTGGCGTTGTAGGATCGCATCCATGATCAGCGGTAATGATAAGAATATCATCCTTATTTAATAAATCCATAAGTTTAGGTAACCATGCATCAAAAGCTCTGAGCCCTTTTGCAAAATCTTTATAATTATTTCGATGACCCCACAGCGTATCAAAATCAGAAAGATTTGCAAAAATTAATCCTCCTTGTGTGATACCTTTGAAATATTCTAAAATTTTATCCATACTCTCAGGATTATGAGGAGTATGTGTAGATTCGGTTATACCCTGAAAATTAAAAAGATCCTCAATCTTACCAACACCTATGACAGGAATATTATTTTCTGAAATTAGATCAAGCACGGTTTTTGATGGTGGTTTTACTGAAAAATCTTTTCGTGCACCTGTGCGAGTGAACTCACCATTTTTCGCTCCAATAAAAGGTCTGGCAATAACACGACCTACGCTATTCTTCCCCACAAGGATTTCCTCTCGTACAATTTCACACATCTTATAAAGTTTATCAACGGGATATATCTTCTCATGAGTCGCAATCTGAAAAACACTGTCAGCAGAGGTGTACACAATTGGATAATGAGTTCTCAGGTGTTCTTCACCCAGCTCATTGATGATCTCTGTTCCCGAGGCAGGTTTATTGCCAAGTACGCCTTTGCAGCCGGTAAGGGCAATGAATTTACAAATGATGTCATTCGGAAAACCGTTCGGATAAGTCGGAAATGGATGCTTGTTGATAATCCCCATTAGCTCCCAGTGACCGGTTGTGCTATCTTTACCGGCAGATCGTTCTGCAGCTTTACCGAAATCACCTATGGGATTTTTAACTGGTGGTATGCCTTCAATTTGTAGTATATTTCCCAGTCCAAGAGATTTCATAACAGGAAGATTAATCCCACCTACTTTTATTGCAAGATTAGCTAATGTATTACTTCCAGAATCGTGATACTGATCAGCATCTGGTAATTCACCAACTCCCACGCCATCCATTACGATGAGGACTACTCTGGGAATTTTCATAGATTTTCGTAGAATATCTCAATCGTTGCCTGCTCACGTAAAGACCTGATAAAGTGTAATAATTCAAGTTCTCCTGAAATCTTTTCGAGCTGTTTCTTTAATGAGTCTTTTATATCATCAAATGCTGGTATTCTGGCTTCTTCTTTCTCCAGTAACTTAACAAAATGAAATCCAAAATCTGTAGAAATCGGACCGGCAACTTCTTCATGTTTCATAGAAAAAATAACATTCTCAAGTTCTTCGACGAGATCACCCTTTGATACAAACCCGAGATCACCATTTTTCTTGGCACTTGGACATTCTGAGTACATCATAGCAAGTTCGTAAAAATCATGATTCTCATAGAGTTTATTACTCACTTCCTCAAGCTTGGAAAATGCATGTGGATCCTTATTGCTGATAAGGATATGACAAATCCGAGCACGTTCAGGATATTTAATCTGTTCCTTGTGATTCTCGTAGTATTCTTTGATATATTCAGGTTTTATACTTACTGAATCTAGAAAATTTTGTTTAATGAAATTCTTGATTTTCAAACCATTGGCAATGTTCTCAAGAAGCTTATCAACTGAAATATTATATTTAGCCAGATCTTTGATAAAATCCTCATGGGAATCATATTGAATTTGAAGCTCCTGAAAAAGTTTGTGAACGTCTCTATCATTGACGATCACTTCGTGTTTATTACACTCCTGCATAAGAAGCCAGGCGTCGATCAAATTATTAACTGCAGTCTCTTTGATCTGCTTGGATGGTTCGTTAAGATGCTTCTCTCTGAGTAGTTGAAAAAGCTCAGCCATATAATCGCTGCGTAAGATCTTGTAGTTATTTACTATTGCAACATGGTTCATCGTGTCCCAGAAACTCCAAAATACGTTTTTTTATATCAAATAAGCTAAGGTTCGAGGTGCTTATTGTCAAATTGATTTCCTGCTTTCTGAACCACGTAAGCTGTCTTTTTGCATAATTCCTCATATGTTGTTTGATGAGATCTATTGTTTCAATCCACGTATGTAAACCATCTTGAAAATCAAAAAATTCTTTATACCCGAGGGAGTTTAATCCTGGGCTGTTCTTTGAATATCCCATTAGCAGCAATGCTTTAAATTCGTCATATAAACCACTCTCGAGCATCTCATTAACTCGGGAATTTATTCTTTGATATAATTTTCCTCTCTCCTCTGTCAGTAAAATAGTATATGCATTGTATCGTTTTTTATAAGAATCTCTTTGCCAATAATATGATATCGGTTTTCCTGTATATCTGTAAACTTCAAGTGCTCTAATGATACGGTTTCCATCATTAGATTCTATTTTATTAGCAGCAATTTTATCAATTTTTTGTAACTCTTTGTATAATGTATAAAGTCCTGATTCGACAATTTCTTTCTTGAGGTCAGATCGAATTTTTTTAGGGATTTCCGGGATTTTACATAATCCTTGCAGTAATGAAGAAATGTAGAATCCAGTACCCCCCACAATAAAAGGAACCTTCTTTTTATTGTTGATCTCTTTGATTTTTGCATCAGCTGATTTAATAAATAAACCAGCAGTAAATTTTTCATCTGGAGATATGATATCAATCAGATGATGTGGAATTTTTTTCAATTCGTCTTGAGTAGGTTTTGCAGTTCCGATATTCATATACTTATATATCTGTCTTGAATCAGCAGAAATTATTTCTCCGTTGAAATGTTGGGCAAGTTTTAAAGATAATCCGGTTTTTCCTACCCCTGTAGGGCCACAGATAACAATTATTTTTTGTGATTTTTTTTTATTGTCCACAGTTAATTCTTATTAGGATATGTTCCCAAACGGGGGTTTGGGAACAAGACAGAAGGACTTTGGGAGCAAGATATAAAGGATTCGGAACAAGATAGAAGGGCTTTGGGAACAAGGTAAAGGAAGTGAAGAAGGGAACAGGAAAGAGAAGAGATTTGAAAAAGTTGTAACAAATGAAACGACAAATATAAAAAAACACGTTCTTAAACCACCAAACTTCTCGTCTCCAAACTCCCCAAACACATCGTCCCCAAATCCTCCAAACACCTCGTTCCCAAACCCCCGTTTGGGA
>Ga0209834_10000183_pt1 | contig 37935 bp, 35 predicted proteins | sample Mar14236cmmetaG_FD_184134 | JGI IMG/M metagenome (GOLD analysis project Ga0209834, IMG submission 184134) | Marine hydrothermal vent microbial communities from Guaymas Basin, Gulf of California to study Microbial Dark Matter (Phase II) - Marker... ... | reverse complement strand
GGTGCTATTTCTGAGGCCTTTTCATTCTGCAGGAGACCAAGACCCGGAACACTAGGCTGTGACCGGATCAGCTGATCCGGTCACAGTTTTGTTAACACTTTAGTGAGTTGAGGGCGTGAAGCGCCCGAAACAAAAAACCACCAGCTAAGCTGGTGGAAGAAAAAGCTTATAGAAAAGAAATCACTCCGTTAGAATGGCAGTAGTTCAAGCCGCCAAAACAATAAGGAGTGATTTCTATGGCTAAAAGTCTAGCACATACGAAGTGGATGTGTAAATACCACATTGTGTTCACCCCCAAGTACAGAAGAAAGATAGTTTATAACAAATACAGAGAAAGCATCGTAAAGATTCTGAGAGATCTCTGCAAGTGGAAAGGGGTAGAGATCATAGAGGGAAGCGCGATGGTGGATCACATCCACCTGGTAGTCTCAATTCCACCAAAATATAGTGTATCGAGCGTGATGGGATACCTGAAAGGGAAGAGCGCCCTGATGATATTTGATCGGCATGCGAACCTGAAATACAAGTTTGGGAACCGTCACTTTTGGTCGCGTGGGTATTACGTCAGTACGGTTGGGCTGAATGAAGCGACCATAGCGAAATATGTGAGAGAGCAATATAAACAGGATCAGATGATGGACAAGATCACGACAAAAGAGATCGAAGACCCCTTCAGGGGCAGCTAGGTAATCGAAGCACTGGGCTTGAACGAAGAGAAAGCAGCGCCTTGAGGCGCTGCTAGTAACAGAGGCTTATAGCCTCAGGTCAAGCCACCGGCTATGCCGGTGGTCTTGACTTGCCCAAGGAAATCGAAAACAATCGATATTCCAACTTTCAAGACTAAACCTTCGACACTGTTATATAATCAACTTAATAAACGGGAGAATCTCATGAACCCCCAAACTGGAAAAATAATCCGCTGGATCGCCCGCATCTGGGCCGCCTTGATGGTGGCTTTTATGCTGTTCATGTTCATTGCCCATATCGTTGATGATGGAATCGGCCCTTTATTTGACCTCTCCTTCAGAGATGCTTTGATGATGGTTTCAATGATCGGTTCGGTCATCGGGTTGGGCTTGGCTTGGAAATGGGAGCGCCTGGGTGGTTGGATGACTGTAAGCGGCATGTTGGCCTTCTATCTATTTGACTATATTTTTTCAGGTGACTTCCCCAGGGGACCGGTATTCCTGATCATTGCTTTTCCCGGGATCCTTTTCCTGATCCTGGCCTATGCTGGTAAGAAAACAGATCAAGCCTGACATCATCGCTCATTCATAAGAAACTCAATGGCCATCATCAGGGAATGTTCAGATAGAGATGCAGTTGATGTTGGCATCCTGATCAAAAAAACTTACACCGAATTTAATTTGGCTTATATTCCACGGGAAGAGCAGGTGCTATTTCTGAGGCCTTTTCATTCTGCAGGAGACCAAGACCCGGAACACTAGGCTGTGACCGGATCAGCTGATCCGGTCACAGTTTTGTTTATGTGGCTGAGGATCAAGGTAAAGTTGTCGGCGTCCTGCCCGGGAGAATTGGCCGCCTTGACTCGCTGTTTGTGGCCAAGTCCTATCAGGGTCGGGGAATTGGCCAGATGCTCGTTGAAAGCTTTGAACGGGAAATCAAGTCAAACGGTGGGGGTGTTATCCGGGTGGCCTCTTCGATATACGCTGAAAAATTTTATGAGAACCTGGGATATATAAAATCAACCGGGGTCAGAAAATCGTGGAGTTTTGAGGGGTATGGATTCCCGATTCAGCCCATGAGGAAGGTTATCAAGTAAGTAGTAAGTTGTAAAAAGTATGTTGATCCGGTACATTGAATTGGCTGGAATTTTGATCGATTGCTGGTGTATTCAAGATATTGCTCGGAGCAATCAAGATAGTTAGATCTCGCTGGCAAGGGTGATTTTGAGCTGACGGGTGGGTAGCGATCAATTGGGCAGGGGATGCCGTGAGTAATAACATCGATGTGATCTGGAAACGGAAGCTATTTTAATATACATAATTTCTGAAAAAATGGTATTCTAACTAATTATCCAATTATTATTATATTGATTGTGGAAATAGGGCCGGGAGGATAAAACGCATGTGTAGTTCGATTATTGAAGTAAAAGATTTTACGAAAAAATATGGAGATTATACAGCTGTTGATCAGATTAGTTTTTCTGTTGAGGAAGGCGAAATCTTTGGCTTATTGGGCCCCAACGGAGCTGGTAAAACAAGTACGCTGGAATGTTTAGAAGGATTAAGGAAACCAGATGGTGGATCGATCCGAGTAGCAGACCTGGAACCTGTTTCAGAATTCCAAAAATTAAAGGATGTGATAGGTGTCCAATTACAGTCTGCATCGATGCCGGAGAGCATCACTCCGGTGGAAGCAATTAAACTATTTAGCGCTTATCATGCTGTCGATCCACGCTTTGACCTATTGGAAAAGTTTGGATTGAAAGAGAAACAAGGTTCTCAATTTTTTGAGCTATCCACCGGCCAGCAGCGTCGTTTGGCCTTGGCTCTGGCAATCATGCACAACCCAAAAGTATTATTCCTGGATGAACCGACTGCTGGGTTGGATGTAACAACCCGTTTTGTACTTCATGAGATGATGAGGGACATGCAGAAATCCGGCACAACGATTATATTGGCAACCCATGATATGGCCGAAGCAGAACAAATGTCGGATAGGGTGGCAATACTGCTGCAGGGAAAAATTATTAATATTGGAACGCCTATTGAGATCACAGCTGCCGGCGCGGGATTAACAAAGATTTCCGTTCGTACTCAATCCTCGGAATTACCCACTTCGAAAGGGTCATTTCCTGCTGTAACACATGCTTTCCGATTAGAAGAGTATCAAATCTACTTCAGTACAGATATTGGATCTACTGTGTCAGCAATAATATCCTATATTGAAGAAAAAAATGACACCTTAATAGATCTGCGTGTGGAGCGTCCTTCCCTGGAAGATCGCTTCCTGGAAATTACCTCCAATGGAGTAAATTAATGAAAGCCTTCCTACAGCATTTCTCATTTGAATTTTTAAAAGGCATCCGCAACAAGAATCTCTTATTATTAAACTACCTTTTCCCCCTTGGATTTTATTTGATGATGGGATTGGTTATGGTAGAGATTAATCCCGCGTTCCGGGATAATGTGATCCCGGCAATGGTGATTTTTGGAATATTATCGGCATCACTGCTGGGAATCCCAGATCCGCTTGTAAATGCCAGAGAAAATGGAATTTACCGAAGTTATAAAATCAATGGCGTGCCCTCTTTGTCAATCTTGTTAATACCTGCCATTACAACCATCATCCACATGATTATAGTTTCATTATTGATCACAGTAACTGCTCCCTTATTATTCGACGCGCCAGTGCCAGTAAACTTGTTTAATTTTGTCCTGATATTTTTTGCTATTGCAATTGCGAGTACAGGGTTGAGTGTCTTGATTGGAGTTGTATCAAAATCATCCCGGATGACCATTCTCTGGTCCCAGTTAATATTTGTGCCTTCAATGCTGCTCGGTGGATTAATGGTGCCTTTTAATATGCTGCCGAACACAGCCCAGAAGGTTGCCCAGATCTTGCCTTCCACCCAAGCGATGAATGCTTTGAATGGTCTGGCGATGGGTGGGACAGCAGATTTTTCCCCCTGGGGTTCAGTAGCCACATTATTTGCTGGAGGAATCGGTGCGTTTTTATTGGCGATTTATCTTTTCAGTTGGGATTCTCGTAATACCACTCGCAGAGGACACCCGCTCCTAGGTTTATTAGCTTTTCTGCCATATGTAATTCAGATTATCTTAACTTCTTAAATATTCAATTATTAATATCATTACAACAAAAACCTGAAATTCGGTGTAATCCGCCGCTCAGGGTTTATATAGAAATTTCCGTTACCGGGTCCGTCCGATAAAGTTTCAGTTTCAGGACGTGGGTTGAGCAGAATTTGACCAGCTCTTTGCTCAGATAGCTCACTGTTCTCTCCCCTCGAGATAATAAACCGACCTATAACTAGCTCTCTCTTTTCAACTTTCAGTATCCCATTTCTCATCCTAATTGAATGGGATTGAAGGTTTTGTCCTGTTAATTTTCCAAATATGTCCTCAATTTAGGATATCTAAAATACTTCGTACAACTTAATGTTACATTATTGCCTATCGGGTAAGTTTTCTCCGAAAGTCATGGTGACAATAACCAAAAATCGTATATAATGGCAGCCATGTGAAAATACTCACAATCATTAGAGGATTTCCTCTTTAGTTGTTTTGTAAATATTTATCCAATATTTTGATTGGGTGAGATCCCAGGGAAAGGTGTCATATATGAAAGATAAAATCGTGAGTCTCTTGAAACAATATAACAATGACAGAGGCAGGTTGCTGGATATCTTGTTGGATATCCAGGATGAATATCACCACATTCCACAAGAAGCGGTGAAGACCATTGCCGACCAGCTAAATCTGTCCAGGGTCGATGTCGAGCAGACTATCACCTTTTATCATTTCCTTTCCCTTAAACCCGTTGGGAAATATGCTATCTATCTGAATGACAGTCCAGTAGCGTACATGCACGGCCGCGGTGACGTTGCTGCTGCATTTGAACAGGAAGCCGGAATCGAATTCAATGGCGTGACCGAGGATGGCTTGATCGGGATCTGGGATACAGCCGATATCGGCATGAGCGACCAGGAACCGGCCGCCATCATCAATGGGATAGTTTTCACAGAACTTGATCCTGCCAAGGTGAAGAAAATCATTCGGGAGATTAAAGACGGCAAAAAGATTGAAGATATTGCCGAGAATGTCGCAGATGTTATTTATACTAAAGGCATTCTGCGAACAATGGTAAAGAATAACAACCACCTCGAAAAGCCTATTCCGTATGACGATCATGAAGTTGGAAGTGTTTTAAAACAAGCTCTGGCTCTAACTCCTGAGCAGATCGTTGAAGAGGTCAAAACATCTAATCTGCGAGGGCGAGGTGGAGCAGGTTTTCCAACTGGCCTAAAGTGGGAATTCTGCCGCAAATCTGGTGGTGATGAGGTTTACTTGATCTGCAATGCAGACGAAGGTGAGCCCGGCACATTCAAAGAAAGGGTGATCTTAACAGAACTGCCAAAAATGCTCTTTGAAGGTATGGCAATTGCCGGATATGCCTTGGATGCCAGGCAGGGCATAATCTATTTGCGTTATGAATACCGATATTTGAAAGCATACCTGGAGGAAATACTTCAGGAAATGCGTGACCATAACCTACTTGGAAAAAACATTGCCGGAAAAACAGGATTTGATTTTGATATCAGGATCCAGCTTGGAGCAGGATCCTATGTTTGTGGTGAGGAATCCGGTCTGATCGAATCCATGGAAGGTAAACGCGGGGAGCCGAGAAACCGCCCTCCATTCCCAGTGGAGAGTGGCTACCTGAATAAACCCACCGTGGTGAATAATGTTGAGACCCTCTGCAGAGTGGTCCCGATCATCCAGAACGGGGCAGACTGGTTTAAGTCCATTGGCACCGAAAAATCGGCAGGCACTAAATTCTTGAGTATTTCTGGCGACTGTAATGCCCCTGGTGTTTATCAAGTTGAATGGGGTATAACCCTCAACGAAATGCTGGAAATGGTTGGCGCCACAGATGTCCAGGCAGTCAAGGTCGGAGGACCTTCGGGTCTCTGTGTTGACTCGAGTCACTTTGGACGCAGTATCGCTTTTGAGGACCTGGCTACAGGTGGGTCGATGATCGTGATCGGCAATCAACGCGATCTCTTAAGAGATTTTATTTTGCCTTTCACTAACTTCTTTATCGAAGAATCCTGCGGATCCTGTGTACCATGTCGGTCACTAACCATAATATTGCGGAATAAGCTGGTCAAGATCCTGAATGGGAAAGGGGTCAAAAATGATATTGATGAGCTGTATAGCTGGGCTGTACAGGGAAGAACTGCCAATCGGTGTGGGCTGGGCCAGACAGCGGCCAACCCGATCATCACCTCTCTCCAGAATTTCAGACCTCTCTATGAGAATTTGATCAGGACCGATCAGGAATATATCTCAGAATTCAATATGGAAGATGCAGTTGCTGAATCCTGTGAAGCTGTAGGCAGAGTTCCAAATATCCATTCCAACTAGTCCCGGCAAAAAGAGAAAATACGATATGACTAAAAACGGAAAAATATACTTCGAAATTGACGGTAAACCTTGTTATGCGGAAAAAGGGCAATCGATCATTGATGCAGCAAAAGAAAATGGTGTTTATATCCCTTCCTTGTGTCACTACGAGGGAGTTAAGCCAGCCGGTTCTTGCAGACTTTGCAATGTGAAGGTCAATGGGCGAACCATGACGGCTTGCACAACACCGGTAGCGGATGATATGGTCGTTGAAAATGAAATACCCGAGCTAGACGAACTCCGGAAGTCGATCATTGAGATCATGTTCGTTTCGGGGAATCATTTCTGCCCCTCATGTGAAAAGAGCGGCAACTGTGAGCTGCAAGCCATGGCCTACCGTTATCAGATGATGGTGACCCGGTACCCCTATGAATTCCCCGTCAATAATGTCGACGCGCACCCCGATCACATCTTTCTTGACCGAAACCGCTGTATTCTCTGTAAACTCTGCATTCGCAGGATCCAAAAGGATGGCAAGAATGTTTTTGCTTTCAATGGCAGAGGAGAGCACCTGCATGTAGTGATGGATGAAGAATTGGCTTCCAGAATGACGGAAGAGGAAGCTCAGGAAGCGATGGAAATCTGCCCTGTTGGAGCTATCATCAAGAAAGAGCAGGGCTTCATCGTGCCGATCGGAAGCCGAAAATTCGATAAGACTCCTATTGGCAGCAATATCGAAAACTAATCATTAGACCATAGGATAGGAAATAATGAGCAAACCAGTTTTAGCAACGACTTCACTTGCAGGATGCTTTGGCTGCCATATGTCACTTCTAGATATTGATGAAAGAATCCTTGAGTTGATCGATTTGGTGGAATTCAATAAATCCCCCGTTGATGATATTAAGACATTCACTAAAGAATGTGACATCGGCCTGATAGAAGGTGGATGCTGCAACAGTGAGAATGTTGCAGTTTTGAAAGAGTTCAGAAAACATTGCAAGATCCTTGTGTCAGTTGGAGAGTGTGCAATAATGGGAGGCCTGCCAGCTCTCAGGAACGGTATTCCGGTTAAGGAATGCCTGGAAGAAGCTTATCTGAACGGGCCCACTGTGGGAATGAACTCAGACAAAGTCCTTCCCAACGACGATGAGCTTCCAATGATCCTTGACAGGGTCTACCCATGTCATGAGATTGTCAAGATTGATTATTATCTACCAGGATGCCCCCCTACGGCCGACTTGATCTGGAACGCCCTCGTGGCCCTGGTAACAGGTGACGAAATGAAGTTACCTTACGAAGTAGTAAAATTCGACTAATAAAGGATTCGGAATATGTCACAGAAAATCACCATTGATCCAGTCACCAGGGTTGAAGGACACGGAAAGGTCACTATTCACCTGGATGATAACAACAACGTATCTGAATCGAGATTCCATATCGTAGAGTTCAGGGGTTTCGAAAGATTTGTACAAGGTAGGCCCTACTGGGAGGCTCCTGTATTGGTCCAGCGGCTGTGCGGTATTTGTCCTGTCAGCCACCACCTGGCGGCAGCCAAAGCTCTTGATGTTTTGGTGGGCGCCGGTACCGGCGATGGACTTACGGCAACTGGAGAAAAGATGCGAAGATTGATGCATTACGGGCAGATGTTCCAGTCCCATGCCCTGCATTTCTTCCATCTGGTCTCCCCGGACCTGCTGTTTGGTATCGACGCGGACCCGGCCATCCGGAATGTAATTGGCGTTGCTCTTGAGCATAAAGACCTGGCTGTGCAAGGTGTGATGATGCGCAAATTTGGCCAGGAAATCATCCGCGCTACAGCGGGGAAGAAGATCCATGGCACCGGTGCTATCCCGGGCGGGATCAACAAACATCTCACTCCGGAAGATAAAGAGGCTTTCTTGAATGGGCCGGACCCGATGAATATCGACAAGATGCTCGAGTGGTCAGTTGCCGTTCTGGATTTCTTCAAGGATTATTATCAGAAGAATCAGGATTTCATCGACGGTTTTGCTTCCTTCCCATCCAACCATCTCAGCTTGGTCAGGAAAGATGGCGCTCTTGATCTGTACCATGGGGTCTTGAGAGCTGTTGATCCGGACGGGAATATTGTTCTCAACGATGTTGACTACCAGGATTACCTGGAATACATCGAAGAAGATGTCCGCTCCTGGAGCTATATGAAGTTCCCTTACCTAAAATCCTTAGGGAAAGACGATGGTTGGTACAGGGTAGGACCGCTGGCAAGATTGAATACTTGCGATTTCATTCCTTCCCCCCTGGCCCAGGCTGAGTTTGAGGAGTTCAAAGCTGTTACTCACGGAAAACCGAATAATCACACCCTGCATTACCACTATGCCAGATTGATCGAGGTGCTGCACTCCGCTGAAGTCATGAAAGATCTACTGAATGATCCTGACTTAATGGAAGGCGAGCTGGTCGTTAAAGGGACCAAAGGCCATCGAGGTGTTGGTTTGATCGAGGCACCCAGAGGCACCCTCTTCCATCATTATGAGATCAACGATGATGATCAAATCACACTTGCGAACCTGATTGTGTCGACAACGAATAATAACGAACCGATGAACAGATCAGTGAACAGCGTTGCCCATGCCTGGATGGATGGCAATGCGGAGATCACTGAACCAATGATGAACGCGGTAGAAGTGGCCATCCGGGCCTACGATCCCTGCCTCAGCTGCGCCACTCACGCTCTGGGTCAGATGCCGCTGGAAATCTCGTTATTTGATGTAAACAACCAATTAATAGATCAGAAGCGGACCTGATCTTTAGATGCAGATCCTGGTTTACGGTTACGGGAATCCTGGCAGGCAAGATGATGGACTGGGTAATGAACTGGTCCGCCGGCTGGAAGAATGGGTAATTGCTGAAGGTATAGTTGATATTGCTTTTGACAGCAATTACCAGCTGAATATTGAAGATGCAGATGCGATTGCTCAAAACGAGCTGGTAATCTTCGTAGATGCATCTGAAGAGGATATTGAGGATTTCTGTCTAAGCAGCGTGGATGGTAAAGGAAAATTGGCCTTTACCACCCACGCTGCCTCACCAAGTTATATTGTCAAGCTCTGTCAGGAACTTTTCCAGAAAACCCCCCGCGTGTTTTTACTGCACATCAAAGGATATGAATGGGCTTTCCAGGAAGGATTATCCTCCCGGGCTGACGAAAACCTTGCTAAAGCGCTGGATTTCATGAAAAAAATGTTGGAGAATCCTGAGGGAGCAGCAAAATCGACCGGGAAAGAATGCTAGGGTTCTCTACCGGTAATCTGTACAAAATCCAAAAACATGTATTAATTTATTACTAGCGATTGATCATACTCCCGTTTGTATTCATCCGGGAGCATTCCATTTTCACCAATCCGAAACCCTTTGGAATTATGGCTCGTTAGGCGAATATCTTTTCCTTCACAGGCACTGATTCCTATCCATTTACAGTTCTGGCAATGCTTCAGTCCGTTGATCTGAACCCCCCAGCACTCGTTTTGGGATAGATAAGAAGTATCCACTTTTCGCATTTCGGTTTTCCTTTGTAGAGAGCTTTGTATTTATTATTTGGGTCAAAGAATCCAACCAATATGTTTCCCGGACTTCGGATTTTACACCTAAAGATCATATACAAGAAAAATGTTCCATAAAGTTTACTCCTGTCGCACAAAGGTTGCAAGCGATTGAGAGGTCAATCAGTCCGTTTGACTGATTTTGGGCTTCAAATGTCATGTTTTTTGTCAATTGAATCAGCCCCCTGTCTATGGTTAAATCAGTTCTACATCCTGGTCCACATTGGTTCAGGAATGTTTTTACTCACAGGGAGATCCTGGTTTAGATGAATAGAGGTAACTATGCCGAATAACCACTATGATGACTTCCTGTTCCGCCAGGAAATCGAAAAAGCAGCTCCATTCGTTGCTGATTTAATCCGCTGGGAAGATGAGCGCCAGGCGAGGAAATTAATCTTTATTCCCTCCCAATCCTATGTGCCCCAAGCTGTCCGGGACGCGTTAGGCACTCGCTTCCAGAATCTATATGCCGAGGGTTATCCCCCTTCAAAAATGGTCCTGGAAGATGAAGAAGGTTTGCGTGATATCGCCTGGCACCTGGCCAATTATCGGCGTTATGCAGATCGCCGATTTTATAAGGGAAAGGAGTATGCCAATATCCTGGAATGCTTGGCCCAGCGCAAGGCTGCCCAGCTTTTCGCCACAGCACAGGTGCCAGCGCAGCAGATCCATGCGAATGTCCAGGCTTTATCCGGCACACCTGCCAATTTGGGGGTTTACTGGTCCCTGATGGAGCCGGGAGATACCTTTATGGGATTGGACCTGTATCAGGGAGGCCATCTCTCTCACGGGTCTGAGTTTAATATTTCCGGGCAGCGCTACAATGTGGTCTCTTATGGGGTTGATCCTGATACAGAGCGGTTGGATTATGACGCCATTCGTGATCTGGCACTGAAACATCGTCCCAAGATCATCGTTGCTGGCTACACTTCTTATCCCTGGGCTCCAGATTGGGGTCAATTCAGAGATATTGCAGATGCCTGCGGTGCTTATTTGATGGCGGATATTTCCCACGTGGCGGGGATGGTTGTGGCCGGGGTTTATCCCAATCCGGTTGGCATTGCCGATGTGGTGACTTTTACCACTCATAAAACCCTGATGGGACCGCGCGGTGCAGTGGTGCTGACTACCGATGAGGATCTGGCGGGAAAGATCGACCTGGCAATTTTCCCGGGAGAACAAGGGGGCCCGCATGTTAATAAATTTGCTGCCATGGCAGTGGCTTTTGAACTGGCAAAGACTGATCAGTTCAAAAAGCTGCAGCGCCAAATTGTGAAAAACGCCAAGGCCCTGGCAGAAGGATTTACCTCACGCGGATTAAGGTTAGCCTATGGTGGAACGGATACACACTTAATTCTGCTGGATTTGAAATCGATTCCCGCACCGTCAGCGCTGCCAACCGGAATGGAATACCCCGTCTGGGGAGAACCGGCAGTGCGCATTCTGGATCTTGCAGGTATGGTTGCCAACAAAAATACTATCCCGGGCGACCTGGAAACATCCCTGGCGACTGGCATCCGCCTGGGTACTCCCTGGCTGACCCAGCGCGGCCTGCTAGAAAAAGATATGGATACCCTGGCAGGTTTAATGAGTAAATTGCTCTCAAACCTGAAACCTTTTGTATATCAAGGATTGGCAGGGAAGCTGCCCAGGGCTAAAGTCGAATTGAATATATTGGAAGAAGTCCGATCAGAGGTAGCTGATATTGCCAAAAGAGCAGGAATTGATCTGAAAATTGAAGGGTTTGGATATCCGCATTATCAGGAAATCGAGGTTGTTGAAGATGAAGATATTCACCAGATCAGTGTGACTGGTTTCAGGGCCAGGCAATTTTTGAACCAGTTGATCACATCCAATTTGATGGGGCTGCCGGCAGGAGAAAAAACAGTATCTTATTTCCTCGATGCTGGAGGGACGCTGCTGGCTGAAGCTGAGATCAGGCGGGTTGAAAAAGATTCCAGGGGACGGGATTGTTATTTGATTTCTGCTCAGCCTGTCGAAACAGGGAGACTTCTTTCCTGGATGCGTGGCATTAGTGACGGTTATATCAACTTTGATCAAAAGGATATTTACAGGAAAGTGGAAGGCCCGGTTATCCTGGAGCTGGTAGAAGGGCAGGGGAAACCCTATCAGGCCGAAATCAGTGCCGGGACACAAATCCAAAACTTGTATCAGACACATCCTGATTATATTGATCGATCCAAGCCTTATTTTATCGGACAGGCTTCACTCAAGGTAGATCTGTCAGAACATCAACCAATAGATTGGGACTGGGAAGAGCTAGAGTCCCCACTCAAAAAAACCGAACTAAACCCTGTCCATCAGGAACTGGGAGGCAAATTGGTCCCCTTTGCCGGATGGGAAATGCCAGTGAGATATTCCTCTGTCAAGGAAGAACATCAAGCTGTCCGGAACAACGCTGGATTATTTGACGTTGCCCACATGGGCGTTTTTGAGATCTCAGGCCCCAACGCAACACCGTTCCTGGACCTGGTTTTTTCGAACTATGCTGCCTGGCTGGATGATGGGCAATCGCTTTATGGCTACTTCTTGAATCCGGATGGCAGCGTGATCGATGACGGCATTATCTACCGGGTCAGCGTGGATTATTACTACCTGGTGATCAATGCTTCTAATGAAGAGAAGGATTGGGATTGGTTAAATGTGGTTAATGATGGAAAAGTGCTTCTCGATCATAACCGACCCTGGATCAAAGTAGAAGCGCCGGCTGTGATCAGGAATCTAAAAGATCCAGCCAGCGGCAAAGCCCAGAAAAGGGACCTTGCTTTACAAGGACCCCGATCGTTGGACATTCTCCAGGTTTTGACAGACGATCCGGCCTTGAAGCAGTCTCTTTCCCGCCTGCGGAGAACGGAATTGATGTCCTGTGAGCTGGGAGGCATCCCGCTGGTGGTGGCACGCACCGGGTATACGGGTGAAAACTGGGGCTTTGAGATACTGGTCCATCCAGAACAGATAGTAAAACTCTGGAATTTGATCCTGAAAGCAGGACAGCCCTTTGGGGTTAAGCCAGCTGGATTGGCCTGCAGGGATTCAACCCGGATCGAAGCCGGACTTCCTTTATATAGCCATGAATTGGCTGGGTCGCTGGGGATTACTCCCGTCGAAGCAGGTTTCCCGGGTTATGTGAAATACCACAAGCCGTTTTTCGTTGGCAGGGATGCTCTTCTGGCAATTGAGGCAAGCCGCCAGCGGGAGATTGTGCGATTCCGGTGTGATCAAAAACGTACCCGCCGCCCAAAGGAGCTGGACCTGATCATAGACAAAGATAACCAGCAGGTAGGACAGGTAACCAGCTGTTCCATGGACGTGGATGGCAACCTGGTGGGCCTGGCTCTGGTCGATCGTGAACTGATATCTCCAGGTACAGAGCTTACCGTTTGTACTGCGGCCGGTGGATCACGGGGGGATTGTTTGCAGATCAATGGTCAATCCGTATTGCCTATTGCAATCACTGTTCTGACCAGATTTCCGGAGAAAGATGGGAAAAAACCTGCCTGGATGGCCGGGGAAGACTGAAAGAAAGAATTTCTTAATATCATCAACCGCGAATTCTTAGTATGGTAAGATATTCGCGGTTGTTCTTATCCAGACAGTAGATCATTTACGGGATTGAGTCCCTTCAAGGGACTCAATCCCTCTTATGGAGGAATTATGGACCCGATTATCTTTACCATCCCCGGTACGAACTTTTCCCTGCACTGGTACGGTGTGATCATGGCTGTGGGTATTATCTTGGCCGGCCTGGTTGCGGAGTGGGGTGTCAAGCAGAGAGGGGAAAATGGAGAACATATCTGGGAGTTATTGATCTGGGGAGTTCCTTTTGGTATTGTGGGAGCCAGACTCTGGTACGTCCTCAATGACATTGCTGGGGGAGGCCGCTACTACATCGACAATCCTCTCCAGATCCTAAATCTGCCGCAGGGCGGCCTGCACTTTTATGGCGCGGTTCTGTTTGGCGCTTTAGGCGCACTCATTTTTGTCAAAAGGAATAAGCTTGATTTCCGGATCTTCCTGGATGCAGCAGCTCCGGCCCTTCTTGTTGGACAGGCCTTGGTTCGCCCGGCGAATTTTATCAACCAGGAACTTTATGGCCAACCAACTAATTTGCCCTGGGGAATACGGATCGAGGAGCTGCACCGTATTGCTCCCTGGCGGAACATGTACGAATTCCCTTACGACACTACTTTTTTCCACCCTGCTTTTGCATATGAAATGCTCTGGAACTTCCTGGCTGCTGGAGTTTTGCTCTGGATTGCCCTGGAATTTAAAAAGAAGATCAAGCCCGCCACCATCTTCGCTGGCTGGTTGATTTTAGAAGGTTTTGGCCGCGAGATCATCGAGTTCTTCCGCCCTGATCAGCCCCGTATCTCCGGAACAGACATCAGCTACTCCCGCATAGTAGCTGGCTTGATGATCCTGGTGGGCATTATCTGGCTGTTGATCAAATATGAGATCATCAAAATTCCGTTCCTGAAACCGGGACCGGAGAAATATCAATTATCCCGGAAGCCATCCGGGAAAAATAAAGACCATTGAGTTCAACTAAATACAAAGGAGCAGTCGCAAGACTGCTCCTTTGTTTATACTCCCTGTATCGTTAATTTATGCCGGGGCATTTGCAGTAATATTTCAAAGCAGTGATTCCTCCATCACTCTGCCATGTGCCACCTGCCCTGATACATTGAGTTTCATTCAAGTCGCGGGTGCATACCAGTGGAACTGACGTGGGTGTGGGGGTTGGCAGATGGAGGGGTGTCAGCCTGGTGTCGAGCCGGGTAGGATCCGGTTCTTTACAGTCCAGCACTAGCTCAGACATCCATCCGAATTTCCCTTTGATACCCTTGCCAAAGAGCCAAAGCGGTTCTTCAATTTCTGATTTGGCAAAAACTTCAAAGATCTCACCTTCCGGGACAATTTTGATTGGCAGGAAATCTGTTCCGGGGCCCCGCCTTATAAAGGCATCCATGTTGACTGTGCAAAGATAAGAGTAGGGGATCAAAGGTTCGGGCAGGAACTCGTAATCCCAGCCGAAATTGACATCCGTTACGTCCTCTCCGACTCCCGGAGAGACATCTACTTCTACCGAATAGGCGTTCCGGACCGGATAGGTCCAGTTTCCGGGAATAAGAATACTGTCATTGGGTGGGCTTGGGGTATAGATCCACACGCAGTATGTTCCCGCCTCCAGTCCTGGAATAGTATATTCTCCGTTGGCCTCCGTATAAACCCTGGCTGTTAAAATCATACCGGCGGCTAAACAGGTCTCATCATGGACCATGATTTTTACTCCCCCGATGCCCGGCTCCAGGGGATCATAGATCCCGTCCGCTCCCAATCCGCCCCCAGGCAGCCAGATGCAGCCAGGAGGAGGGGATGTGGGCATGCCGTAGGGCACCGCGCAGAGATCATGCCAGACCCTACCGCTGATCGATGACTCGCCGAGAGGCGACTCCAGGTAGCGGAAGTTTACATCTTCCAGCACGTCTCCAGGAGAAAAGGACAGATCGATGTATTCAGGATACATGTTTTGCTGGAGAGGAGAAGTATCAAGGCAGTAATCCCCTGGCTCGATTTCGTAGATCCTGTAATAGCCATCAGGATTGGATACCGCCGATGCCGCAATAGCACCACCAGGGCAGGGGCCTTCCTTCAAGTCAATAATCACACCCGGAACTGCACCTTCTGCAGGATCCCGGATATCATCCCTGTTAGTGTCGATATAGGTCCAGCCGCGGACGATGCCTTTATCATATAGGTTTTCAAATGCGCCCCGGTCGCACCATGGGCCTTGTGGTCGGGATGTGTAGTTTTGATCCATTGAAATGCACAGATCGTGAGAGCCGCTGTCCAGAGCCGGGCTGCCATAAGTAAGAGGGTGGCTGGGGGCCAGGCCGCCGTGGAATCCAAGCGGTTCAATCAAGGCAGTCACGTTAAGGATATCGTGGCTCCCGGTCAAGGCGCAGGTACTATCACTTGTAAGATTGTAATCCAGTGAATCAGGGGCGATCCCGGCGCAGTTCCCTCCTGGGTTATCGGCAAGTATTGAGCTTCGGATTTTAATTTCCCCTCCGGTATCGATCCTTAGCCCTTCAGGATCATTGCCGGAAACGGTGATAAAACGGAAGTCAAAATTGCCAGTGTTGTAGATCCCGGCTCCACCCACTCCGCCCAGGGCAGTATTATTGCTAATAGTTACATTTTTAAGAAGTAAACCCCCAGTAGGCACAGGGCCGTTATTATAAATCCCTCCGCCTACCGGACCCGTTGCGGTATTGTTGGTAATACCGCTTTCATAGAAATGAACCATACCATTGTTATTGAACAGTCCACCTCCCCAATTTGCGGAATTTTCTGTCAGCCAGCTGTTGTTGAACTGGGTAAAAGTGTCCATCCAGACATATATCGCACCACCCCTGTCGATAGCATGGTTGTCTTCTAGAACCAAACCTTCTCCATAGAAATCACCATGATTCCAAACTCCTCCCCCATCCACGCCGGCTTCGTTCATCTCCAGGGTGCTGTTATTGACGGTAAACTCTGCATCGACTCCGTTCCAGAGGGCGCCACCGTTAAACTCGGCTTCGTTGCCAGTAAAGCTATTATTCTCGATCAGGGCGGTAGCGTTATCCAGGTTATAGACCGCGCCCCCATAGCCAGCTGTATTGGCGAGGAAGTGACCGTTGTTGACAGTCAGATTGCTGGTGTTGAAGATACATCCTCCCATGGCATCTCCCATTCCTCCTGGCGGGATCGAGACGTTGTTGTAGTTGCAGGTGAAATTATTTAAGGAAAGGTCGCCTTCATTGACCAATCCTCCTCCGTAAATGGCGTCACCGTCGGTGAGCCAGATACCTTCAAAGGTCGCAGTGACTCCTGAGTGGACATGGAATGCGCGTTCAATATTGCCGTTGATCGAGGGCGCGCCGGTTCCAATAATAACCAGATCGTCCGTGACATCCAGGTCTCCTGTTGCTCCCAGGTTTTCATCGTCGCCATCCAAAGTTAATGTGTAACCATCAGCTGGAAGATTGATGGTTTGCAACCCCGGGCAGCTGTTGGCTTTATTGACGGCTTCCCGCAGAGAACAATCTCCTGGTGAGCAGTCCCCGTCATTGGTGTCATCGGGTTTTGTGACATCATAAATTGGCCCACAGGGGGTTGGCGAACAGGCTGTGAATAAGAATAAAAAGCAGCTGAAGGTTAGCAGGATTGTCCACTTTGTTCGAGATTTCATCTTAGAGCCTCCTTTGGCTTTGTAAGATTAAATTCAGAATCAGGGTCCTGAGAAACTTTTATTGGATTTAAACGTATAAATAGGTGAAAAGGGAATACTGCCTGTTTTTTTATTCTACCAAACAACTTGGTTGAATAATGATTAATGTATATTTCTATCAACTGGAAAGACTCACTTTTCTGTTATTGCTGGAAATCCAGCCTGTTATTATATAAACGATTTTTGTTATTGTAATGTTACATAAGGAGAGTTGTAATGGATAAGGGAAAACGCACAAGTATCGTTGGTGGAGCAATTTTGATCCTGGTAGGATCCCTGCTTTTTGCTGGTCAGATCCTGCCTGAATTTATGCCAGATTTTTGGGAGATCTTCTCCTGGCCATGGATTATCATTGGCATTGGCTTGATTTTATTTATCTTGGGTGCAGCCCTGGGTGAACCCGGCCTGGCGGTGCCTGCTACTATTGTAAGCGGCCTGGGCGGTATCCTGGCCTACCAGTGGTATACAGGCGACTGGCAGAGCTGGTCCTTCATCTGGACCCTGATTCCGGGTTTTGTGGGCCTCGGCATCGTTTTGATGAGTTTACTGGGCGGCGACGCCTCTGTTAAAGATGGCAGCACGTTAATGTTCATCAGCTTCATCATGATGGCAGTGTTTGGTTCATTCTTCGGCGCCGTAGGTATGGCTGGAAAATACTGGCCTGTATTATTGATACTGTTGGGTGTGGTCTTAATGGTCCGCACATTCTTTAATAAAAAGGAGTCCTAGCCGGATTATCGGTTAGACTGGAGAGTTTATCATGCGTTCAAGCAGATTGTTCTGGGCGGTCATGCTGGTCGGGTTCGGTTTCGTCCTGCTGGCCAATAACCTGGGAATAATTACCGTCAATGTCTGGCGATTTTTCTGGCCTGTATTCCTGATCGGTCTGGGGATCTGGTTCTTGATCGGTACCGCAGTCGGGACTGGTGATTTGGAGATGGTTGCTGGTTCTGTGGACCTGGATGATTCTGATAGAGCTTCAATTGTTGTGAAACATGGAGCCGGAAAATTGGAATTGACCGGGATCTCTGAACCCGGCAAACTTGTCTCTGGAAATTTTGCCACTGGCCTCGATGCCAGAGTCTCTAAAACAGGGAATACCTTAAATGTTGTTTTACAGCCCCAGCGCCATTCCTTTCCGGATGTATTCTTCCCGGGTAATTGGAACGGTGGGAAGGGACTCCTTTGGGAATTCGGCCTGTCCAATGAACTTCCCCTGGACCTGGCCTTTGAGATCGGGGCAGTGAATGCCCATCTGGACTTGACTGCCCTGCAGGTTAAAAACATATCTTTACAGACCGGGGCAAGTTTAACAAATTTGAAGCTGCCGGTTGCAGCTGGTTTAACCTATCTCAAAATTGAAGCTGGAGCCGCATCGATAGATATTCAGGTGCCAGCAGGCGTGGCTGCTAGGGTTGAAGCCGAACATGGTTTGGCTTCCGTGAACGTCGATCAAAACAGATTCCCGAAATCTGGTGGTGTTTATCAGTCCCCTGATTATGAGGAAGCTGAGAACAAGGTCGATATCCGGATCGAAACCGGTGTGTCATCGATCGAAATTCATTAATTTTGTTGATCACTCAGCCGCTTTGAATATGAAGGTAGTAGGGAAAAATGCTTAATAAAGATCAGTACATCAACCTCACCGATAGGCCTGGCAGGATAAATGGCAGTCCTGTGAGAAAATACTTTCCTGAAACCCGGACAGTACACCTGTCCGGGAAGGTTAGGAACTGGATCAGGAATCACCCCCGCGGGATCACTCTTCAGAAAGGTGATCGACAGGAGCGGACTTTGATCCTGGATCTTAAGCGAATCCCGAAGACATTTTTTTATGGATTGAGTTCCGTCCTGGCGCTGACTGGATTGGTTATAATGATTGGAAAGAGCAAAGGAGAACTCAATAGTGGAAATGCCTGAAGAACCCAAATGCGCAACCTGCCCGATGCGGCTGAAAGCGGAAGAAAACCCCAAATCCCTGATGGCCCGTTTCTGGGGCTGGCACACGACCTGGTGTCCGGGCTGGAAGGCTTACCAGGAGTACCTTGGGCAGCATGAAGGATAGGGTCTATGACAGACCGGTAGGGGGAGACAGGATTGATGAGACCGGATAAATTATTGCATTAGGTAGGGGCGACTCATCGAGTTGCCCTTTATCATTGAGCGGGATTGAAATCCCATCTCCTAACTGACGCCGATTGTCTCCCTGCGGGGACGAATGAAACGAAGCTCGCTGACTCGTCCCCGGGGAGGCACTTTTAACACTTTGGGGACGGTATAACCCAATTTGGATTCCTCGCAATCGCTCGGAATGACAAATTGGCATTGACCGTAATTTTATTTTGTTTTTCTCTCTGGCAATGGCTCGGTTTGTTCATCACCTGGTGGATCTTTCCCTCCGTTCAGGATGACATATCAGGGGGCGCTTCTTTCAACCTGGTGAGTGATTGCCCAGCGAAATAGTCAATAGCCCCAATTGTTCACTCTCTCTCGCCGACCCGTCCCCGGGGAGGCACTTTGACTGCGGCCCTTCGATTTTACTCAGGGCGGAGGCCCTGAGTAAGTAGCCCCTGGATTTCTCTTATATATGGCCCCGGGATTTATCCCGGGAAAAGGAATAAATATTGCACTATAAGGATGGATCAAACACAAAAATGATTTGACCATATTTGGATTGATTCATACAATTCATTAACGTCTCCTTGTTATAATACTTTGAGGCTAAATAGTACCCAGTTATATAATGAATACATATCAACCATTGAAGGAAGGATGGTGTTCATATGATGCGATTTGACCGTTTTACGGAACGGGCCCAAGAAGCTGCCCAGCGGGCTGCGGAAATTATCCAGCGCTATGGGCACAATCAGATTGACACGGAACACATCTTGCTGGCATTGATTGAACAGCCAGAGGGTGCGATTTCGCAAATCTTACAGAATCTCAATCTCCAGGGGATCGATCTGAGTGATCGTTTGGATCATGTCTTGAAAAATACCCAGAAAGCAAGCATATTTGGCAGCCGTGGGGCGGGACAGGTATTCATCACTCCCCGTGTGAAGCGCATTGTGGATGTTGCTAATCAGGAAGCCAACCGCCTCAAGGACGAGTTCATTTCTACAGAGCATCTCTTTTTAGCAATCCTGGATGAAAAGAACACGCCTGCCGCACGCTTGCTTGAAACTGAAGGACTTACAAAAGAACGAGTTTATGGGGCGATCAACCAGATCCGCGGAGGACAGCGGGTGACGGACCCCAAATCGGAAAATCGCTACAAATCGCTGGAAAAATTTTCCCGTGATTTGACAAAATTGGCCCGGGAGGGGAAATTGGATCCCGTGATTGGCAGAGATGCAGAGATCCTGCGTGTGATCCAGATCCTTTCCCGCCGCACAAAAAATAACCCGGTAATGATCGGTGAAGCCGGTGTTGGAAAAACTGCCATCGTGGAAGGGCTGGCCCAGAAAATCGCCAGCAACGATGTGCCTGAGATCCTTTCAGGGAAACGTGTGGTTTCCCTGGACCTGGGCAGTATGATCGCCGGATCACGATTCCGGGGTGAATTTGAAGAACGTCTTAAAGCGGCCATCGATGATGTTAAACAAGCTGATGGGGAAATAATCCTCTTTATCGATGAATTACATACCGTAGTGGGCGCTGGCGCCGCACAAGGCGCGATGGATGCCTCCAATATGCTTAAACCAGCCCTGGCCCGCGGTGAACTGCAGTGTGTCGGCGCTACAACTCTGGATGAATATCATAGGTATATTGAAAAAGACAGCGCTTTAGAACGGCGTTTTGCGCCGGTCTTTATCGAAGAACCTTCCGTGGAAGAGAGCATTCAAATGCTGGAAGGACTCAGGGATCGCTATGAAGCCCATCACAAAGTCTGTTTTTCTGATGAAGCCCTGGTAGCAGCTGTGACCCTGGCCAACCGCTACGTGACTGACCGGCATTTGCCAGACAGCGCTATCGACCTGATGGATGAAGCTGCGGCCAAATTAAGGGTGGCTTTATACTCTCTACCGCCGGAACTCAAAGAAAAACAAACCGAAATTGAACATCTGAAGAATGAAGAAGAGGTTGCCGGCCAGGAACGGGATTATGAACGGGCGGCTACCATGCAAACCCAGCGAGTCCGTTTGGAAGAAGAATTTCATCAAGCCCGGGATGCCTGGGAATCGGAGCACGAGCTGGATGAAGTTGTTGATGAAAATGATGTAGCTGAAGTCGTTTCACAGTGGACGGGGATTCCCATGACCTCCATGCTGGAAGCCGAAGCAGAAAAACTGTTGAAGATGGAAGAACGTCTGCATGAGCGCATTATTGGCCAGGATGAAGCTATCACGGTCATATCTGATGCCATCCGGCGGGCCCGGTCTGGCTTAAAAGACCCAACCCGGCCGATCGGCTCCTTTATCTTTATCGGTCCTTCCGGTGTAGGTAAAACTGAACTCGCCAAAGCCCTGGCAGAATTCCTCTTTGATGATGAGGATGCCCTGCTGCGGCTGGATATGAGTGAATACCGCGAGCAGCATACTGCTTCGAGATTGTTTGGTGCTCCTCCTGGATATGTAGGCTACGAAGAAGGCGGCCAGCTGACTGAAGCTGTTCGCAGGCGCCCTTACCGTGTGATCCTCTTCGACGAGATCGAAAAAGCCCATCCGGAGGTTTGGAACACATTGCTCCAGATCCTGGATAACGGCCGTCTGACTGATGGACAAGGCCGCCAGGTAGACTTCCGGAACAGCGTCTTGATCATGACCAGTAACCTGGGTACTGAATATGTCAGCCGATCCGGCAGCCTGGGATTCCTGGACAGCACAGCCAGTGATAAGGATATCGAGGCCAGGGATAAGATCAACAAGGCCTTGAAAGATGCCTTCCGCCCCGAATTCCTGAACCGGATCGATGAGATCATAACTTTCTCTCCGTTGAATGAGAAAGATATGATCAAGATCGTCAATCTGAATTTGAAGGAAGTTACCCAGCGGCTGATTGAAAACGGTTTGAAGGTTTCCCTGACCAAAAAAGCCCATCTGTGGTTGGCCAAGAACGGCTACACAGCCGATTTCGGCGCCCGCCCCCTGACCCGGGCTTTGCAGAAGTTCATCGAAAGCCCGCTTTCCAAGAAACTCCTGGAAGGTGAGTTCAAGGACGGTGACACCATAATCGCCGACCTGGATCCGGAAACCGAGGATAAGCTGGTGTTCACGAAGAAATAACGAACAACGTTACGTAAATATAGGAAGACCCTGTGGTGTTTAACACAGGGTCTTTTCTATTACAGTTGCCCTGATTTAAAAATATGACTATCTGAAATTATTGACTTTAGATGAATAATATGGCTAACGAGTAAGGGTGGAACTGTGACAAAAAAATAATCAGGAGTCGTTCTATCTCAGTCGGCGTTGATCTTGATTATGACCTTGCCAAAATGTTCACCGGCTTCGAGCCGCTGATACGCCTCTCGGGCCTGTTCCAGAGGGTAAACGCTGTCGATGACAGGCTTCAATTCTCCCTGGAAAAATTGGGTCATTACATCAGAAAATTCCTTATTATTGGCCATGGTGCTGCCGATAATTTGGAGCTGGTTCCAGAAGATCAATTTGATATCAGTCTCTGCCTGGGCTCCGGTTGTCCGGCCGCAGGTAACCAGCCGGCCTCCCTTTACCAGGCTGCGCAAGCTTTGGCTCCACGTGGCTGCTCCAACGTTCTCTAAGACCGCATCAACGCCCCGATGGTCGGTCAGTTCAGCAAGTTCTTTCCAGATATCTCCGGAAGTTCGATCGAGGATATGGTCTGCTCCCAGCGTTCTGGCAAGAGATGCTTTTTCAGGTGTGCTGGTGACTGCATATACATTGGCGCCGGCCAATTTAGCAATTTGGATCCCTGCCGAGCCAACTCCGCCGCTTGCCCCCAAGATCAATACATCTTCACCAGACTGAATGCCAGCCTGGGTCATTAAAGCCCGCCAGGCTGTTTGAAAAACCAACGGCACAGCAGCAGCTTCTACAAAGGTTACATGATCCGGAAGTTTTAATAAATTGTTTTGATCTACAGCGATATATTCCGCGAAACCTCCCGGAACCGTATCACCGATGATGCCGTAATCATTACACTGGCTTTCTTCGCCGGCTAAACAGTGTTCACAACTCCCGCAGGAAAGGCCTGGATTGATCACAACGCAATCTCCGGGATTGAATTGAGAAACAGAATTTCCCGTTTCGACCACGATGCCGCTGATATCTGCACCTCCCCAGAAAGGAAAGCTAAAAGTAGCCGGATCGGATTCCATTAGCACCAATAGATCAAAATGGTTCAGCGCGCAGGCTTTAATCTTAACCAGGACCTGTTCAGGTCCAACTTGTGGATCGGGAACTTCAGCGATCTGGATTTTTTCTGGTCCACCAGGTTCATAAAAAACAGCAGCTTTCATGGTGAATTCCTATCTAGAATTTGAAAAATGGATCCTTTTATCTTTAACGAGTTGCTCTGGCCCTTTAGATGGATGGCAGCATTATTTGGGCTCTTCTTACTCTGCGCACAGAGCATAGTTATTTGACCATCAATTTCCTTATCCCATCTTCAGGGCATTTGTAGCAACAAAGGTGTCAGTGAACTTATCTAGAAGATCTCCACCCTTGTCTTCGTAAAAACCAGTTAGCACGAATCCGGCATCCAGCTGACCCTGGATCTGATCTGTGAGGGAATGTCCAAATTCGAAAACCGATTTTTCCTTGACATACTTCCGTATCATTTTTGGAGTTAGAGATTTGAGATCAGAATAAGGTATTGCATGGACCAGTTGATAACGATTTGATTTTTCTGCTTTTTTCCAATCGATCATATACATGATGGGATTGCAAAAACCAGATAATAATTTCCCATTCACTTTAAGGACCCGATAACTTTCCTTCCAGACTGGCAGGATGTCATCAATAAAACAATTCGAAACCGGATGAATGATCAAATCGAAGCTTAGATCCGGGAAGCAGCTCAAATCCTGCATATTTCCCTGAACAGTTTTGAGATCCAGATCATATTCATTGGCTGCGTCCTGGTCTCTTATTAGCTGCTGGTCAGAATTATCAAAAACAGTTACTTTAGCGCCGGCAGCGGCCAGGATCGGGCCCTGCTGCCCTCCGCCGGAAGCCAGGCATAAGATGTTTTTTCCCTTGATATCCCCCATCCATTCTTCTGGAACGGGTTTAAATGGGGTCAAAACTATTTGAAATCTCCCATTTATGGCTTTTTTGATGTCTTCCCTGGATGAGGGAATGGTCCATTGATTGCCTTTCTTAACTTCTTCGTTCCAGGCCGCCCGATTATGCTCAAGTAAATTTGTCACGATTTCTCTCCGGAAGCTATATAGGTACGTTATTGGGATCAGCAATCAGATTCAATCGAAGTTGATTGATTTCAAAAACTCAACTCTTTTTCTTTTGATCTTCTCCATATCCTCACCAACCCACATAAAATGCCCTCCATGGGTCTCGATTAATTGGTAATCCGCCAGATTACTGGTGAGGTATTCAGCATTCAGCCACTTAACATCATTATCATCCCGGCTGTAAAACAGGAGGGTTTTTACGTGAATATTGTCAACTGGTATATTTTCAATGGAAGTCATTAGTTCAACATCATGGTCCAGCCCGGCTTTTCGAATACTCATTGGACTGGTCACGTTCATTAAGTTCACTACCCAATCCCTTCTGACATCATCTGCCGCAGCGAGGTTAGTGAATTTTTCTATTTCCTCTTTATTAAGCAATGTTTCAAGGTTGAGGATGCTCCTAAAGGTGATTTTAAAAGCTGCCTTAACCATAATGGTGGATATCCAGCTCAGAACGTCCTGGATCCCATCACTAAGAAATAATTTCATCCAAAATGAGTCTTCAGCGCCAGCAGGGATATCATAGACAGTGCTGATCCCTGCTTCCATGATCAGAGCCTGGGTTCTTTCGGGGTATTTATTTGCTAAATTAAGAGCAAGCGGACCGCCTGCAGAGGCTCCGATTGGAACGACCTTCTTAATATTGAGCTTATCCAATAATTCGACATATTGGTCCGTCTGCTCTTCATAGGATAGAGCTTGAAATGGTGTTTGAAGGTATCCGGGCCTAGAAACTGTGAGTATGGAATAGCCTTCTTTAACTAGATATTTGATGAAGTAATCCTGGTCTATTCCACCGGGTCCTCCATGCATGAAGAACAGGACAGGACCGCTGCCAAGCAATCTGTAATGGATCTTTCCGGAAGGAAGATCCATGATGTCTCCCTCACCCATCACTTTTGAAGCAGATTTTTTCCAGATAACAAATCTGATCCGGATGGCGATAATGATTGCCAAGAGAATTATTGAAATTATTGTTGAAATAAGCATATTATTTTATCGATTCCTTTCTTGGTATGTCCTCCACCATCGGTCTCATATCCCCTGTCTGTTTATCCTACTGTAATCCTCATCCGCCCGTGCCGCGCCCGGTGCCGGTGCGGTAATCATATTCTGAACCAAAGATGCTGTGAGGAATGAAATAGACCAAAAGGGTCAGGAAGCCTGCCAGGTATACTGACCGCCGATCACGCCGTTCTCCGCGGTTGAGGTACAAAGCCAGGATCCAGAATACCAGTTCAACTACTACTTTATTATCGGTCCAATCAATGCCAAAAGGTATCCCGGACCACAATACACCAAAAGCGTACCACTGCACCAACGGCCCCAGGATGAACCCGCCGATCAGCAGCGAGATCATGGTAGCCCAAAGCAGCGATTTGTATTTGCCATCGATCAGAGCTTCGAAGGTAGTCCGGATAGCGATGGTCATTGAGGCAAAGATCGCAAAGATATGCAAAAGGAGCACGGCGGTGGGCACTTCGGCTTTGTAGCGGGCGTAAATGGGTTCATCATTGGTCACCGAGATAGCTTCATTCTCTCCGTCATCAATATAGACCAGGTATTCGTACTTTCCAGCCCGCTCTTGTAAGCTGGGTAGCTCTGCGCCAATCCCTTGTACGGACTCTGCGCGGCCCCTCCGTGAGAACTCAAAAGAACCTGCCTCCATTGGAATGCTTTCCCATTCATCGTTGGATTTAAAGCGTCGGTAATCGACATACCCTGTCACACCTGAAGGAACTGGATCGAGCAGCATGATCTTCAGATCCGTGTCTATTGTTTCACTGCGCAGGAATTTGAAATGAACAGTACCTTGCGCTGTTTCAATATCACCTTCCAGCGGGTAGGTAGGTCCGGTTTTGTCCTGATAGGTAAAACAAATCAGGGTGATAATTCCGGCTAACAACCACAGCAGTACACTCGTGATTTTGGGTTTCCGTTCAGCAAAAGAAATTAGGAACTGCATTATGCTTCCTGAAATTTTCCGGGTAAATAAGTTGTGACAGCAGACATTGTAACATTATCTGTGAGCCCCCATCGGCTACTTCATCTCGTTGCTGAATACTGGTCACTGGCTGCTTTTCCTTGTCCCTAAAAGATGAATTGATTAGCCTCCCAATGCATTCTGGACAGCGCCTAAGTTGTCTTTCTTGTTATTTTGCGCTACACTCATATATGAGACAATCCTCCTCTTAAATAACCCGGGACAACCTATGTTATTCAAAGAATCGCTCTTCATCGGCATTGACCCGCCCTCGGGCTTGTCCTCCCTGACCTATGCCGCCCTCGATAAAGATCTGAATCTGATCGCCCTCGGCAAAGAGGATATAACCGGCGTGGTAGCCTTTGTGGGCGGCCAGAAGGCGGCCTTCGTGGGGGTCAATGCGCCCCGCAGGCTTAATCAGGGGCTGATGAAAAAGGATTCGGTGCGCGATAAGCTGAACCCCCAACCCAATCCGGGGCGCTACACTGCCTACCGGGTGGCGGAGTATGAGCTCATTCAAAAGAATATCCGCATCCCCAAAACACCGGATAAGGTCAGTCTTTGTCCTGGATGGATGAAAAACGGCTTCCTGCTCTACAAACGCCTGGAGGAGCTGGGTTTTAAAGACTTCCCGGCCGAAGATCACAAAATGCAGCTGCTGGAAGTATATCCCCATGCGGCCTACACCACCTTATTAAAGAAGATCCCTTTCCTGAAAAAGAACCTCGAGGGTAGGCTGCAGCGCCAGCTGCTATTGCATTCCCTGTCGGTTGACGTGCCGGACCCGATGCGAGTCTTCGAGGAGATCACTCGTTATAAGATCATCCAGGGCCAGCTTCCGCTGGATGGGCTTTATTCTGTTGAGGAGCTGGAGGCATTGATCGCTGCCTACCTGGCCTGGAAGGCGGCTTCAGAACCTGATGAGATCACACTTTTGGGGGAACGAAAAGAGGGCCAGGTTGTTATACCTGTTAAGGAACTCAAACCAAAATACTACTGAATCATTAATATCAACATAGGCAGGTCTATAGAAAGCATCAATTTGCCTGGAATAGACAATTGAGAGGATGAAATCATGAATCACAGGAAAACTCTTTTTATCATTAACCCCAATGCCAATATGGGCCAGGCCTGGCGCCAGGCTGCTGACCTGCGGCCGATCATGGAGGAATATGGAGGCGCGGACTGGGCCGGTTCGGTCTACCCGACCCATGCCATCGAGCTGGCCAAGAAAGCGGTCGAAGATGGCTACGAGCTGGTCATCGCCGGGGGAGGGGACGGCACAGTTCACGAGGTGGTCAACGCCATTATGGAATTCCCCAAGGATAAAAGGCCTGCTCTGGGTGTTTTGCCTCTCGGCTCCGGGAATGATTTTTCCTATTCGGCAGGTATGGATCCCAATCCTGCCAAAGCCCTGCGTCAGATTTTTGAAGGTTCGGAATCCTGGGTTGATATCGGCAAGGTTGAGGACGATCGGGGCAGGACTGAATATTTTGATAACACTGTCGGGATTGGTTTTGACGCCATCGTCACCATCCATTCTCACAAGATGCCCTGGGTGAGGGGATTAACGATGTACGTTCTGGCCGTTCTGAAAACCATTTTCCTGAATCATAATCCCATCGGTGTGGATATCACCATGGATGGGGACAATAAATTCCAGGAAAAACTGATTATGTTTACCCTGTGCAATGGCGGACGGGAAGGTGGAGGTTTCCACCTTTACCCGGAAGCCAAGACTGGCGACGGGATCTTCAATTACATCACGGTTCCTAACGTCAGCCGATTGATGATGCTGCGTTTTATTCCAATGTTCATGAGCGGTTCCCATTTAAAACACCCCAAGGTCAAATTTGGAGACTTCAAAGACATGGTGGTGGAATCGGATTCTGCCATGTTCATCCATATTGATGGCGAGGTTTTTTCAGGTTTTACATCGAACTTGAGAAAAATTAAAGTGACTATGGAACACGAGGCCATCAGGGTGGTATCCTGACACATTAGTATGACCGATCTGCGCCAGAGCCTTATCAAATCTGAATTCAGCTACTTAAAAGTTGTGGCTGAGAAATGGGAGCTTCCCTTTGATGCTCCTGATGCCCGCCAAGGGATGGAACTGCTGGCGGAAACTCTGTTTGCATCCAACAAGCTGGCTGATGTGGGAAATATCCTCTCCGCGGAAGAAGTAGAAGCCCTGATCTGGCTGGACGATCGAAACGGTAGAGAAACCTGGGACCATTTCACTCGCCGCTTCGGGGAAATCCGGGAAATGGGGGCGGGCCGACTGGATCGGGAACGACCGGATCTGGCTCCGATCTCACCTGTTGAAGGACTCTGGTATCGGGCCCTGATCGCCAGAGGGTTTTTTGAATCAGAGTCAGGACTGCTGGAATTTGCCTATATCCCCGAAGATATTCGCGAGTTTGCTTTACCCCTCTTAAATCCGGACCGAAAAGAAACAACCCAAGAGACCTTCCTGTGCCGCAAAGCGGCGTCCAGGGAAACCAAGGAACACCAACCGGCTTCTACGGTTATCCTGGACCATGTCTGCACCATTTTGGCTGGACTGCGGATGGGCCATGACCCGCTGGAACATCTGCCCGGGGTAACAGATCCAGAAAGTTCCTTTTACCAGGTGCTATTGGTTCTGGCTGATCTGTTGGATGAAAAATTATCAACCCTGCCGGAGAATTTACGCCTTTATTATGATTTAGCTGAACCAGACGCCCTGCTGAAACTATGGAATTCCTGGTTGGTCAGTGATACACATCATGACCTGAACATGGTTGAAGGGATTCAGATCGAAGGTGTGCCAGAATTGGATCCGATCCCTGTCCGCCAACGGTTGATCGCTCCTCTTAAGGATCTTGATCCGCAGGTATGGTGGAGCATGGAATCCTTTATTTCCCAGATCAAAGAGAGGTTTCCGGATTTTCTACGCAGCGCTGGTGAGTACGAGGCTATGTTCATAAAGGATAAAAAGAACGGCACGTTCCTGACAGGATTTTCCAGCTGGGACTATGTTGAGGGAGAGTTGATCCGCTACATCCTGACCGGACCGCTACACTGGCTGGGTTTGATCGATTTGGCCGGGGCAGCAGAAGATTCTCCGATCCTGGCATTCAGGGTGGAAAAACTGTTCCAGGATTTTGTTGACGGAGGAGTTCCTTCTTTGCCGATTGCAAGCCCGGATCCGATCCAGATCCGGTCCAAGGGTGAGATTCGGGTAACGATGGATGTTGCGCACAAGATCCGTTATCTGATCGCCAGATTTTGTGAATGGGGTCCATATAAGGCAGATTCCTATTACTATTTCATCACCCCGGCGTCACTGACCAGGGCTGAAAAACAGGGCTTAAAAGTATCCCACTTGCTCTCATTGCTCAAGAATCATACTGAAGCGATCCCACCCAATATACTGGTAGCACTTGAGCGCTGGTATAAGCAGGGCATTCAGGCCTCGATCTCCCAAAAAACAATCATGCGCCTGGGATCCCCCGCAGTCTTAAAAGCATTGAAAAGATCTCCGGCTGAAAGGTATATCCTGGAACAGTTGGGGCCAACAGTTGTAATTATCAAAGAAGGAAGCGAGGAAAAGATTTCCCAGGCCCTGGTTGAACTTGGTTTTTTTGTCGGTAATGAGGATCAAACAGGTTCCCAGACCTGATAAAAGCCCAGATTTCCCCCTTCCCCGTCCGAGTCAAAAGATTCTACGATTTTAAATCCACTCGAATCCGCCAGATGGCTGAATTCTTCGGTACTGTAAAGGTGAACATAGCGGGTGCCGGATCCTCCCCGCTGCCAATCGAGCAAGTAATCACCATCATCCACCTCATCGGCAGAAATATTGACGGTTTCCCAGGGCAGTATTTTCTTTCTTAGCCGTTCGCTTCTAATGAACTGCCAGGTAGAAATGTATAAAATACCTTTATCATCTAGGTATTGGCGGATATTCCGGCACAGGGATACCCGCAGGGCATGGCTGGGAATATGGTGGAGGGTGGCAAAACAAAATATGACATCAAAGCTGGTTGGAGGCAGCACTTCTTCCCAGCTAGGGGCAGTCAGATCCAATTCGTGGAAATCTGCCTGAAAGCCGGCCGGAATATCAGCTGAGGCCCAGTTTAATAATCCCAAGCTGAAATCAGCGCCCAGGTAGGTGCCTTTGAAATCATTTTGAGCCAGGTGGAGGGCGACCTTGCCGTTGCCGCACCCCAAGTCCAGGATAGATGCCTTTATTGGCATCCTTTCCAGGACCTTAAGCACACCCATCTGCAGCCGGCCGCGGGTTTCAGAGAAATCATCCGCGAAGCTTTGGTAAAATTGGTGATTGAGGTTGACAAGCTTTTGGGCTATTTCAGGTTTCATGACCTAATTATAAGCCAGAGTGCTTTTGTTGTTTCACTAGAGCGGGGAGATAATTTATGTTTAAACCAAATGATGATTTATCAATTGAGAAGAGGATATTGCATACGATTTATATAATCAGGGGGAAGAAAGTTATATTAGATTCCGATTTGGCAAATCTCTATGGTGTAGAAACGAAAAGATTGAATGAACAGGCCAAGAGGAATAGTTAACGATTTCCAGAGGATTTTTTGTTCCAATTGACAGTTGAAGAATTTAAAAACTTGAAGTCGCAAATTGCGACCTCAAGGCCAGGATGGGGAGGTCGTCGGACACCACCATACGTATTTACTGAATTTGGTGCACTTCAGGCCGCGAATGTATTGAAATCTGAACAAGCGATAAAAATGAGTACTTATGTTGTGAGAGCTTTTATCCGGTTGAGAGAAATGATTTTGTCCAATGTGGAGCTATCAAGAAAGATCGACATGCTGGAAAAAAGAATTGGTGGGCATGACAAAATTCTAATGGGGTTGGTTAGGGAAAGCAAAGGAATGATTGATGCACCAAAACCTAAAAAACATAAGAGGTCTATAGGTTTTATCCTGCCCGATAATACGAAAAAGTGATAATATTCATTTCCTGAAACAAGGGAAGTCATGGCCAAAACCAATCACGAGGGTAAGAAGAAAGAAACCAGGATCTACACAGAGCAGGAACTGCATCTGGCTGCTTTAACTTTAGCGGAAATTGAGGTTGGAGTGGATGTATTTAAAGCTATCCGCCATCATCCCTTGCCGGGTGGGGCCGGTTTCTTGAGCAAACATACCTTGATCACAGCCTACCGCAACCAGGTGAAGGATGGGACAAGGCAGGAAGCCCCCCGGCTATTTAAACTGATCCGCTTGAAACCGATGCGGACCCTGTCCGGAGTGACCACAGTTACTGTGCTTACCAAACCTTTCCCCTGCCCAGGAAATTGCATTTTCTGCCCTGATTATGAAGAAATGCCGGTCAGTTATCTGCCGGATGAACCTGGCGCGATGCGGGCACTGTTTCACGCTTATGATCCTTACACACAGGTGGAATCGCGCATCGAAGCTCTGCATGAGATCGGTCACCCCACTGACAAGATCGAGTTATTGATTTTGGGGGGATCCTGGACCGCATATGATCAGGATTACCAAACCTGGTTTATCAAACGTTGTTTTGATGCCATGAATGGTATAGAAGCCGATTCGCTGGAAGAAGCCCAAAAGATCAATCAGGGAGCCAAACATAAGAATGTTGGCTTGGTTCTGGAGACCAGGCCTGATCTGATCACCCCAGCAGAACTCACCCGAATGAGGAAATTCGGCGTGACCAAGGTCCAGCTCGGCATTCAAAGCCTGGACGATGAGATCCTGAAATTGAACAGGCGGGGGCATACTGTTTCACAGGCCCGGGACGGTGTCGCTCTTTTGCGGTCAGCTGGATTTAAGATCGTTTTACATTGGATGCCCAATTTGCTGGGATCAACCCTGGACTCGGATCGGGAAGATTTTAACCGGCTTTGGGAGGATTTCTCTCCGGATGAGATCAAGATCTACCCCACTCAATTATTGGAGAACACCGGCTTGCATGAGGTTTGGAAAAAAGGGGATTATATTCCTTATTCGACTGAGGAATTGATCCAGCTGATCGCTGATATCAAAACTACTATTCCCCGCTACTGCCGGGTGAACAGGGTGATCAGGGATATTCCCTCTGGTAATGTAGTAGCTGGCAACAAGCGGACCAGTTTGAGGCAGGACATTCAGAATGAATTGGACCGCAGGGGGCAGTTTTGTTCCTGTATTCGCTGCCGGGAAGTTAAAGGGCAGGAAGTCGATGTCAGTACATTAGAAATGAGTGATCTGGTTTATTCAAGCAATGGCTGTGAGGAGCATTTTATCTCGTTTGATACGCCAGATGACAGACTGGCAGGATTTTTAAGGCTCAGCCTGCCGGGTGCTGAGGCGTCTGATCCAGGCATTGATGAACTTGTAGGCGCAGCCATGATCAGGGAAGTCCATATATACGGGGAATCGCTTCCTGTTGGTTTGGAAAAGACTGGAGCGGCCCAACATGCTGGACTTGGCACAGCGCTGCTGGTTGAAGCAGAACGAATAACCAAAAAATCCGGCTATCTTAAACTGGCTGTGATCTCAGCTGTAGGAACACGTGGTTATTATCGGGACCGGGGGTATCAAAAAGGAGACCTTTATCAGATCAAAGATCTCCTTAATTAAGTCTTAATATATAGACTGTTGTTTTATCTCAGTATTCAATCTCACTGATCGGGTTCAATTTCTTGAAATTATGTTTGGCAGTGATCCAGCGCACGGTGCCGGTTCGACCGCGGATCACCAGGCTCTGTGTTTCAGCGGCCTGGCCAGTATAGCGAACACCAGAAAGTAGTTCTCCATCTGTTATACCAGTGGCAGCGAAGAAGACATCACTTGAGGAGACCAAGTCATCCATAGTGATGACTTTATCCAGGTCGTATCCCATTTCCAAACCCAGTTTTTTCTCTTCTTCATTTCGGATAAATAACTTTCCCTGTATCTCACCACCCATTGCTCGCAAGGCACAGGCAGCCAGCACACCTTCCGGTGTACCTCCAATCCCTAATAAGGCATCGATCCCTGTTTCAGGAAGGCAGGTCATCAGGGCGGCAGCCACATCACCGTCGGGGATCAAACGTATCCTGGCCCCAATTTGTCTTACCTCTTTGATCAGCTCGTCATGCCGGGGGCGTTGGAGGATGATCACAGTGACGTCCTTGATGGATTTACTCTCCGACTTGGCAATTCTTTCCAGGTTATCTTTTAAAGGCGCTTCGATATCAATCTGACCTTTGGCCAAGGGACCAACTGCAATTTTATCCATATAAACAAATGGACCTGGATTATACATAGTATCCCGGGGAGCAATAGAGACTGTCGCAATCGAATTCAGGAAACCATCCGCCAAGGGGCGGGTACCGTCAATAGGATCAACCGCCAGGTCAACCAGGGGTGGCTTGCCTGTTCCGACGACTTCTCCATTGAAAAGCATGGGCGCTTCGTCTTTTTCTCCCTCGCCAATGACTACCAGAGCTTCCATATCAATAGAATTCAAGACCAGGCGCATAGCATCTACAGCAGCTTTGTCCGCCAATTTTTTTTCTCCCCGACCCATGAAGCGGCCAGCTGACAGGGCAGCCGCCTCGGTCACCCGGACCAGTTCCAATGCTAAGTTTCGAGAAGGTTTTTGTGAGTTCATGAACACCTCTTTATATGAATAAGTGAAGAATTAGATAATAACCGATAGGAGCAGCCCAGAATAAGGAATCCAGCCGGTCAAAAAATCCGCCGTGTCCAGGGAGTATATTCCCGGAATCTTTTTCTCCTGCTGGCCGTTTGATCATGCTCTCGGTCAAATCCCCCAGCGGGATGAAAGCAGAAATAACCAATCCCAGAAGAGCCCCCTGAATAGGAGAAATGGGCAACCCGGCATTAAAGACACGCTCGAATAGCAGCGCCAGGCCAAGGCTGCCAAGTGAACCAAAGATCAGTCCTCCGAAATACCCTTCCCAGGTTTTATTGGGACTGGTTTTCGGGGCAAGTTTATTTTTGCCAATGGTTGTGCCCAGAAGATAGGCTCCGGAGTCTGCAATCCAGACCGTTGGCAGGACCAGGTATGTCCACCATATACCACCCGGTAGTTCTCTTAAGGAGATCAAATAAGAACCCAGAAATCCGATATAAACCGCTATGCTGATGGAAGCACCAAAATCAGCCCCCGGATTTGGGGCACCTTTTTCATGATGAATGATATGCCAGGCTGCCATCAAGAATAACAGCAGGACCAGGAGAAAAGATGAATTGGCAAACTGGTAAAAGGACCGGGCCAAACCCAGCACCAATACACCAAATATTGCCAGCGGTAATGCCGGTTGGAGGTTGACTTTCTTTAAAAGGCTGTCATATTCCCAGGCAGCGAGGCATAACAGCAGGATAATAACTGCCTGATAAAGATATCCTCCATAATAGATTACCAGCAGTGCCAGAGGTACAATGATTAATGTGACAACCGTTCTCCGAAATAGATCAGGCAATTTTAGACATCCTTTATGTTTTGTATTTCGCCATAGCGGCGTTCACGTTGATCGTAGACTGTTAAGGCCTGATGGAGTTCTTCTCTGCCAAAGTCTGGCCAGTAAGTGGAAGTGAAATACCATTCTGAGTATGCTCCCTGCCAGATCAGGAAATTGCTGCAGCGGTATTCACCTGAGGTGCGGATGATCAGATCGGGATCAGGGCTTTCGGCCGTATATAAGTATTTGGCAAATAAGTCTTCGTCCAGATCTGCTGCTTTATGGCCGTCTTCCATTAATTGTTTGACAGCATGGAGAATTTCATCCCGTCCGCCATAATTGAAAGCGATATTCAGGATCAGGGTTTTATTATCTTTGGTCAGCTGGATCGCTTCCTTGACTTTATCCCGCAGTTCCTGGTCTATCTTATCCAGGCGGCCAATGTGGCGGAGCTGGACCCCATCCTTATGAAGGTTATTCAGTTCCCGGTCTAACATCATCCGGAAAATCTTCATCAAGCCCTGGATCTCTTCCGCTGGGCGATTCCAGTTTTCGGTTGAAAACGCATAAATTGTCAGATACTGGATGCCGAATTCTGCACAGGCTTCGATAACTTCCCGTAAGTTTTCAGTCCCTGCCCGGTGCCCGGCCAGCCGGGGCAGTCCTTTTTCAAGTGCCCAGCGTCCATTTCCATCCATGATAATTGCCAGATGGGTTGGGATCTTTTGGGGAATTTTGAGGGATTCTTTGGCCATATAAGGTTTCTTGGATGAAAAAATAGATCAGACTTCCATGATCTCAGTTTCTTTTCTCTCACAGACCCCTTCGATTTTTTCTGTGTAGTTATCAGTGATTTTCTGGACCTTCTCCTCGCCGCGATGCAGGTCGTCTTCGGTGATCATTTTCTCTTCTTCAAAGTCCCGCAAATTGCGGATGCTGTCTCGGCGAATATTGCGAATGGCGATTCGGGCATCTTCGGCTTTGATGCCAACTACTTTAACCAGTTCTCGCCTGCGATCTTCTGTTGGTGTTGGCAGTACCAGGCGGATATTTTCGCCATCGTTGTTTGGGGTCAGCCCCAGGTCAGATTTCAATATTGCTTTCTCGATATTCTTTAGAGAAGAGGGATCGTAGGGTCGGATTAGAAGTGAACGAGATTCAGGTACGCTTATCCCCGCCAATTCCTGGAGCGGGGTTTGGGTACCATAATATTCAATGGGCAGCAGCTCAACCAGGGAGGGATTTGCGCGACCGGTCCGGATCGTATTTAACTCCTGGATCATGGCGCTAATGGCTTTTTCCATCCGCTCTTCGGTTTCTTGATATACATCCGCTAGCATAACGAACCTCCCAGAATCGATCTCAGTGTTTTAGCCCTTCAAACCCGGGCTGTATAAACATTTTCCTTAATACTATACTCGATTAATCTGACTTGAGAAAGACATAATTTGATAAAGCCTGGAGAGAGATAAAAGAAATGGGCGACCCGTCTGGCCGCCCCTCTCGTTCCAACATATTATTACTATATTTAGTGGGGGTCGTCAGTAACCAGCGTGCCGACCTTTATTCCCAATAAACCCTTCTCAAGTGCGTCATGATCCCGCATATTCAGGACCAGGATAGGCAATTTGTTGTCCATACAGAGCGATAAAGCGGTGGAATCCATCACTTCCAAGCGCAAATTGATGGCATCGATATAGGATAACGTATCAAATAACTTTGCGTCGGTATTCTTTTGCGGGTCTTTGTCGTAGACACCATCAACTTTGGTTGCTTTGATAAGCACATCGGCATCAATTTCCATGGCTCGCAGGGCAGCTGCGGTATCCGTGGAGAAATATGGGTTGCCAGTGCCGGCGCCAAAAATAACCAGACGTTTTTTCTCGAGGTGGCGGATTGCCCGCCTGCGGATATAGGGTTCGGCAACTGCCCTCATTTCAATAGCTGACTGGACCCGGGTGATTATGCCCCTGCGCTCGCAGGCATCCATCAGGGCCATGGCATTCATCACGGTGCCCAGCATACCCATATAGTCCGCTGTAGCGCGGTCCATTCCCCGTTCAATCCCCTGCCGGCCGCGCCAAAGATTCCCTGCCCCGATCACAATGGCAATCTCGACACCCAGCTTACTGACAGTGTCAAGATGTTCTGCCAGCCTATCCGCCCGGTCTGGATCGATTCCAAATCCGTCTGGACCTGCCAGGGCTTCACCGCTGATTTTTAGAAGGATGCGATCATAAACTGGTTTTTTTGTCATGAGTTTTCCTCGGGTTCTATCTACACTGTACCTAATTATATAAGAAAAAAGCCAACCCGCAGGTTGGCTTCTTGATTTAGTCGATGCTCTCTCCTCGCTCCCACCGCTCAAAGCGGCGGATAACGATATTTTCGCCAATCGAGGCGATCTTCTCATGCAAGAGATCCTGAATTATAAGGTCTTCATCGCGGATGTAGGATTGGGATAGCAGGCAGTTGTCTGCTTTGAATTTCACTACCATACCTTCCAGGATCTTGTCGATGATATTATCGGGCTTGCCTTCTTCTTTGTAGCGTGTGCGGGCAATATCTTTCTCGCGCTCGATCACTTCATCAGGTACCTGGTCTTCTTTGACCCATTTAGGAGCTGCTGCTGCTATTTGCAGGGCCACATTATGGGCAAATTCCCTGAAGGCGTCTGATCTGGCAACAAAATCCGACTCACAGTTGATTTCTACCATCACACCAACCCGGCCGTCGCCGTGGGAGTAAAGTTCGACAATTCCTTCAGAGGCATCCCGGTCAGAGCGTTTGGCAGCTTTGGCCAGACCTTTCTGGCGCAGAAAATCGACAGCTTTTTCAAAATCACCCTCAGAATTCTGCAGGGCTTCCTTGACATCCAGAATACCGGATCCTGTCGCGTCACGAAGTTTTTTGATTAAGTCTACAGAGATTTCCATTATTACTCGCCCTTCTCAGTTTCTTCTTCTTCAACTTCGGCTTCAGCTCCAGCTTCAACATCTTCTTCAACATCGGCTTCAGCTTCAACATCGGCTTCGGTTTCAGCTTCAACATCGGCTTCAGCTTCAACATCGGCTTCAGCTTCAGCTTCAACTTCAACTTCAACTTCAACTTCTTCTTTAAC
>Ga0209834_10000182_pt1 | contig 37971 bp, 35 predicted proteins | sample Mar14236cmmetaG_FD_184134 | JGI IMG/M metagenome (GOLD analysis project Ga0209834, IMG submission 184134) | Marine hydrothermal vent microbial communities from Guaymas Basin, Gulf of California to study Microbial Dark Matter (Phase II) - Marker... ... | reverse complement strand
TTCAGGTTCTGGCTCAGGTTCTGGCTCAGGTTCTGGCTCAGGTTCTGGTTCTGGCTCTGGCTCAGGTTCCGGTTCCGGTTCCACTTCTTCAGCAGCGGGTTCTTCCACAGGAGTTTCTTCAACTTCTTCTGCTTCAGGGGCGGATTCTTCCACGGGGGCTTCTTCCACCTCTTCTGTTTCAGGGGTAGATTCTTCCACTTCTTCTACTTCAGGGGCGGATTCTTCTTCCAGGACCTCTTCTGGTTTTTCTTCAACCGGTTCTTCTTTTTTCTTTGGTTTTCTGGCCGCGATCAGGTCATCCCTGCGTGTGCGGGCATCCAGATTGCGATCGCTTTCTAACTGTTTGCCTTCAGCCATCAATTTCTCAACATCCTCACCATCTTTGAAACGCTGGTAGCGTTCCATTAAACCGATGGTGCGGAAGATCTGTTTTACAGAATCTGAAGGCTGGGCACCTACGCTCAGCCAGTGATAAATACGATCTTCTTTTACCCGAATTGTGGCGGGTTCAGTCCTGGGGTTATAATCTCCCAGAATTTCTATGAATCGGCCATCCCGGGGTGATTCTCTATCAGCAGCCACAATACGATGTGTGGGCTGACCCTTTCCGCCAGCACGGCGTAATCTAATTCGAACCATAACATGTACTCCTTAATTTTTCTCCAGCTTTATTCCGCTGTTCGCTAGACACAGCGGAGACTATTATACATTAAAATCTCGTAATGTTAAGAAAATCTAGGCAGATTCTTTAACCCGGATTTCTTAAGATCTTTGAACATCCTTTTTGCATCCCGATACTGCTTTACCAGTTGATTTACATCATAAACCTGGGTACCGGATCCGGCTGCGATGCGTTTTCTCCGGCTGGCATTCAGGATTTTCGGGTTCTGTCTTTCCGCAGGTGTCATAGAGTATATGATCGCCTGGGTAGCCATTACCCGCTTCTCCGCCTCGCGGGGGTCGATCGATTGGGACATTTTACCAAACTCACCCGGCAGCATGCCCAAAATCTTTCCGATCGGTCCCATTTTCAAAACCTGGGATATCTGGTTGGAAAAGTCTTCCAGGGTAAATTCCCCGGACAACAATCTTTCGGTCTGTTTTTGAGCAGTTTCCAGATCGATACTTTCTTCTGCTCGCTCAATTAGACCGATCACATCTCCCATACCCAGAATTCGGGATGCCAATCGAGAGGGGTCGAAGCTTTCCAGGGCATCCAGTTTCTCACCGGTTCCCAGAAATTTAATTGGCACACCTGTCACTGAACGGATCGAGATGGCAGAGCCACCACGGGCGTCACCATCCATTTTACTCATGATCAAACCAGTAATCGGGACTGCATCGCTGAAGCCCTGGGCGATATTAACCGCCTCCTGGCCAACCATGGCATCAACAACTAACAGGATCTCATGGGGATGGGCTGTATCCTGGATTGATCCAAGCTCATCCATCAAGCTTTGGTCAATCTGGGATCGTCCAGCCGTATCCAGGATGATTACTGTACTTCCCGCTTTATCCGCCTCAAGAAGCGCTTTCTGCGCCAGTTGAGCGGGCTGCAGGCTCAAATCAGACAGAACTGGAATGGATAATTCTTTTCCAAGGGTCTGCAACTGATCAACGGCTGCTGGCCGGTAGGGATCGGCCGCAACAAGCAGTACCTGTTCTCCACGTTTTTTTAACAGCCGGCCTAGTTTTCCAGCCGCAGTGGTTTTTCCGGACCCCTGTAAACCTGCCAGTAAAATCACCAACGGGGAGGTAGGTGATTGAATGAGAGGTTCTGGTTCTCCCAGGGTCGCGATCAATTCTTCGTGGACAATCTTTACTACCTGCTGTCCAGGATTGAGCGCTTTGGAAACCTCCTGCCCAACTGCTCTGTCTTTCACCCGGGCTACAAACTCCCGTACCACGCCATAATGCACATCCGCATCCAGCAAAGCCAGGCGGATCTCTCGCATTGCGCTGTCTACATCTTTTTCAGAGAGTTTTCCTCGACGGCGCAGGTTATGGAATATTTCATCCAGACGGTTGGTCAGCTGTTCAAACATAAACGTGTGTTGCTGAATAATACAAAAAAAACAACGGATGACAGACTCAATAATAGAGCCATCCGCGAAAGAGCATTGTAGCGTGCAGAAATGGTTCAGTCAAGGGGAGTGAAGGGCTTTTGCATTGCCTCACTTAATCAGCTATGGTAAAATCTCTCCGCTCTGAGAGCCTTTAAATAGGGAGGGATGGCCGAGTGGACGAAGGCGGCTGTCTTGAAAACAGCTGTGGGTGCAAGCCCACCGGGGGTTCGAATCCCTCTCCCTCCGCTTCACAAGTCTCCTTCGGGGAGGTGCCAGAGTGGTTGATTGGGGCCGCCTGCTAAGCGGTTATCGGGTTTAAAGCTCGATCGTGGGTTCGAATCCCACCCTCCCCGCCAGAATAATTTACCCTCGTAGCTCAGTGGATAGAGCACTTGCTTGCGGAGTAAGGGGTCGCGTGTTCGAATCACGCCGAGGGTGCCAGAAATAAAAGAGCGGATTCTCCCGCTCTTTTTTAGATAAGAAGAAACTACCCATGAACAAAGAACCTCAAATTCTGTTAACCAATGATGATGGTATTCTCAGCCCCGGATTATGGGCAGCAGCCGAAGCCCTGGATGAACTTGGGTTTGTAACTGTTATCGCACCCCGGGAACAGGCTTCAGGAACAGGCCGAAGTTATCCCAGCCATTCTGATGGCAAAATGACCGCAGAGAAACTGGTTGTAAACGAGAAAGAATGGACAGTCCACGCTCTGGGCGGAACCCCCGCTATGGCGGTGTTGTACGGAATTTTCTATTTGATCGAGGGTAAACCGGATTTGATCGTCTCTGGTATCAATTACGGTTTGAATGTAGGCAACGGAGTCACTATCTCGGGCACAGTGGGAGCTGCCCTGGAAGGTGCCGCGGCAGGCATACCTTCAATGGCTATCTCCCTCGAAACTGACAAGGAATTTCACGCCTCTTATTCACAGGAGATCGATTTCCAGACTGCCGGGTATTTCACAAAATATTTTTCCAGCCGTTTATTGTCAAATAAAATGCCCCCTGATGTCCAGGTTCTGAAAGTCGAAGTTCCCAGTGACGCAACCCGGGAAACTCCCTGGCAGACAACCCGCTTATCAGACAAGAGTTTTTATACGCCAACAGTCCCTGAAGACATCGCCACTGCCGGGCTTATCGGTATCGGTTATGATCTTGCCCCCGACTATGACCAATCTCCATCCGGAACAGACTCCCATGCCGTAATCAATCAAAGAGCTGTCTCAGTGACACCTCTCAGCCTTGATCTCACATCACGGGTGGACCTGGGAAAATTACAGGATATCCTGAAATAACACTAAAACGGTTTGGAACTAACTTCCAAACTCTCCGATCTCATCCAGCCAGCCATCAAAATAATTCACCATCAGCTCATGACGCTGCTCAGCCAGAGAGCGGCCTGTTTTTGTGAACATTCGGTCCTTGATGTGGCGTAATTTATAGAGATATTCATGGGATACAGATTGGGATTCTCCCGGAGCCAATTCACCTGTAGAAAGATAATGCTCCGAGGGAGGAGCATACACATCCATCCCAGCCCGGACGGCGTATGACACAGCCCTGGCAATTCCTACTGCGCCGATCGCATCAATTTTATCCGCATCAAAGAGGACTTTCGCCTCCACGGTAGTGGGTTCTTCTTCCTGGTTTCGAAAACGATGGGCCCTGATGCAGTGCAGGACAGCCTGGATCTCTCCCTCCTGCCAGCCTTCCTTAATAAGGACTTTTTCAGCAAAATCAGCAGCTGCCAGGTGGTGATTTTTCCGGACATCCACATCCCCTTCAACATCATGTAATAGCACCGCGGCCCGGAGGATCTTCAGGTCGGCTTTTTCCTCTTTCCCGATCTTTTCACATAAGCGGTAAACCCTTAATACATGCGAAAAACCATGCACAGGATCATCATCCGGGTAATATGCCCGGGCTTCTTCAATTGTTGGCATGAATATTCTCCAGATCAGGATTTTTGATCAGCCTGGATATAGGATTACTGCAGCCCTAATCCAGGCATCACATATTGTGTAATGAATAGATAAACTGCCACCGCCAGACCGACCATAATAGCCAGTGTGAGTATTTTTTTTGTTACCTTCAAGATAAAACGCAGGACAAATAAACCCACAGCTGCGATAGCTATCCAGATGAAAAGTGAATTATCTAAAAAATCCACTATGCCTCCTCTCCTAGGTAAAACTGACCCTTTTTCACCACGGAACCTACCAGGTTTGTGCCAAAACGGTATCCAATATGCCGGTAATCCGGAATATCCATAATCAGCAGGTCTGCCTGTTTTCCAGGTTCAAGGGATCCTACAATCCCATCCATTCCAATTGCTGCGGCAGCATTGATCGTAGCCGCTGCAATAGCCTGGTTGGGGGTTAATTTCATATAGCGGCAGGCCAGCGCTGCTGCAAACTGCATACTCTCACACCAGGCGGTGCCGGGATTGATATCGGTGGCGATTGCCAGTAAGCCATCCGCATCCAAAATTTCCTTCGCAGGTGTATAGTCCGGCTCAGCCAATCCAAAAGGAGTGCAGGGTAAAGCAACTGCTACCGTGTCGGATTTCCCCAGAGCCTGGATATCTTCCTTTGAAGTGACCACCAGGTGATCCGCCGATGCTGAGCCCAATTCCGCAGCCAGGCTGGCTCCGCCCAGGTTCTCAAACTCGTCAGCATGGATCTTGGTGGGAAACCCGTGCTCTCTGGCTGCCTCTAAAATCTGCCGGCTCTGCGGTAAATCAAAGGCTCCCCGCTCACAAAATACGTCCACATAAGGCAGCGGTTTATCCGTTCTGGTCGGCCACCAAGAAGCCAAACTCGGGATCAATTCTTGAGATAATAAGTCTGTATAACCGGTGGGATTCCCGGCATACTCCGGAGGGACAGCATGAGCGCCCAGGTAGGTGATCACCATATCCGGAACTTCCTCCTGATCCAGTTCCAGTAAAGCTTGAAGCATTTTTTGTTCAGTTTCTTGATCCAATCCATAACCGGATTTTGCTTCCAAGGTAGTAGTGCCGTACTTAAACATGTTCCGGATCCGGTCCCGGGTCTGATCCTTCAGATCTTTCAAGCTTGCTTTCCTGGTAGCCCGGACGGTTGAGATAATACCACCGCCTTCTTCAAGGATTTCCAGGTAGGTTTTCCCTCCCAGCCGTTTTTCGAATTCAGCAGAACGATCACCTGCCCAGATGACATGGGTATGAGGATCGACAAAACCGGGCATCACAACCTTTCCGGCGGCGTCCTGTTTTTCCTCATCCGGATATTTTCGGAGTAATTCTTGTGAGGGACCGGTTTCCAGGATCCTGCCATCCCTGAAAAGGACCGCCCCATCCTGGATCAGGCCCAGATCACCTAATCGATCCCCGCGTTGGGGTCCTCCGGCCAATGTTAGAACTTGTGAAGCTGAGTGAATTAACATTTTCCCGCTCTCTGATAGTTGATATCACAAATTGTATCACTTCCATCAGTTTAACCTTTCACATGGCTTACAACCACAATTACGGGTTCTTTTTTATAGCGAATTTTTATATAATAGAGTAACGATATGGTGAAACCAATGTTGTAAGAGTTGCGTCATTAGCGTAGCGCAATCTTAAAAAGAAATCTTGAATTCTTAACAAATTGGGGTTTGCTATTATTGGCCTTTCACGTTATAATGGCACAACTATCCGGCCAAAAAATGGCTGATCTCCCTTCAGGAAAACCTTCATGACAGATAACCCTATCCGAAAGACTAGAATACTCTGGGCTGGAAAGAGAAGAGCAGATATTCCATCCTTTGTCCAAGGATTAGAAGCGAAAGGCTATGAGGTTACTTTTGTCAGCACTGGAAAAGATGCCCTCCTGAAATTAACCAAACGAAAACCCGATATCATGGTGGTTGATGCCGCTTCCATGCGTACGACCGGATCCCGGATCTGCAAATCCGTGCAGGCCAAATATCCTTCGGTCCCTATTATCCTGATCAACACACCTGATAATCTGCCCACCAATGAGATCGTGGCTGAAGTCCAGCTGATTCACCCATTTACAATTCGAAAATTGGAAAACCGTATCGTCCCATTCTCTCCCAGCGATGGAAATAATATCATCCAGGAAGGTCCAATCAAATTGGATCTGGAGCAGCAAGTTATCCGCTGCAACAAAAAGGAAGAGCATGTCACCCCCCGGATGGTTGAATTGTTGAAGATGCTCATCAAACACAAGGGGAAGGTCCTGGACCGGAAAGTCCTGTTCAGCAAGATCTGGAAAACAGACTATACTGAAGATACCCGCTCCCTGGATGTCCATATCAACTGGCTCAGGAAGATCATCGAAAAAGATCCAAAAAAACCCACCCTTTTGGTAACTGTGCGCGGCAAGGGTTATAAATTCGATCTGTAGGATAGATACGTTCAAAGATTTTATGCGGCCCCGCTTTCAGCGGGGTTTTTTAATTCAGCACCTGTTGGATCTGTTCGCCGCTGATCAGAACGATACGTAAACAGATCTTTCCCCCTGCTTCAGGCAAAATCATCGAGGACGGCAGATCGCCCTTGCGTAAGGGTCTGACAGCTTGATACCGGCTGCGGAAGACCTTTCCCTGCCAGTCTGGATCCACTTCCCAATAATCCACGTTTGGAACCAATTCGGGCGGGAGGTGGATGACCCCAGCTTCTATAGAGATCTCCGGGAAGCCCATCTCTTCCAGGCTTTTCAGTGGAAATTCCATGCGCCCTTCTTCCCGCTGCAGGTAAACCGGTAAAGCAGGTCCTTCCAACTCAGCCCTATTTTCACCCAGCTCTTGATTTTTCAGGACCAGCCTGGATCGGGAGGTGATTATCGCTCTGTTTTGCAGGTCCGATAAAATGAAGCGGCGGTTAAGTCTATTTGCAACAGTACCCGTAGTCCCCGCTCCGCAGAAAAAATCTGCCACCAGGCCATCTGGATTGGTCGAGGCCAGGATGATCCTTTCCAACAGGCGTTCCGGTTTCTGAGTTGGGTATCCCGTCCTTTCCTGATGCAGTCTGGCGACCACTGGAAAATACCACCAATCTTCAGGGACTTTACCTCTTTCCAGATCAGGCACCTTGCCAAATCCAGCTTTTTTGGATGATTTAAACGTCGCTACCGTATTCGGTGCATACGGAATCCGAATGTCATCAACATTAAAGACATAATCATCTGTTTTGGTATAAAACAGGATCGTGTCATGTTTGCGATTGAATGCAGTCCGGATGGGAGAGGGACCGTGGTAGGTCCAGATGATCTCATTGCGGAAATTTTCATATCCGAAGATCTCATCCAGCAGGACCCTTGCATAGGAATTGGCATGCCAGTCCAGATGCAGGTAAAGAGATCCCGTTGGTGACAACAAACGGTGCATTAATTTCAGCCTGGGATAGAGCATATCCAAATAAGAATCCAGGTCATCCCATTGGTCTGGATACCCCTCAGCCAGCTGCCATTCCTCTGGTTTCCGCGAATCTTCACCCCGTCCTACTCGAGCCGGGTAGCCTTTATTTGTAAAGAAAGGGGGGTCTACATAAATAAGATCCAGCTTGCCTTCATATTCCCCCAATAAGGAATTCATCACCCGCAGATTATCTCCCAGGATCAACCTGTTCTCCACCCGCGCCGGGTTTTTGTCTTCTGTCCCGGGAAATAAAATAGACTCAGTGATAAGGCTGCCGCCAGATTTCAGGTTATCGGATTTTGATGACCACTCTAATTTTGGCATGAAGGAATTACCACTTGCTGCGGATTTTTTTGGATTCTTAATAATATTACCCTGCGGGTACTGAATCCTATTCACGACTGCACAGGGTACTGGTTTTGGATTAATTTTACCTGACTTGTTTAACCTTTAGGGGTTTTTCCTGAAGGTCTCTCCTCTGCGAGCTGACGGGAGATTAAAAATAAATCACATCACCCGGGGAGCTTCTATCCCCAAAAGATCCAATCCCGTTTTCAGGACTTTTCTGGATGACTCAACCAGCTGCAAGCGGAAATCACGCACTGCGGGCTCCGCGTTCAGAACAGGAGCTTCCCTGTAAAAGGAGTTAAAGGACCTGGCTACTTCATATAAGGCCTGACTGATATGAAGCGGTTTTAGGTCCCTGGCGGCGTTTTGGACTGCTGCCGGGAACTGGGACAGGTTCTCTATTAATGTCACCTCGCTGGAGTCCAGGGAATATCCCGGCTCCATGACCTCGACTGGCGTGGTGGAAGCTTTCTTAAGGATGCTGTTGGCTCGAACATGGGCATATTGAATATAGGGAGCGGCCTGGCCATTAAAATCAAGGGCTGTTTCCCAGTCAAAAGTCACGATGCGGGTGGATTCTCGATCCACCATCGGGAACTTGATAGCTCCCAGGCCAACCGCTCGGGCTATATCTCGTTTCTGATCCTCTGAGAGATCCGGGTTCTTCTCCTGGACAACCTCATAAGCCCGTGATTGAGCCTCTCGGATCAGCTCCTCAAGCCTTACCACTGTACCTTCCCGGGATGCCATAACCACATTACCCGGCAGGTTCACAACTTCGTATGCCAGGTGTTCGCATTTTTTTGCCCAATCATAACCTGCGATTTCCAGGGTTTTCCAAACCTGCTGGAAATGGAGCGACTGCCTCACATCAACCACATATATGGATCGATCCGGATGATATTCTTCTTGTTTGAGTTTTGCCAGAGCAAGATCTTCGGTGGCATATAAAGCTGTTCCGTCAGACCTTAAAACAACCAGAACGCGATACTTTTCCTTATCCAACCCAAGCAGATCATCGATGCGCACAATAACAGCGTCATCCGGCCGTAAGTCCTGGGCTATGCCTCGCTTGATCATGTCTTCAACTATCTCTTTACCCTGAAACTCGACTTCGCTGTTGGAATAATAACGATCGTAGTGAATATCCAGGATCTGGTAAAGATCTTCGAAGCCCTTCAATGACCAGCGGCGGGTCTTTTTCCATAATTCCACCAATTCCGGATCCTGCCGATCCCAACGTGCATATAGATCCCTGATCTCACTTTCTAGCTCAGGATCCTCTTCCAAACGGCGGCTGGCCTCCGCATAGATCTCGCCCATCCACTGGGTGGCGTCTTCTGGAGGACTCTCTCCCTGATGGAATTTTTGGTAGTTCCAGAGCCATCTAATGACATGCAAGCCCATGTCACCATAATAGTTGACCCGAACAACCTTGTAGCCGGCATATTCCAGGATCCGGCTGATCACGTCTCCCAGGATCGTGCTTCGCAGATGACCTACATGAAAGGCTTTATGGGTATTGAGGTTAGAGAATTCAACCATTAAGGTTTGGTCTTTATCCTCACCCTGCCCGAAATTGCCAGATTGGATGACGTTGTTGATCACCCGAGCGCTGAAAACTCCTGAATCAAAATATAAATTCAGGTATCCTCCTTTATTTTCGATCCGGGGGAAATATGTCTGAGGAGGGATCTTCTCTGCCACCAGGGCAGCGATCTCTTCCGCTCGCTGGGGAACATTCTTTACCTGCCCGCTTTTTGCTTCCTGGGCAGCGACCTTAAAGAAAGAAGTCGCTATACCCCATTCGCCTGAAAAAGGTATTGGGGCCCAACCCAGCTCTTCTGGTACTGGAATGCCGGCTTCCTGGAGGATATTTTGAATCTTCCCTTCTAGATCTTGTTTTTCTTTCTGGAACATATAATTCTCTGAAATACTGGTTAGGGGATCGATATTTAGCAATGCAACGAGATTATAACATGGGCATATGATGACAAAGTTTAGCAAACTGAAAAAGTATTTCAGTCTGTCGCGTTACTGAATACCCACCCATCAATGGGAGGGCTGATAACATTGCTCTCTATAAAGGGCAATAGATTATTTAGGTTAAGATTGAATATAATGATTCAAGCCCGCTAGGGCGCAGCTCTTAGCCGGGTGATTTATCACCCGGACTTTATGAATACGATTTATCTTCAAAGCATATCAAAAAAGGGCTGTCCAAAATTACTGGAGCAGCCCTGATTGATGTTTCCGATAGGAAATTTAGGCAGCTTTTTCCAGAACCGCTAAACGGGCCATCAGACGGCTTTTTCTACGTGAAGCGTTATTCTTATGAATGACGCCTTTGGCAGCAGCTTTGTCCAGAGACTGAATCGCTTCTGCGGTTGCAACTTTGGCGTTATCCAGATTGCCTTCTTCCATAACCAGAAAGGCTTTCCTGATCAGGGTGCGGGACTTGCTCTTGTAAGTCCGGTTCCGCAACCGGCTCTTTTCATTCTGTCTTTCTCGTTTTTGTGATGATTTTAAGCCCAAGGGTATTCCTCCAATCATTTCTTACTAATTCGAAAAGACATTTTAAGATAAGGAGGGCGATTTGTCCACCCCATTGATATTTTTAGATATGGAAATCTTCCTCTCTCATTTGAACAAATATACCACCAGCCGTCCCCTTTAAGAAAATTCTCAAACATGATATGATGAAGGCCCCAGGTCAGCCAGGTGGTTGCGCCCTGTTTACAGGGTGAGGAAAGTCCGCACTCCATCGAGCACGATGCCGGATAATGTCCGGGGCGGAGAGATCTGCCGGATCGGGCCACAGAAACAAACCGCTCCTCCGGGAGTAAGGGTGAAATGGTGGTGTAAGAGACCACCGGCGCAGGCAGTAATGCTTGCGGCCGGGCAACCCCCATCGGGAGCAAGGCCAAACAGGGATGAACTCCTTCGGGAGGGGAAGCTGCTCGTTTCCCTTGAATTCCAGGTAGGCTGCACCGAGGTGCGCTGAGAAGCGCACCCCAGACAGATGATCACCTCAGTGAAGTGAAGGGAGGAAGCCCTCCGGGGTGTAAACCGGATCTACACCAGACAGAATGCGGCTTATAAGCTGGCCTGGGAAAACCATTATATTACTTCATATCAGATCATTACCGGGGAAACTCATGAACAAACTCTTCACTTTATTACAATCAGGAAAACCGATCCTCCTGGATGGCGCCATGGGCACCATGTTGTTCGCTGCCGGCCTGGAGTCAGGTGAATCCCCGGAAGAATGGAATGTCCTCCATCCTGAAAAAGTGAGGGAGATCCACCGCGCCTATATCGAAGCTGGCTCCCAGGTGATCCTGACCAATACATTCGGCGGATCGTCAGTTCGCCTGAAGAACCATGGGCTGGCTGAACGAGTTCATGAACTGAACGAAGCAGGCGCAAAAAATGCCAGGGCAGAAGCTGACTCAGTTGAACAGAACGTGGTTGTGGCCGGATCGATCGGCCCAACTGGCCAACTCCTCAAACCTCTGGGAACATTGACCAAAGAAGCTGCCCGCCAATCATTTGCAGCCCAGGCTGCAGGATTGGCTGCTGGCGGCGTGGACATGTTCTGGATCGAAACCATGAGTGATCTGGAAGAGGTCAAAGCCGCTGTCATCGGTATCCGGTCAGTGAGTGATCTGCCGATTGCAGCAACTATGTCCTTTGATTCCCACGGGCGTACCATGATGGGCGTGAGCCCTGAACAAGCCGCAAAGGTTCTCCATCTGGAGGAAATCCAGCTTATGGGGGCAAATTGCGGCACGGGTTCCGATGAACTGATCGAGGCCATTCAAGCCATCCAATCAACCAAACCTGAACTCCCGGTGATCGCCAAAGCCAATGCCGGCATCCCCGAAATTGTAGGCACTGAAGTGGTCTATAATGGTTCTCCCGAGGTCATGGCTGCTTACGCTGTAACCGTTTGGAATGCGGGAGCCAGGCTGATCGGCGGTTGTTGCGGCAGCACCCCGGAACACATCAAGGCCATGGCAAAAGCCTTATCTGAAATCGAGTAACTATACCAAAAACTATATAATCCCAGTCCTGAAGAAATCCAGGGCTGGGATTTATATTTAATTCAAATCCAAACGCGCCAAATGAGCAAATCATCTTACCGTCGGTGGTGATTTAGTTTATACTAGGCCTTGATATCAACAAAAACGACAGGAGTCCAAATGGTTAAAGATTTAACAACAATCGTAAGCTCAAAAACCCAGACTGTGGAAATCCATCGTGCCCATCCCACCACCATTATCGGTGAGAGGATCAACCCCACCGGCCGCAAGAAGCTGCTGGCTGAATTAAAGGCGGGCAACCTGGATATGGTCCGCGCTGATGCCATAGCCCAGGTGGAAGCCGGAGCAAAGATCATTGACGTTAATGCCGGTGTGCCGGGAGCTGATGAATCAGCCCTGATTACGGAAATGGTTGCCGCCATCCAAGAAGTTACTGATATGCCACTGTGTTTTGACACGGCGGATGAAAAAGCCCTGGAAACTGCTTTATCCATATACGATGGAAAAGCCCTTATAAACTCTGTGAATGGGGAGGAAGAACACCTTGCCTGGGTACTCCCACTGGTTAAGGAATATGACGCCTCAGTTATTGCATTATGCATGGATGATGCGGGGATCCCTCCCACACCCGAAGATCGCCTGAAAGTTGCGGAAAAGATAATCGATAGGGCGGCAAATCTTGGCATTAGCGCGGATCGACTGGTCGTTGATCCCTTAGCGTTAACCATGGGAGCTGATCACCGGGCAGGATTAATAGCCCTGGATACCATCAAGATGGTAGTCAAGGAATTTGGCACCAATATCACCATTGGAGCCAGCAATATTTCCTTTGGAATGCCTGATCGACCTTCTATCAACGCAATTTTCCTGTCTATGGCTATCCAGGCCGGGCTGACCTGTCCCATTACCAACCCTTTGGAAGAAGATGTCCTGGTTGCGATCCAGGCTGCAGACCTGGTGATGGGTCGGGACGAATTTGGCATGAACTGGATCAAATCCTTCCGCGCTCGGACCAAAGACTCCTAATTATTGGCCAGTTTGAAAGAGAAAATACAAAATGAGTGAGATCTTATCTGTTATATAAGAGCTTCGGAGTGATGGAAATTTCCATGAGATCGCCTGCTAACCAAGCCTTTACAGGAAAAATTAGCGCTGATGGTCATGCTCCCAACGATGCGGCAGCAGACCTGGCTAGAAAATTAATGCCAAACTTAACCGTTGAGGAAATATGGCAGAAGTAACCCTGATTTATGGCACTGAAATAAAAACCATCCAGGCAGAAGAAGGAGCTTTACTGGGGGACGTGATAGCTGAATCCAATCTGCCACTTGAACAACCTTGTGCGGGCAGGGGTACCTGCGGAAAATGCAAGGTCCTGGTGGAAGTAGGTGCCGCCGATCCTGATGAGATCGAATTGGAGAATCTCACCAGCGGTGAAATTGCTCTCAACAACCGCCTGGCTTGCCGGGCCCGTGTGCAGGGAGAAACCCGCCTGGTATTATCGCCTATCGTTGTATATTCCAATAAGATTTTTAAAGGTAGTTCCCGTTATAAAAAAGAAAAGGACGTACCTCTGGGGTTGGCAATCGATCTCGGATCCACAACTGTGGCCGCATTCTTAACCACTCTTGATAATGGAGAGGTCGCTGCCGGCAGTGGAGGATTAAATCAGCAAACGGTGTATGGATCAGACGTGATCTCCAGGTTGGCCGCTGCCCTCGATCATCCGGATAATGCTGAACGCCTGCACCGGTTGGCACTGGCCTCTATAAATCAAGCAGTTGATTCCCTGAATCTTTCTTCCTCCACCTGGCAGCGGATCAAACAGGTGACCATAGTAGGGAATTGCGCCATGCACCATTTGTTGACCAAGCTTCCATTGGATGGCCTGGCTTATGTCCCATTCCAACCGCATGATCCCAAATCCATCCCGGACGCAACCGCGTTGATGGAAGGTATCTTCCCGGAGGGGATCAGGGTATCCCTCGCCCCGCTGATCGGTGGGTTTGTCGGCTCGGATGCCCTGGCCTGCCTGGCCTATTTTGGGTTTGATAATCCTCCCGGTCCCATGGCGGCCATTGACCTGGGAACAAACGGGGAGGTGATGGTTACCGATGGAGACAGTATCCTGACTGCCTCGACAGCCGCCGGGCCAGCTTTTGAAGGAGTGAACATATCCTGCGGATCACGGGCTGTGGACGGAGCCATAACCAAAGTGGAGTTGAAACAGGGATCTTTTGAGCTTACAACAATCTCTGAGGAGGATCCGGTTGGATTAACAGGGTCTGGGTTATTATCTGCAATAGCTGAATTCCGGCGAGCCGGGATGATCGAAGCCAGCGGGCGCATCAACCCTGATTGCGACCAATATTCTGAACACATCAAGAACAACAAACCGGGAGAGGATAAACAACCGGAAATTTCTTCCGGCACTCTGCCTCCACCCTGTGAAGAATATGCCGATAAAATCAGTAAAGATGACCATGGCAGCCGCAGGATCCAGCTCACACCACAAGCTGAACTATACCTGACTCAAAAGGATATCCGGGAACTTCAGAAAGCCAAAGGGGCAATCCGGGCATCCATCGATGTACTGTTAACACAGCTTGATCTCACACCCGCTGACCTGGAGCAAGTGATCTTGACAGGATCTTTTGGCGGCCAGGTGGATATCAATGCAATCCTGAATCTCGGGATGATCCCTCCCGTACAGAAAGAAATCGTTGAAACAGTTGCCAATGGTGCAGGTTTTGGAGCCGCCATGTTCCTGACTGATGAGGGATTTGCCCTGGGTGAGAAATTAGCTAAAAAGGCTCAACAAGTTGATTTGGACACAGACGCCAATTTCTATGACTTTTATATTGAGGGCATGAAACTCGCTCCATAATAAGGCCTCATCATTTGGTAGATAAAAAACCTACTCCCATTAATAATAGAATGACCGGGATTATCCTGGTCATTTTTGCGTCCATCGGCTGGGGCTCTTCCGGCATCTTCATCATAAATATCATTGAAAAGGGCGGATTAAGCGCGGTGGGATTAGCCTTCTGGCGAGACCTGGTATCCACCCTGATCCTTCTGGCTGGTCTGCTGGTAGTAGACCCAAAGTTGCTGCGTGTGAAAAAGCAAGATTTGCCATGGCTGATCGGTATGGGTATGATAAGTATCGGCGCCTTACATATCTTCTGGAATATCGCTGTGTTGGAGTTGGGTGTATCATTGGCAACTGTAATCCAATCCAATGCTCCAATTATCGTGACTATTCTGGCCAGGATTCTGTTTAAGGAGGAGCTTTCGATCCGAAAGATACTGGCGATCATCGCCGGTGCGGGTGGAACTGTTCTGGCTGCCGGGATTATTGGAAATCAGGATTTACAGGCTAGTTCAATTGGCATATGGGTAGGAATAGGTGTAGCTGCTACCTATGCTTCTTTATCGCTATTTGGTAAAAAACTTAGCCAGGAATACAGTTTCTGGACTATCACTTTCTATACCTTTGCAATCGGGACTTTGACAATCTTCCTTTTCCAGGGCGGTCGTCCTGATCCCTGGCCAATGGGGAGTGGAATTCTCCCCTGGATGCTGGGGTTTGTGCTGATGTCAAGTATGATTGGTTTTGCCCTCTATACCAAAGCTCTCTCGTTACTCCCAGCGAGTGTAGCTGTCATAATATCCACAGCTGAGATCCCCTCTGCCGCGATCCTTTCCGCGATTTTCCTCGGAGAACGGATGGGAGTTTGGCAGATCCTGGGCGCAGCATTGATCATCCTGGGGGTTGTACTTGTTTCGCTGAAGAGATCAAAGGATCTCCCCCAACCTCTCCAACGCTTTCTGAATATTCTCAATCGAATTGGCGCAGGAGAGTCTTAAATATCCTTCCCCGAATTTTCCAAACGCGAATCCTGGCAGCAGCGCAACACCAGCCTCATCGAGGATCCAATCTACGATCACTATTGTCAAATCTCGAATGACCCTCCACCAAGTAAGATTCATTGCATTTCTGCCATCCATAATGTGAACCCTGCAGCGCGATACCCTTGCAGGGTTGACAAGCCGGGGTTATTTATTACAATATATATCAATTTATTCATATTATATGGATTGGTTTATGGTTTTCTATTGCTCCTGTATACAGCGGGGATCGTAAATCTGCTTCCTGAGATCAACTGATCAATTCAGGTTTGGAAGCTGATGCGATTTTCGCAAATTTTCGGAACTACCCGGCTTTCAGTGCCAGACAGATCAGTTTTTCGTTTTAAAGAGGACCCCATATGCAGGACTTAATACCGTACGTAAAAAGAATATCTCTTGACGAAGGCATGCCTTCCCTGGTTGGAAACACGCCTCTCCTGCCTCTGGTGACCCTGTCTGACAAAACCATTAGCAAAGTCCAGGTATTTGCCAAGGCAGAGTGGTTCAACCCCAGCGGTTCAGTGAAGGACCGGCCGGCCTGGGGCATCATTCAAAATGCCCTGCACAAAGGTTTGATCTTGCCAGGTATGCATCTGTTGGACTCCACTTCTGGCAATATGGGCATCGCTTACGCAACATTTGGTTCAGCCCTCGGTATCCCCATCACCCTGGCCATGCCCTCCAATGCCAGCCCCGAAAGAGTAAAGATCATGAGCGCCCTGGGAGCCGAGCTGGTTCTTACAGATCCCCTGGAGGGATCCGACGGCGCTATCCTGATAGCCCAACAAATGGCCGCGGATCATCCAGAGCGCTATTACTACGCCAACCAGTACGACAATCCAGCCAATTGGAAATCCCACTACAACAGCACCGGCCCAGAGATCATCGAACAGACAAATGGCCGGGTGACCCATGTTGTACTGGGCATGGGTACTACAGGCACCTTAACCGGTGTCTCTCGCTACCTGAAGGAGAATTATCCTGATGTTCAGGTAATTGGCGTCCAGCCGGATTCCCCCTTTAACGGCCTGGAGGGTTTAAAACACATGCCTTCCGCCATTCAACCCGGCATATATGATCCTGCCGCGGCCGACCGCATTGTACATATCAGAACCGAAGACGCTTATGATATGGTTCGCTGCCTGGCCCGCGAAGAAGGGTATTTCATTGGTATTTCATCCGGTGCTGCAGCCGTGGCTGCCCGCCAGGTTGCCAATGAGCTTGAGCAGGGTGTAGTGGTAACCGTCTTTCCTGACGCCGGATTTAAATATCTAAGCGATGACGCTTTATGGAGCGATTCATGAAAATTAATATCCCCGCAGACCTCCTGGAACAGATCCAGGCCCATGGTGAAAACGCCTATCCCTATGAAGGGGCAGGTTTGATGCTTGGAAAGGACGAAGAGGGTAAACGAACCGTTGAGAACCTTTTATTCCTGGAAAATGCCCGCGAAGAAAAAAACCAGCACAATCGGTACTTGATCACAGCTGAAGACATGCTGTGGGGCGAAAAAAAAGCTGCCCTGCAAAATTCATCGATCCTGGGAATCTTTCACTCACACCCGGACCATCCGAATCTTCCCTCTGAATACGATCGGGAATTTGCGATCCCCTGGTATTCCTACCTGATTACCAGCGTGAACAGCGCTAAAGCGTCTGGCAGCCGGTGCTGGCGGTTAGAGGACAACCGGGAAAGCTTTTCTGAAGAGATCATTCAAGTAATCCCAATCAAATAGAAACAAAGCAAGTTTATAATATTTATCAATAGAGGAAATATGCCAACACTAAAAATACCTACACCGCTGCGCCCCTATGCAGAAAATCAAAGCGCCCTCACACTTCCCGGCGAAATTGTTGAAGAAGTTCTCGAGGGAGCTGTTGAAACGTATCCATTGCTAAAAAAACATCTATTTAATGACGAGGGCAAATTAAGACCCTATGTCAATGTATTCCTTGGCGAAGATAATGTCAAACAGCTGGAAGGGCTCAAAACCCCATTATCAGCAGAGGATACCTTGTTGATCATCCCCTCCATTGCTGGAGGATAAAAGAACCCCCAGGAGGGATTATGCTCCCTGAACTTTCACATAAGGAAATCCATCGCTATTCCAGGCATCTATTGATCCCTGATGTTGGTCTGGAAGGCCAGAAGAAATTAAAAGCCGCCTCTGTTCTAGTAGTTGGAACTGGCGGGCTTGGATCCCCGGTCGCCCTCTACCTGGCAGCGGCCGGCGTAGGCCGGATCGGGTTAGTTGACTATGACATAGTGGATTTTTCCAACCTGCAGCGCCAGGTTATCCACGGCGAGTCCAGCTTGGGAGATTTGAAAGTTAACTCTGCTCGAAAACGGATGTTGGACCTCAATCCAGATATCCAGATCGATGTATATAACGAAGTTATCAACTCTGAAAACGCCTTCCGGATCGCCGAGCCATATGAAATCATTGTGGACGGGACTGACAATTTCCCCACTCGCTACCTGATCAATGATCTCTGTGTCCTGACTGGAAAGATCAATGTCTATGGTTCCATTTTTCGTTTTGACGGCCAGGCCAGCGTCTTTGCTGCTGAAGGAGGACCCTGCTATCGATGCCTGTTCCCTGAGCCGCCTCCTCCCGGATTAGTGCCTTCCTGTGCAGAGGGCGGTGTTCTGGGTGTACTGCCAGGAACCATCGGCAGCATCCAGGCTACAGAAACCTTGAAGATCATCCTGGGTATCGGGGAACCGCTTATTGGCAGATTGCTGCTTTATGATGCCCTGGATCTGTCCTTCCAGACGGTCAAACTGCACAAGAACCCTGAATGCAAAGTGTGCGGAGAGCATCCTGAAATTACAGGACTGATCGATTACGAAGAATTTTGCGGTGTGCCAGCCCACGACCATGATGAAGGGTCAGCCGGTGAAGAATGGGATATCACCGCCTCCCAGCTTTCATCCCGCTTGAAAGAAAACCCGGATCTGCGCCTGATCGATGTCAGGGAACCGCATGAGAGAGAAATATCCAACCTGGAAGGATCAGATTTGATCCCGCTGGGCCAATTCGCTGCCCGCCTGAATGAGCTGGATAGCGCGGAAGAATTGGTGCTCTTCTGCAAGGCCGGCACCCGCTCAACCAGAGCCCTGGAAATCCTGGCCAGCGCGGGGTTCAAGAAGGTTAAAAACCTGAAAGGCGGCATCAACGCCTGGGCCATCAACGTTGATCCGAGTTTGCCAATTTACTGATCAATCCTGCTGCACTCATTCCCTCACCAACCTTCCAGATCGGGAGGTTGGTTCTTTTAACCCTATTTACATCATAGCTAGAACATTATTGAATGTGTGTACTATTAATGTTACACTTATATAACACAGTTGCCTGGACATTCTCCAATTTTCATCGATGCCAAACATAAATGTGACACTTTACGGGGATATTGCTAGCTATGGGGCGGGCAAACACATCGCTATAATGGATTTGGATCTACCAGATGGTGCTGTGATTGATACCCTGCTCCAAGAAATTTCCCTGCCCTCTACTGAACGAGGATATCTTTTTGTTAACGCGGTTCTCTTTGATGCCCCCGGACTGTATGCTTCAAAAGATGAACTCCTACAAAATGGGGATCATATAGGAATTTTTTCAATTCGCCACATGTGGCCCTATCAATATCGGGATGGAATTCACATGTCCGAAGCGCTTCAAATCGCCATGGAGGAAAGCGGGGAGATGAAGAACACTTACCGAGATATTAATCAACCAGAATCACAGTAATACTTCCATAGGAGGGAAAATGTCAAAACAAATCTTGAGAATCAATATGGCTGACCTTTCATATAAATATGAAAAAGTCCCAAAAAAGTGGTCTAAATGGGCCGGCAGAGGCTTAACATCCACCATCGTTGCAGAAGAAGTTGAGCCGACCTGCCACCCTCTGGGCCCCAACAACAAACTAGTAATCGCGCCCGGATGGGTGTCTGGCACTCCAGCTGCGCCCAGCAGCGGCAGGACCTCATTTGGCGGGAAAAGCCCACTTACCGGCGGCATCAAGGAATCCAATTCCGGCGGTCTGAGCTCCCAGAAAATCGCTAAACTGGGCCTGGCTGCTATCATCATTGAGGGCACGCCTAAGGATGAAAAATGGTACACCCTGTTTCTCAACAAGGACGGCGTAAAGTTTGAGAGCGCAGACAATATCCTTGGGAAAGGCATGTACCAGGTAGATGAAATCTTCTGGAAAAAATACCCCAATGAGCCAGCCATCATCGGCATTGGCCCGGTGGGAGAGAAAAAACTATCCAACGCCGGCATCAGTATCAACGATCCCGAAAACAAACCCGGCCGCTACGCCGGCCGGGGCGGACTGGGCGCCGTTATGGGAGCCCGTGGAGTCAAAGCCCTGGTCGTGGATGACACAGACGGCCCCGGGGTGGATATCGCTGACATGGATCTATTTAAGGCTGGCCGCAAGAAACTCACCGATGCTATCATGAGTCACGACCTGACCAAACCAGGCGGCGGTCTCAATCTATACGGAACAAATGTGTTGATGAATATCATCAATGAAGCCGGCGGACTTCCTACCCGGAACTTCAGCGCCGGGCAATTTGAAGGTGCAGCCAAGATCTCCGGTGAAATGATTGCCGAAATGGTGGAAAAGCGCGGCGGAGGCATGACCGGACACGGGTGCCATCCCGGCTGCGTCATCAAATGCTCAAATATTTACCCGGACGAAAAAGGCAACGACTTCGTTTCCTGTGTGGAATACGAATCTGCCTGGGCTTTCGGCGCGAACTGCGGGATTGATGATCTTGATTATGTCGCCAAGATGATACGTGAATGCAACGATCTTGGTTTGGATACCATCGAAGCTGGCAACACAGTTGCAGTCTACATGGACGGCGGAGCGCTGGAGTTCGGCGACAAGGAAGGAGCCCTGTCCTTGTTTGACGAGATCCGCAAGATGTCCCCTCTTGGCCGCATTCTGGGTCAGGGTGTGGAAGCCACCGCCAAGGCATTTGGTGTGCACCGTGTGCCGACAGTCAAGGGTCAATCCATGCCAGCCTATGAACCCCGGGCGATCAAGGGTATCGGCGTTACTTACGCCACCACCCCTATGGGCGCAGATCATACAGCAGGATATACCATTGCTCCGGAAATCGCTGGCGTCAGCGGAAAAGTGGACCCGCTCACCGATGAAGGAAAAGCTGATCTTTCGCTGACTTTCCAGGCGGCAACTGCTTTCATTGACAGCACAGGCTACTGCCTGTTTATCGCTTTCCCCATCCTGGATATTGAAACCGGCTTTGCTGGTATGGTTGAATCAGTTGCCGGCGTTATGGGCCTGAAAGCTGATGGTGTTGATGCCATCGCAATGGGCAAGGAAGTCCTTAAGATAGAACGCGAGTTCAATACGCGAGCCGGCTTCACTCCTGCGGATGACCGGCTGCCAGAATTCATGCGCTATGAAAAACTTCCTCCCCACGACGCGGTATGGACCATGCCCGATGAAGACCTGGATAAAGTCTACTCGTGGATAGATTAAGGCTGCAGTCAACCAGCGCGCCTGCGTGAAGACGTGAGAGTTGAAGTCCGAGTTTTTGCCACCTTGCGCCGGTACCTGCCGGATCTGGGTATTGGTGAAGCCAGGGTGATGGATGTGCCAGATGGCACCACGCTGGATGAAATCAGGGAAATACTGGAGCTGCCTGCTGAAGAAGTCAAAGTGATTATGGTAAATCACCTTCAGGCAGCCCCGCAAGATCCAGGGGCAGACGGAGATCGAATAACTTACATCCCTGCTGTTGCAGGCGGCTGAAGATCACAAAGACCATCAAACAGCCTTGAGAGAATATCCTTTCCTCAAGGCTGTTTCCTTATTACAATACTCCTATGAAAAAATTTCAACATCAGCTCTGGGGCTATCAAATTGATCTGCCAGATAACTGGAATCATAAACAATTCGGCCATAAAGACGGTTTTTCGGAAGACCCAGACGCCTTTCTCCCAGATTACCAGGGCAAGAAGCTGGCCCAACTGCTGATTAATGGGGAGTGGAATAGCTTACAGCTGCCAATTGTTGATCTCTGGCAGAGCCACCTAGGCAAAACCTCCCTGATGATGGGAGCCAAAAACCTGGGTTCCGCAGCCTGGGAGATGGCCGGGGCCCAGGGATTTGAAGTGGAGATCGGCCTGGCAAAAAAAAGCCCCCACCGGCTCTGGGCTGGCATACTGGAAAACGGTTTACTGGTGTTAACTATCCTGGTTCTGCACCTGAAAGAAAACCGGGACAAGATTGAACCGCTGATATCCGAAACCATCACCAGCTTAAAATACCTGGAAAGGGTTGACCAGGTTGATCAGTTACCGAATGGAATGCCCCTCCCCGACTCAGCAACCCCCGTTGATCCGCTTGATATTGTGACTGATATTCCTGATCCGGAAAACTGGCAGGCTTTCCAGGGTGATTTCAGCACCGGCGCCCTGCAGGCTTTTTATTTGCGGGAATTGCCCCAGTTTGGTTGGGACATCACCCGCTATGTACCATTCCCAAATCCCGGAGAATTGCCCTTTGCCCGAATTCTGCTGGAAAAGGACGGGCAAACCTACTCGTTGGGATTGATGCCCGGTGCAGAGGGCGAAAAATCTAGCAGTATAGTTTTAAAAACAAATTAAACATAAGGGGCAAAGTCCCATGAATGGATTCCATCCCTCGATAAAGAATAGCCTGTTGATATTAACAGGCTATTATATTTAACTCAATCTAATTAATCACTCTATCGTGATCAGGAAATCCCGGGCCTTGGAAGCAGCGTTGCTATTCAGTGAGATGCTCATCCAGGGATTTCTCTCATTTATCTCTCAAATCCCATTAGAAATAGCCGGTAATAAATACGTTGGTAACAGCTTTCTAAGAATGATTTGGTCTTATAAGGCTGGTACAGGATACAATAAATATGGATGTCAATAAAGTCTTCTTCAAATCCTATACTGATAGCCCAAATTCTGCTGGACCGACTGGAAAGGATCTCAGCCGATTCTCCCTGGGCTCATCAGGCCAGCGGGGTCCGGGCGTCATTGGTAAAATCCCTCTCCCGGGGAGAGACTGATTTGGAGCAGCTGTCACAGCTGCTGGAATTGGGTTTTCTGATCCTAGAAAATGCCGCGGGGGAAATACCGGAGCAGAAAGACTGACCAAAAAGACAGGGCTAGAGGGAATCATTAAACGACGCCCGGGGACGGGCGTCGGAGCACAGATAAGGAAGCTGGAGCACAAACCGCAGAAGAATATCACTTCACTCCCAGTCTTAAAAATTTGCTATAATGATTAAGATATTTCAGCAGGAGCGCCGCATATGGATCAGCCCCGAAAAGAGATCATTAGTTACCGGGAAGTCAGCAAGCTAATCTCCCTGATACTCCCCCAATTTGAGACTGAGTTTAACACCATTATTATGATATCGCCTGGCGGTATCATACCCACAGGAATGATGGCAGCTGCAGCAGGGATCGAAGAAATCTACCTGGCCCAGGCCCAGTTCCCATCAGAAGCCGACCTGGAGGAAGCCAAACTTTTCACCTGGCCCAAGTTCTCTCAATTCCCGGTAGACGCCCCTCTGGCAGATAAGAGGGTACTGGTAATGAATAATGCCTGGGGCTCTGGCCGGACAACCTGGGCAGTTTACAAACAGGTGGAAGGCGCCGGCGGAATTCCCAGCACCTGCGTTCTTCACTACAATCCATACCGAAATTTGCTCAAGCACAAGCCTGATTATTACGGAGCCATCACAGACGCGTATATTCTCTATCCATGGGATATTGACCAGGCAGGGCCTGATCGGGTATTCCTTGAGAATGGGGGACGTGGTTGAAATCCAAACTTAATTAGATAACAGAAATATAAACAAGAAAACCAATTGTTAAGCCAAGCAATGTTCCCAGGAAAGCCTCACCCGGGGTGTGCCCCAGAACCTCTTTAAGCTTCTCTCCAGGTGGAATCTTCCCTTTAGAAAATTCTTCAATGATCGAATTGATCAAGACCGCTTGCCTTCCAGATTCTCGGCGAATCCCGGTAGCGTCATAGATAACGATCATCGCAAATATTGCCGCGACTGTAAAATCCGGTTGATAAAATCCTGAATTTAATCCAATAGATAGTGCTGCCGAACTTACCATTGCAGAATGGGAACTAGGCATCCCACCAGCCTGGAAAAGCAATGCCCAGTTCATTTTCTTTGTGAATATCAATTCAATAACTACCTTCAAGATCTGCGCGATCGCCCAGGCAATAAGTGCAGCCATCAATGATGGATTAAAAATCAATATATTACGAAGCATCATTGTTTTCCTGCATTATATCTTCTACCTTCAACTCAGCCTTATCCAACAGGGAAATACAGAAGGATGCCAGGGCCTGGCCGCGTTCAAAATACAGCAGGGTTTTTTTTAGATCATTTTCCCCGCTTTCCAGGGTCTTCACCAGCTCCTCCAGTTCTTGAAGAGCTTCTTCATATGACATATCTTCCAGGGGTTTAAATTTCAGGTCGCTCACGATATCATCCTTTAGATCCAATTTTCTTCCCGGTAGGTTCCAAATACATCTTTCATTACAGTAGTGATCTCGCCCAGCGTTGCATAGGCATGGACCGCTTCCAAAATATAGGGCATGGTATTCTCTGTTCCCTGGCAGGCAACCCTCAGTTGATCCAGTGACTGCCCAATCCTGCCCTGGTCCCTTTCTTTTTTTAGTCGTTGAATGCGGCCGACCTGTTTTTTGTATCCTTCCGGATCCATTTTCAGGATCGGGATCGCTGGTTCTTTTTGATCCTTATGGGAATTTACGCCGATCACTTTTCTGATCTGCTGGTCAATCTCCCGTTGATAGCGATAGGCAGAATCTGAAATCTCGCCCTGGAAAAAACCGCGCTCTATGGCTGGCAGCACACCACCCAACTTCTCTATTCTATCAAAATATTCGTATGTCTGGCGTTCCATTTTGTCAGTTAGTGCTTCCAGGAAATAGGACCCTCCCAGGGGATCAACACTATTTATCACTCCAGATTCTTCAGCGATGATCTGCTGAGTTCGCAGGGCAATGGTTGCTGCGTGTTCGGAGGGCAAAGCCAGCGCTTCATCCATGCTGTTGGTATGTAAGGATTGCGTACCTCCCAGCACAGCCGCCAAGGCCTGGATGGCCACCCGGACAATATTTATCTCCGGCTGCTGGGCTGATAATGAAACGCCAGCTGTTTGGGAATGGAAACGCATCAACCAGGAGCGGGGGTTCTGAGCCCCAAACGTCTCTTTCATCTCCCGAGCCCAGATCCGCCTGGCAGCTCTGTATTTGGCAATTTCTTCAAAGAAATCATTATGGGCATTAAAGAAAAATGATAGCCGGGGAGCAAATTTGTCGATCGCCAACCCTCTTTCTACCGCCCAGCGCACATATTCCAGTCCGTCTGCCAGAGTAAAAGCCAGCTCCTGGACTGCTGTCGCGCCCGCTTCCCGAATATGGTAACCGGATATACTGATCGTGTTCCAGAGCGGGACCTGCTCAGTGCCAAATTCAATCGTATCTGTCACCAGCCGCATGGATGGTTCCGGTGGAAAGATATATTCCTTTTGAGCTATATACTCTTTTAGAATATCATTTTGAAGGGTACCTCTCAACTGCCCCTTAGATACGCCCCTTTTTTCAGCTGCGGCAATATACATGGCCCAGACTACTGCTGCCGGAGAGTTAATGGTCATACTGGTTGAGATCTTGTCCAGTGGTAATCCATCCAGCAGAACCTCCATATCCTCCAATGATGAAATTGCGACGCCGCAGCGGCCGAATTCTCCTTCGGCTTCCGGTGCATCAGCATCAAATCCCATTAATGTAGGCATATCAAACGCAACCGAAAGACCTGTTTGCCCCTGTTCGAGCAGGTACTTGAATCGGTGGTTAGTTTCCTCTGCTGCCCCGAAACCCGCGAACATCCTCATAGTCCATTGCCGGGATCGGTACATAGTTGGGTGGACACCGCGCGTGAAGGGATATTGGCCTGGGTAACCAATAGTTTCCTCAAAATCCCTGTCCGCCAGATCAGCGGGCGTATAAAGGCGATTGATCAATTCCGATGATGTGGTGATAAACTGGCTGCGTCGTTCGGGAAAACGATCAAGGCTGGACTGCAAGGTTTCTTCTTCCCAGTGCTTGATTGTCCTTTGGAGATCTTCCATTTCCCGCTGGTCAGGCATGTAACCTCCTCAATTCTCGATGGATCCAATACCTAAAAAATTATAGCACTCTTTGTCTGAGATGATTTCGTCGCAGGGATTAAAGAAGGGACGGTGTTGAGTGCCCCCAACCCGTTCTTTGGTATACTACCCACATGCAAAAATCAGCCCCGAATGCGGGAATTTCCAAAGAACTGCAGCTGGATTTAAAAAAGGCTGGATTGATCTTCAAAACAGATCAGGTTACCCGCCTTTTATATAGCACAGATTCCAGCATATACCAGGTCATGCCTCTGGGTGTGGTCTGGCCCCGGGAGGCCAGCGAAGTATCTGCCGTCCTGGAAATTGCTCAAAAGCACGGGGTTCCTGTTCTTCCACGGGGAGGCGGCACCAGCCTGGCCGGACAGGCGATCGGAGAAGCTCTCATACTGGATTTCTCCCGCCACATGGATCAGGTCTTGGATATTAACCCGGAGGAAAAAACCGCAACCGCCCAGCCCGGCGTTATTCTGGGATCACTTAACCGTAAATTGGCAGCTCATCAGCTGTTGTTTGGTCCTGATCCTGCCAGCGCAGATCGAGCTACCATTGGGGGAGTGCTGGGGAATAATGCTACTGGCGCCCATTCCATCTTATACGGCATGTCCCATGACCACCTCCTGGAAGCTGACACAGTCCTATCTGATGGAAGCAGTGCCTTGTTGAAAGCACACGAAAATGGAACCCTTTCAGGCGTCCTTCAAAAAAACACCCTGGAAAGTTCCATTTACCGCAAAGTCCCAAAAATCCTGGAACATTATCAGGAAGAGATCAAGAATAATTACCCTAAAACCTTCCGGAGCGTAGCTGGATATAACCTGAATATTCTTGCAAGGCAAAAAGCCATCAACCCCGCCACTTTGCTGGTCGGATCTGAAGGCACCTTGGGAATCATAACGGCCGCCAAACTGAATCTGGTTCCTCTGCCTGCTCATAAAGCACTCTACTTGATCCACTTTCAGGATCTGGGAGAAGCCTTATCCGCGACGCCAGATATCCTGGAAACCCATCCCAGTGCCGTGGAATTGATAGACCGCATGTTGATCCAACTGGCCAGGGCTAACCCTGCCTATCGCCCTTTACTGGAAGCAATCCAGGGGGATCCCGAAGCAGTCCTGGCGGTTGAATACCAGGCAGATGAAAAAGGCTCGATCACCGGAAGAGAAAATATACTCAAACGTTTTGGTCCAACAGTTCCGCTTATAGAACCCCGGGCACAGGACCAGATCTGGGAAGCTCGCAAGGTCGGTTTGGGTATATTACAAAGCAAAAAGGGTGACGCGAAACCCACAACTTTCATCGAGGATGCCGCAGTTCCGGTTGAAAACCTGGCTTCTTATGCACTGGGAATTAAAGCATTTGGCAAAGAAATCGGTATTGGAGAGATCGCTTTTTATGCCCATGCTAGCGCAGGCTGCTTACATATTCGCCCCCAGGTAAATCTCAAGAGCAGAGATGGCTTGAGACAAATGCGGCAGCTGGCAGAAAAATCGCTGTCCCTGGTCCAGAAATTTGGAGGAACTACCAGCGGAGAACATGGAGAAGGATTCGCCCGGGGCGAATTTACAGAAAAGCTCTACGGCCCGGCACTCAGAACAGCTTTCCAGGAAATCAAAGAGGTTTTTGATCCTGATTATCGCTTGAATCCCGGAAAGATCATCAACCCGCCAGCCATGGACCAGAGCAATCTGTTGCGCTACGGAGTTGATTATCAGACTGAGCTCAAACCTGCCCGGACATTATTGAGCTTTGAAGAAGATCTTGGTTTTGACAGGGCAGTGGAAATGTGCAACGGGGCAGGCGTTTGCCGCCAGCTGGAAGGCGGCGTGATGTGCCCCTCTTTCCAGGCTACCCGGGATGAGAATTACAGCACCCGGGGCCGGTCCAATCTTCTTCGGGCAGCTATGACCGGCAAGCTGGGCCCCAAAGGGATGACATCCCTGGAGCTTTACCAAACACTCGACCTGTGCCTCTCCTGCCAGGCTTGCCTGAGTGAATGTCCCTCCGCAGTGGACATGAGCAAATTGAAGGCAGAGTTCCTGCACGGATATTATCAGGAGCACGGCATTCCTTTCCGGAGCTGGTTTTTTGCCAATATCGCTGAGGTGAGTCGACTGGCCCATTTATTTGCGCCCCTGGTCAATCTGATCCTGGGATCTCCCCTGTCCGGGCTGCTGTCCCTGATCGGGATTCACCCGCAGCGGAAAATGCCCGCTTTTGCCAACCAGACCTTTACGGACTGGTATGGGAAAGAACAGATCCAGAATAAACAATCTGAAGGACAGCAGGCCGTATTCTTCTATGATACCTACCTGGAATACAACTATCCTCACATTGGAAAAGCCCTGGTAAATATTTGCCGGAAAGCAGGCCTGGGCCTGATCGTGTTGAAGGAAAAAGTGGATTCTGGTCGGCCAGCCTATTCAAAGGGCGTATTAAATAAAGCCCAATCGCTCGCCAGAAAGAACATCGAACTATTAACTCCTTACGCTGAACAGGGGATTCCCATTATTGGCTGTGAACCCAGCGTGATGGTGATGTTGAAAAAGGAATACCGAGACCTTGTCCCGGGACCAGCCGCTGACCGGATCGCTGATGTAGCAATGCTGGCGGAAGATTTTCTGCTTCGGGAAGTAGCTGGAGGTCGGGTCAAATTTGAATTTGATAAACATCCCCGCAAGATCCTTTATCACGGCCACTGCCAGCAGAAAGCAAATTTTGGCACTGCAGCGACCCTGCAAATGCTGCGGTTGATATCCGGGAGCACAGTGGAAGAGATTGAAGCTGGCTGCTGCGGTATGGCAGGCGCTTTTGGATATGAAAAAGAACATTATCAGTTATCTCTGGAAATTGCAGATCTGGAGCTTGCCCCGCAGATTCGGAAAGCCGCTAATAACACCATCATCTGCGCTTCAGGTACTTCCTGTAGAGAACAGATCGCTCATACTACAGAACGAACGGCCAAACACCCTCTTGAAGTTTTTGCGGAAGCACTGGTTTGAAACTTAATTCCAATGTTTTCGTATTCAATATCGCAAAGCACTTAATCTGAAAATATAGTAGAAAAGGAATAATTACAATGGAATGGATTTCATCACCTGAGGCCTGGATAGCTCTCTTAACACTAACTGCTCTTGAGATCGTATTGGGCATTGACAACATCATCTTTATCTCTATCCTTGCCGGAAAACTCCAGGAAAACCAGCAGAAAACCGGCAGGCAGGTTGGCCTGCTGATGGCCATGTTCACCAGGATCCTGCTTTTATTCTCAATTGCCTGGTTAACTCGCCTGACAGCGCCGCTGTTCAATGTGTTTTCTTACGAGATATCAGGCCGGGATTTGATCTTGATCATCGGAGGTTTATTCCTGCTGGGAAAGAGCACATTTGAAATACACGAACGCCTGGAAGGTGAAGAAGGGCATGCATCCGAGAAAGTTGCCGCGACTCTGGGTGGTGTGATCGTCCAGATCATGTTGCTGGATATCGTCTTCTCCCTGGACTCGGTCATCACCGCAGTAGGTATGGTTAATGAAATTGCGATTATGGTCGCAGCCGTTGTGATTTCAGTTGGGATCATGCTCTTCGCCTCGGATCCAATCAGTGGTTTTGTTAACAACCGGCCCACACTGAAGATCCTGGCTCTCAGCTTCCTGCTGCTGATCGGTTTCTCGCTGGTTGCGGATGGATTAGGGATTCATATCCCCAAAGGCTACATTTACTTTGCAATGGGCTTTTCCGTCTTTGTGGAAGTCATCAACCTCCAGGTGCGCGCCAAAACCAAACCGGTCCAGCTGCGTAAGCCCTATTCATCAGAGAAATAAAACCTTCTTATGGACACACCCCGCGTAATCCTTCACCTGGATCTGGATGCTTTCTTCTGCGCCGTGGAAGAGATCAAAGATCCCGGATTGCGCGGGAAAGCTTTCGCTGTCGGCGGCTCGCCGAGCGGGAGGGGCGTGGTCACTTCCTGTTCCTATCCCGCCCGGAAGATGGGCGTCCGGTCAGCTATGCCAGCCGCCAAAGCACTCCAGCTTTGTCCTGACCTCATTCTTGTCTCCAGGAATCACCGCGATTACGGCCGTTATTCTAAACTGGTCATGGAACGCCTGGCTAACTACACAGACCAGGTTGAACAGATCTCGATCGATGAAGCCTTCCTTGATATCACCGATCTTGGATCCTCTCCCAGGGCTATTGGAATTGAACTGCAAAAAACCATCCTGGGGGAACTCGGGCTGCCCAATTCAGTCGGGATTGCCAGCAACAAACTTGTGGCAAAAATCGCTACTGATGTGGGAAAGATCGCCCACAAGGGAGAAGGGCCACCTAACGCCATCACAATTGTTCCCGCTGGAGAAGAGAGATCCTTCCTGGCGCCGTTCCCTGTTGATATGCTCTGGGGAGTAGGACCAAAAACCCGGGAAAGACTGGAAAGGTTCAATATTCGAACCATTGGGGATTTGGCAGAATATCCGGAAGTTGAGCTGGCCAATAAATTCGGTAAACACGGATACGATCTATCACGACGCGCGAAGGGTATTGATAAAAGCGGAATCGTCACTCAGCGGGGAATCAAATCTGTCAGCAACGAACGCACATTCGGAGAAGACCTGGGCCGCAAGAGCGAAGTCCTGAAACACATCAATAAACTGTCTGATCAGGTATCCAAACGCCTGATCAAAAAGGATCTGCGCGGAAAAACAATCCAGATCAAACTTCGCTGGGCAGATTTCACCACCCTCACCCGCCAAATAACGCTGCCCCAGACCACTAATGAGTATCGAGTTATCCAAAAGACTTCCGAAGAACTTCTCAACCAGGTCTGGCAAGAAGGACGGAGAGTGCGGCTGATCGGGGTGGGGGTTCATAATCTGGACACAGATGCCCATCAGCTGGGATTGTGGGATACAGATTATCAGCGAAATATTAAATTGCAGGAAGCCCTGAAGGATATAAAGAGTAAATATGGGGAAAATGTCATATCCAGGGGGATAAAGAAGTGATAGTTATAAGGTTCACAAGCTAGCCTACTATCTAGTATAATTGACCCTCGGGTTATGAAAGATTAATCCGCTGTTAAACATGCTTACTATCCTATTTAACGGAGTTGCATTATGGCTAAAAATATCAGAATGATTGACGGCAACGAGGCAGTAGCAGCTGTTGCCCACAAGATCAACGAAGTGATCGCGATCTATCCGATCACCCCCTCTTCAGGAATGGGTGAACATGCAGATGCCTGGTCTGCGCAAGGGAAAACCAATATCTGGGGTACCATTCCAGACGTGATCGAAATGCAGTCAGAAGGTGGTGCTGCCGGTGCAGTCCACGGAGCCCTGCAGACAGGTGCTTTAACAACCACGTTTACAGCATCTCAAGGTTTGCTGTTAATGCTGCCAAATATGTATAAAATTGCCGGTGAGTTAACCCCCACCGTATTCCATGTGTCCGCGCGCTCCGTTGCGGCTCAGGCCTTATCCATTTTTGGTGATCATTCAGATGTTATGGCTACCCGATCAACCGGGTTTGGGTTGCTTTCGTCCGGCTCAGTTCAAGAAGCTCAAGACTTTGCCCTGATTGCTCAAGCTGCAACTCTAGAATCTCGAGTTCCATTTATACAATTCTTTGAGGGTTTCCGAATATCTCACGAAATTAACAAGATTGAGCTGCTTTCAGATGATGTGATGCGGGAAATGATAGATGATGAATTAGTTCACGCTCACCGTGCCCGGGGTATGAACCCTGATAAACCAGTCCTGCGTGGAACCGCCCAAAACCCGGATATCTTCTTCCAGGCCAGGGAAAGTGTAAACAAATACTACGACGCCTGCCCAGAAATTGTTCAGAAGGCAATGGATAAATTCGGCAAATTGGTTGGACGAGAATATCATTTATTCGACTATTTCGGTGCTAAAGATGCGGATCGTGTGATTGTTCTAATGGGATCCGGTGGAGAAACCGCTGCTGCCACCGCAAAATACCTTAATGAACAAGGTGAAAAGGTCGGTGTTGTACGAGTGCGTTTATACCGCCCCTTCTCAATTAAACATCTGCTAAATGTTTTACCTGATTCCGTGAAAACAATTGCTGTTTTGGATCGAACCAAAGAGCCGGGTGCTATTGGCGAACCTCTTTACAATGACATTATCACTGCACTTGTAGAAGGCATGGACAAGGGATCTGCCCCATTAGTAGTTGGTGGTCGCTACGGCTTGTCTTCCAAGGAATTCACTCCTGCGATGGTCAAAAGTGTCTTTGATGAAATAAAGAAGGATAATCCCAAGAATCACTTTACTGTCGGGATTATTGATGATGTGACCAACACCAGCCTTGAATTCAATCCTGAATTCTCAATTGAGGGTGCAGATACAATCAGCAGCGTATTCTTTGGGCTTGGTGCTGATGGCACTGTAGGAGCTAACAAAAACTCAATTAAGATCATTGGTGAAGAAACTGAAAATTATGCTCAAGGATATTTTGTATATGACTCGAAAAAATCCGGGGCGAAAACAATTTCTCACCTCCGTTTTGGTAAAAACCCAATCAACGCGCCATACTTAATTGGGGAACATGAAGCCGACTTCCTGGCTTGCCATCAATTTAACTTCCTGGAACAGATTGAAATGCTGAAATACTCCAAACCAGGATCTATTTTCTTACTGAACAGTATCTACGGACCTGATGATGTCTGGAATCACCTTCCACTCAGCGTTCAGGAGACCATAATTAACAAAAACATAGAGCTTAACATAATTAATGCATATGATGTGGCAAAAGAAACCGGCATGGGTACTCGCATCAACACGATCATGCAAACTTGTTTCTTCGCAATCAGCGGTGTGTTACCCCGTGACGAAGCAATTGCGGCCATCAAACAGGCCATTGAAAAGACTTACGGTAAAAAAGGTAAAGAAATTGTCCAAAAGAACTTTAATGCAGTTGACCAATCGCTTGCCAATCTACACAAAGTAGAAGTTCCAAAAAAAGCTGACAGCAGCATCCGCATGCGGCCAACTGTTCCAGACGAAGCACCCGATTTTGTTAAAAATGTTCTTGGAGAGATGCTTGCTGGTTATGGTGACAATTTACCTGTCAGTGTATTTCCGGATGATGGTACTTATCCAACTGGAACCACAAAATGGGAAAAGCGCAACGTTACTCTTGAAATTCCATCCTGGAATCCTGACACGTGCATTCAATGTAACAAGTGTTCAATTGTTTGTCCACACGCAGCGATCCGGCCCAAAGTTTATGAACCAGCTCTACTGGATACCGCAACGGAAACTTTCAAATCAGTTGATGCCAAGGGACGTGAATTCGAGGGACTAAGCTACTCTCTTCAGGTTGCTCCTGAAGACTGCACCGGATGCACCTTGTGTGTTGATGCCTGCCCCTCAAAAGACAAGGACGAGCCGGCTCTGCAAATGGTTTCCCAACCGCCTCTACGCGAGCAGGAAGGTAAAAATTGGGACTTCTTCCTTTCACTGCCCGAGATTGATCGATCTAAACTGAAACTCAACCGGGTTAAAGATTCTCAATTCTTGCAACCCCTGTTTGAATTCTCGGGCGCTTGCTCTGGATGCGGTGAAACACCTTACGTGAAGTTGCTTACTCAACTCTTTGGTGACCGGACCGTGATTGCCAATGCGACCGGTTGTTCATCAATCTACGGCGGCAATATGCCGACAACTCCATACAGTACTAATAATGAAGGATACGGGCCAACCTGGAATAACTCACTCTTTGAAGATAACGCTGAGTTTGGTTTGGGGATGCGTCTAACGATTGATAAACATATGGAATACGCCAGGGAATTGCTTCCACAATTCAGCGATGTTGTTGGCAAAGAATTAGTGGCTGAAATTCTCGACGCTGATCAATCTTCTGAGGCAGGCATTAGTGCCCAGCGGGAACGAATAGCTAAATTGCGCGGGAAAATTGAAGGCTTAGATAATCCAAAAGCTCTTGATTTGCTCAGCATCGCAGATAAACTGGTCCGCAAAGATGTCTGGATCCTGGGTGGTGATGGCTGGGCATACGACATTGGGTATGGCGGCTTGGATCATGTGCTGGCCTCCGGCCGAAACGTCAATGTGTTAGTTATGGATACTCAAGTGTACTCTAACACTGGCGGACAATCCTCCAAGGCAACTCCTCTCGCTGCGACAGCAAAATTCGCGTTTGACGGCAAGGAACTCCCCCGTAAGGATTTGGGCATGATGGCGATGTCTTATGGTTATATCTATGTCGCTCAGGTGGCCATGGGTTCCAATGACAATCAAGTTCTAAAAGCTTTCCTTGAAGCTGAGGCATATGACGGTCCCTCCTTGATCCTGGCTTACTCCCCATGTATTGCTCACGGGTTTGATATGGCTTTACAGCATAAACAACAAGATTTAGCGGTCAAATCTGGTATTTGGCCTCTTTACCGTTTCAATCCCGCTCGAGCAACAGAAGGCAAGAATCCTCTCCAACTGGATTCAAAGGCTCCCAGTGTTCCATTCAAAGATTTCGCTTATAACGAAGTTCGTTTCAACACGCTTCTTAGAAGTGATGAAAACCGGGCTGAATTATTGATGAAATCGGCTCAAAAGAGCATTAATGACCGCTGGTCACTCTACGAACAGATGGCCAAGATGGATTACAGCCTGGAAGAGGAAACGGCTTAAACAGCTTTCTTCTGAATTAACACAGAAGCTCCCGGAGGTTAGAACCTCCGGGAGCTCTTTTTTATTAATGAGGTAGGAACCAGGTCCTTTACCCCTAACGAGACGCAACTCGAACGACCTCAAGCACCCGGTTGACTTCTTCAACCGTGACCTACTTTTCAGTTTGAGTTTGGGTCTTAAGTTCGGTTTCCATGATTTCTTCCAAGAAACAAATACCCGATAGGATTATTTACTATCACCAATATCTTAGAAGGAATCAACAGAAATGTATTTGACTGAGTTAACCTTTTCTTATCCCGAACTCAAGTCTAGTGTATTAATCAAACATTAATGTAAGATAGCATTGACAAATAGTAAGAATTAGTATACACTGTGTATGAAATATTATACACAAGGAGTAAAAATGATAACTCAAACAAAAATAAGAGCACGTTTTGGATTAGGTATCTGGGGGCTGGTTGCAGCGGCATTCGGATTGGTTTTCTTTCTGGGGGGAGGTGCAGCTACCTTTGCAGACGACTCGATTCGTATGGGGATTGCCGCGGTGATAATCGCTGCCGGTTTCATCGGCTACGTCAGTATGCTCTATCTAACCCGAGAGAAAGCAAATGACAAAGCCTTGATCAGGGACGAGCGAGATCTGGAGATTGCCCGCCAGGCAAATGAGATTGCCCTGGTTGCGGTGCTGGTCTTTGTTTATGTGGTTTGCATCGCCTTGTTCCTCGGTTATGAAACTGACGGCAACCTTCCCGTCGGGTGGATGTGGTTCTTGGCGTATGCCACCGGCTGCTTCGGGCTACTTGCGCAGGCTGTCGCCACACTGGTATTGCACAGTGAAATGAGCGGCAATGGCTAAAGATAAGGTTACTAACCATATCCGCAAACTGCGTTTCGAGCATAATGAAATGACCCAGCAGGAACTGTCCGAACTATGCGGCTGCACCCGGCAGACGATCATCGCCCTTGAGCAGGAGAAATATGTGCCTTCATTGATCCTGGCGATTAAGATTGCCAGAGTGTTTGGCAAAACAGTGGATGAAGTATTTCAACTTCCTGATGAAGGAAAAGAAGGGTAATAAAGCGGGCTGCTGTAATAGGCCTCTCAAGTTTATGAATATAGTTCTCTGCTTCAATGGAAAAGGACATACTGATGGGTTTTAGAAAACTGTTTTTATTGCTGATCGCAGCTTTGGTAACTACTCTGTTTTCAAGCTGCAACCAGGGATCTGAAGAGGTGGTTGCCTTCACGAATGTGAACCTGGTCCCTATGACTAGTGAACGGATCATCGAGAATCAGACCGTCTTGGTAAAAGGGTCAAAAATTATCGCTATTGGCGATTCAGATACTTTGCAAATCCCAGAAAATGCGAAAATCATCGAAGGGAATGGCGCTTACCTGATGCCAGGTCTGGCGGATATGCATATGCATACACGGGCAGACTGGGAAGATCCGGAAATTTGGCCAGTGCACCCTCTGTACCTGTATCTTGCCAATGGGGTCACTACCATAAGAGATTTTACACCTTATGGATCTCCACTCGATTATGCCCTCAAATGGAGAGAAGAAATCAGTGAGGGGATAAGAGTTGGACCAACTATTTACGCTTCTGGGAAATTGCTCTATGCCAGTCCACTGGAAGATCCAGAAGGCACTGTCCAAATGAATTACGAGTTAGGCTTTGACTTCCTTAAATTGTATTCCTATTTATCCAAAGACGATTTCCATCATGCCGTGGCAGCAGCCAAAGCACTCGACCTTTACACCTCCGGGCATATCCCATACTCTGTTGGGTTGGAGGGTGTAATTGCTGAAGGCATGGATGAAATAGCTCACGTTGAAGAATTGCTGTTTGAATTTATTGACTTTGACAGAGACAGACAATTACCTCCAGAAGAGTGGATAGTTTATCTTATCGAGTCATTCATACTGCAGTTTGACCCGTCGTCGAGTACCCTTCAAACAGATTTCGAGATGGAAAACCTCGCAATGCTGGCGGGTATTACCACTCGGCTGCGAACCGCACAGGTGCCCGTTTGCACAACTATGGTTGTTGATGACATCATTCAATTAAAACTGTTCCACGCCGATGCGTTCCTGGATCGCCCCGAAAACAAATTCTTTGAATCAGGATATCTAGAAATCTTCCAGCGTGGAGAAGAGAAACACCAAGTCCAGTGTCGGGGGGTTGAAAGTATATGTGCTTTAAAGTATGGTATTGACCGCTGGGTATTGAAGAGCCTGCATGATGCTGGAATCCTGCTGCTGCTGGGTACCGATTCGGGTACCGGGGGCATGGGCATCGTCCCGGGTTATTCGATCCATGATGAACTGCGCATCCTGGTTGAGAATGGTTTCTCCCCTTATGAAGCTCTTGTTACAGGTACAGTCAACGCCGCCATTGTGGTTGAGAGAATGACTGGAGATGGAGATTTTGGCACCATTGAAGTTGGCAAGCATGCTGACTTGATCCTGGTGCGAGAAAATCCACTAGAGGATCTGACTACCATCAAAGAGCCATTGGGCGTGATGGCAATGGGCAGATGGTATCCAAAAGACCTCCTTGATCAGATGATCCAAATTCCAACTTTGGAGACATCAACACAAAGTATTAAGACCATGGAGCTGGCTCAGGCCATCGGATACAGTTCTTTTCGATTCTCACCTCCCTAGACTTGGTATCCGCACAGTATAGGTTCATCAAAAGGTCAGCCTTTCCAATAAAAAAAAGGACCGGGTCCCTAAAAGGGATTCGGTCCTTTTCAATTTAAAAGAAAATGTTCTTGGCAATGACCAACTCTCCCAGAGGGCCTCCCCTCAAGTACCATCGGCGCTGGCAAGCTTAACTTCTGGGTTCGGGATGGGACCAGGTGTACCCTTGCCGCTACAATCACCAAGAACATATTTCACATGTTAAAGTCGTACACATATTGAATAGTATTTTTTTTGAATAAATATCGAGTTCTCCGCACCATTGTATAAGCCCTCGACCATTAGTACGGCTTAGCTGAACACATTGCTGTGCTTACACACGCCGCCTATCGAGCAAGTAGTCTTCTTGCGGTCTTACTCCCTTAACGGGATGAGGAATCTAATCTTGAGGCAAGTTTCCCGCTTAGATGCTTTCAGCGGTTATCTTTGCCAGACGTAGCTACTCAGCGATGCTCCTGGCGGAACAACTGACACACCAGAGGTCTGTCCACTCCGGTCCTCTCGTACTAGGAGCAGCTCCTCTCAAATTCCTTACGCCCACAGCGGATAGAGACCGACCTGTCTCACGACGGTCTG
>Ga0209834_10000181_pt1 | contig 38068 bp, 48 predicted proteins | sample Mar14236cmmetaG_FD_184134 | JGI IMG/M metagenome (GOLD analysis project Ga0209834, IMG submission 184134) | Marine hydrothermal vent microbial communities from Guaymas Basin, Gulf of California to study Microbial Dark Matter (Phase II) - Marker... ... | reverse complement strand
AAGGTATGTCTATTTTTTTGCCAAAGGCCAGGCTGAAGGTTCAGCTGAGATGCGGGATATTCTTGGGGGAAAGGGTGCTAATCTTGCAGAAATGGCTAACCTCGGAATCAGAGTTCCACCAGGATTTACCATTTCCACAGAGGTTTGTGCTATTTACACTCAGAAGGGTGAGTATCCACCTGAGGTTGAAGAACAAACAAGGGAGAATTTAAGAAAGCTTGAAGAGATAACAGGTAAAAAGTTCGGTGATCCTGAAAATCCCCTGCTTGTTTCTGTCAGATCTGGAGCAAGGATTTCTATGCCGGGAATGATGGATACCGTTCTCAATCTGGGGTTAAATGATAAAAGCGTGGAAGGTCTTGCTAAGAAAACGGGCAATCCCAGATTTGCCTACGATTGTTATCGTCGTCTTTTGCAGATGTTTGGTAATGTGGTTTTAAAAATTCCTGCCGAGAAATTTGAGGAGATTATAGATAGAAAAAAAGAAGAAAAAGGTGTAAAGGAGGATATTGAGCTTACCGTTGATGATTTGAAGGAACTTGTGGAAGAATTTAAAAAGGTGATAAAGAGGGAAACCGGTCAGGACTTTCCTCAAGACCCCTACAAACAGCTGATGATGGCACGCGATGCCGTTTTTAAGAGCTGGAATAACAAAAGAGCTATTGAATACAGGAGAATACATAAAATACCGGAGCACTGGGGAACTGCGGTTAACGTGCAGACAATGGTTTTTGGAAACATGGGGCCTGATTCTGCTACTGGTGTGGGGTTTACGAGGAATCCCGCTACCGGAGAGAAGGAACTTTACGGGGAGTATCTTGTAAATGCTCAGGGAGAGGATGTAGTAGCTGGTATAAGGACTCCCAGACCTATATCAGAGCTGGAAAAAGAAATGCCTCAGGTTTATAAGGAGCTAAAAGAAACTGTAGAGCTTCTTGAAAAACATTATAAGGATGTTCAGGACTTTGAATTTACCATAGAAAAAGGGATCCTTTATCTTTTACAAACAAGAACAGGGAAAAGAACTGCTCAAGCCGCAGTTAAGATAGCTCATGACATGGTGGAAGAGGGCTTGATTACAAAAGAGGAAGCAATACTCAGAATAGAGCCCTCTCAGTTAGAGCAACTTTTGCATCGTCGGATAGATCCCAACGCAAAGGTTGAAGTACTGGCTAAGGGACTTCCTGCTTCTCCAGGAGCTGCAACAGGTTCTGTTGTTTTTACAGCTGATAGAGCAGTTGAGCTTGCAAATGAAGGAAGAAAAGTTATTCTTGTCAGAAGAGAAACATCTCCTGAAGATATTCATGGAATGGCAGTAGCTGAGGGTATTTTGACTTCAAGAGGTGGTATGACAAGCCATGCTGCTGTTGTGGCAAGAGGGATGGGAAAACCGTGTGTTGCAGGGTGTGAGGCTATTAAAGTAGATGAGAAAAGGAACGAATTCACAGTAAATGAAATGATTTTTAAGGAGGGGGATTACATAACTATTGACGGAAGCTCTGGTGAGGTTATAAAAGGAGAGGTTCCCACAATAGAACCTGAGCTAAGTGGAGAATTTAAAAGGATCCTTGAATGGGCAGATGAAATAAGGGTTATGGGAGTTAGAGCTAATGCTGATACACCTCATGATGCAAAGGTTGCAAGAGAAATGGGAGCAGAGGGTATCGGACTTTGCAGAACAGAGCATATGTTCTTTGGGGAAGAGAGACTTCCTCATGTCCAGAAGATGATTCTTTCCCAATCTGAAGAGGAAAGAAAAGAAGCTCTTGCTAAAATTGAGCCTATGCAGAAAGAGGATTTCAAGGGAATTCTCAGAGAGATGCAGGGCTTACCTGTTATTATTAGATTACTTGATCCTCCTTTACATGAGTTCTTACCCAATTACGAGGATCTTCTTGTTGAAGTTACAAAGCTTAAGATTCAGGGAGGAGATAAGAAAGAAATAGAGGAAAAAGAAAAACTTCTTCGCAGGGTTATTGATTTAAAGGAAATGAACCCTATGTTGGGGCATAGAGGATGCAGGTTAGGCATAACCTTTCCTGATATTTACAGGATGCAGGCAAGGGCTATTTTTGAAGCAGCAGCCGAGCTTGTAAAAGAAGGGGTTGATGTTTTACCAGAGGTTATGATTCCTCTGGTTGCCGAAGATAAAGAGCTTTTGATATTAAAAGAGGAAATTGAAAAAGTAGCAAGGGAGGTAATGAAAAAAGAGGGGGTTGACTTTAAATATAAAATAGGTACAATGATAGAGCTTCCTCGTGCAGCGCTTTGTGCAGATAAAATAGCAAAGGTGGCAGACTTCTTCTCTTTTGGGACCAACGACCTTACACAGACGACTTTTGGTTTCAGCAGGGATGATGCAGAGGGGAAATTTCTCCATGCTTATATTGAGAAGAAAATTTTGAAAGATGATCCTTTTAGAGTTCTTGATCAGGAAGGAGTGGGTCAGCTTGTGGCGATGGGTACAGAGAAGGGAAAATCTGCAAATCCTGAACTTGAAGTGGGAATTTGCGGGGAACATGGGGGAGAACCTTCTTCAATTAAGTTCTGCTATCGCAAAGGTCTTGACTACGTGAGTTGTTCACCTTATCGTGTTCCGGTAGCAAGACTTGCTGCTGCGCAGGCAAGGCTTGAGGAGAAAAAATAATAGGTTGAAGGAAAAATAGGCAGGTTGGCAACAACCAAGAAGGGGGGTTGTCATTTTTAATTTATTTTATATAAATTAAGTTTGCCAGAGGGGAGGTGCCAGAGTGGCCAAATGGGGCGGGCTGTAAACCCGTTGGCGTTATGCCTACGATGGTTCGAATCCATCCCTCCCCATATGATATGCCTTAGGTCCTACAATCAGGTAACCTTAGTCTGGTAAGTTTCTAAATAGTATTGCCCACGTGGCTCAGGGGGAAGAGCGCATCCTTGGTAAGGATGAGGTCACCGGTTCGAATCCGGTCGTGGGCTTCACTTTTACATAAACGGAGTTTAAGAAAATAAGAAAATATTTTCTGGAGGAAAACAAGGAGGATTAAAAGATGGCAAGAGAAAAGTTTGTGAGAACAAAGCCCCATGTGAATATTGGGACAATAGGTCACGTTGACCATGGAAAAAGCACTTTAACTTCTGCTATAACACATGTTCTTTCCAAAAAAGGTTGGGCATCTCCCATGAGTGTCGATGAAATTGATAAGGCACCTGAGGAGAAAGAAAGAGGACTTACTATATGTATTGCTCATATTGAATACGAAACAGAAAAAAGACACTATGCTCATATTGATTGTCCAGGCCATGCTGATTATATTAAAAACATGATTACAGGAGCTGCCCAGATGGATGGGGCTATCCTGGTTGTCTCTGCTGCTGATGGAGCTATGCCTCAGACAAGGGAGCACATTCTTCTGGCAAGACAGGTTAATGTGCCAGCGATAGTAGTGTTTTTAAATAAAACAGATCAGGTTGAAGATGAGGAGCTTTTAGAGCTGGTAGAACTTGAGGTAAGGGAACTTTTATCCAAGTACGAGTTTCCAGGAGATGAGATTCCGGTTATAAAAGGTTCTGCTTTGAAGTGTCTTGAGTGTGGATGTGGGAAGGAGGATTGTCCTCACTGTGGACCGATATGGCAGCTTTTGAAAGCAGTGGATGAATACATACCAGAACCTGTCAGAGACATTGATAAGCCTTTTCTTCTTGCGGTAGAAGATGTTTTCTCTATTACAGGAAGAGGAACAGTTGTTACAGGAAGAGTTGAAAGGGGGAAAATTAAAGTGGGAGATCCTGTTGAAATAGTGGGACTTTCACATGAGATAAAAAAGACCGTTGCAACAGGACTTGAAATGTTTAGAAAAACACTTGACGAAGCACAGGCAGGTGATAATATTGGTGTTCTCCTGCGCGGAATAGAAAAGGATGAGGTAAGTAGAGGACAAGTTCTGGCAGCTCCGGGTTCTATCACTCCTCATACAAAGTTTGAAGGAGAGGTTTATGTTTTAACCAAAGAAGAGGGAGGAAGGCATACTCCTTTCTTTGAGGGTTACAGGCCTCAGTTTTACTTTAGAACCACTGATGTTACAGGAGATGTATCTCTTCCAGAAGGAGTAGAGATGGTAATGCCCGGAGATAACGTAAGACTCACTGTAAAGCTTATAACTCCTATAGCCATGGAGGAAGGATTGAGATTTGCTATTCGTGAGGGAGGAAAGACTGTGGGAGCAGGAGTTGTAACAAAAATAATAGAGTGAAAAAATGGCAGAAATAGTTACTCTGGTTTGCACAAAATGTAAGGCGAGAAATTACACTACAACGCGAAGCAAAAAAACCTCTTCTTTATCTCTTAAAAAATACTGTAAGTTTTGCCGTGAACATACCCTCCATAAGGAAAAGTAGGTCCGTAGCTCAACTTGGTTAGAGCACCGGATTCCAAATCCGGAGGTTGCAGGTTCGAGTCCTGCCGGGCCTGTTAGTGGGCTTTTATCCCTGATGGAAGTAAGGTAGATTTTCTTACTTGTGAGGACAGGTTAAAATGAGCAATAAATTAATGGATTTTTTGAGGTCAGTACAGGCAGAGGCCAGGAAGGTTAGCTGGCCTTCAAGGGAGGAAATTGTAAAATCAACAGCAATTGTTATTGTAGCTATACTTGTTTCTGCCATAATCATTGGGGGAATAGATGTAATTTTTTTACAGATTTTGAGAATTTTTTTAAAATAGCAGGTTAAAATGGCTAAAAAATGGTATGCTATTCATACTTACGCAGGCCAGGAGGATAAGGTAAAGGCAAATCTTGAACAGAGAATTGAAAGTTTTGGGGTTAAGGACAAGGTTTCTCGTATATTAATTCCAAAGGAAAAAATAGCAGAAGTTAGAAATGGGAAAAAGAGAATATACAAAAGGAAGTTTTTCCCTGGATATATTCTCATAGAAGCAGATCTTGATGAGGAAACAAAATATGTTATCGCTAATACTCCAGGAGTTACAGGATTTGCTGGTCCCAAGAAAAAACCTGTTCCTCTGGATGAGAAAGAGATTCGTAATATAGAATACAGAATGGGTCTTCTTGAGAAGAAACCCAAGCCCGGCGTGGTTTTTGAAGTGGGAGAAAGCGTACGCATAAGCAGTGGTCCTTTTGCTAATTTTCAGGGTGAGATAATTGAGGTTAATCCTCAGCAGCAAAGATTAAAAGTGCTTGTTTCTATTTTTGGGAGAGAAACTCCCGTAGAATTAGAGTATGTTAATGTGGAGAAGTTATAATGGCTAAAAAACCTGTTATAGCTCAGATAAAATTACAGATACCGGCAGGAAAAGCTAATCCGGCTCCCCCTGTGGGACCGGCTTTGGGTCAACATGGGATAAATATTATGGATTTTTGTAAAGCATTTAATGAGCGCACCAAAGACCAGGGAGACATAATTGTTCCAGTAGTAATCACTGTTTATAAGGATCGTTCCTTCACCTTTGAATTGAAAACTCCACCTGCATCAGCTCTTTTAAAAAAAGCTGCGGGAATAGAGAAAGGCTCTGGAGAGCCCAACAAGAAGAAAGTAGGCAAGGTGACCCGGAAGGATATTGAGGAAATAGCGAAGATTAAAATGAAGGATTTAAATGCTTATGATCTTGAAAGTGCAATGAAGATGATAGAAGGAACAGCAAAAAATATGGGATTAGAGATTGTAGAGGAGTAAGACCGTGCCTAAGAGAGGAAAAAAATATTTAGAGATGGTAAAAAAATTGGAAAAGAGGGAGTATACTCCTGAGGAAGCTATAAAAGTTGTTAAAGAGCTTACAAGTTCAAATGGTCGCAAATTTGAGGAGACGGTTGAGGTTGCAGTTGCCTTGAACATCAAACCAAAAGAAAAGGGAGAGAGGGTAAGAGGTACAGTTAGTTTGCCAAGGGGATTAGGAAGAAAAGTCAGGGTTCTTGTTTTTGCAGCTGGTGACCAGGCAGAGGAGGCCAAAAAAGCTGGTGCAGATTTTGTGGGAGGAGAGGATCTTATTCAGAAGATAGAGAAGGGATGGCTTGATTTTGATGCTGTAGTTGCTACCCCTCAGTTGATGAGATCGGTGGCAAGATTGGGTAGAATACTTGGTCCTAAAGGGCTAATGCCTTCGCCTAAGATTGGTACTGTTACAGATAACCCCGGGAAAGTTGTAGAAGAGCTTAAAAGAGGGAAGATAGAATACAGGAATGATGCCACAGGTGTGATTCATGCTCCAATAGGAAAGGTGTCTTTCAGTGAAGATGCGCTTCTGGAGAATTTTTACGCTCTTTTAAAGGCAATAGAAAAAGATAAGCCTTCTACAGTTAAAGGAAGATATATAAAAAGTATTTATATATCTTCCACTATGGGACCGGGTATAAAAGTAAAGTATACATAGAGGGTTTTCTATGAGCATGAAACTTGAGGAGAAAAAAGAACAGGTTAAGTGGTTAAAAGAAAATTTTTTGAAAAGTTCGGCGAGTTTCCTGGTGGATTATCGAGGTTTGAAGGTAGATGAGCTCACAGAGCTTCGGAGAAAACTGAAGGAACACAAGGCTGTATTTAAAGTTGTTAAAAACACCTTAGCGAAAAGAGGAGCTGAGGAAGCTAATTTAAGTGATCTTTGCTCTCTTTTTATAGGACCTACAGGAGTTATTTTTAGTTTTGACGAGCCTGTTTTTCCAGCTAAGGTGATAAAAGAGTTTATAAAAGAGCACCCCAGTTTAAAAATAAAAGGAGGAATGCTGGCAAAGGAACTTGTTGATGCGGAGAAGGTTATCTCTCTTGCTGAGCTTCCGGACAGGAAAACTTTACTGACTCAATTTTTAAGTCAGCTTAATTTTCCCCTTACTGGTTTCCTGGGCGCTCTTGTTTCATCTTTGCAGAATTTTATGTTTGCAATAAATTCTATAATTGACAAGAAAAAAGGAGGGTCATCAATGACAACTACACCCAAACAAGAAACTCAGGATAAAAAAGAGAGTAGAAAGGAGATGATAATTAAGGCTATTGAGGAGATGAATATTCTTGAACTTTCAGAGCTGGTGAAGGAGCTTGAGGAAAGATTTGGTGTTAAAGCTGCTGCTCCTCAAGTAGCTGTGGCTGCTGCACCTTCTAAGGAAGAGGAAGCTAAAGAAGAAAAAACAGAATTTGATGTGATTCTTTCTGATGTGGGAAGCAAAAAAATTCAGGTTATAAAAGAGGTAAGGAAGCTTACTTCTCTTGGACTTAAGGAGGCAAAAGAACTTGTTGAATCTGCTCCCAAACCTATAAAACAGGGAGTTAGTAAAGAAGAAGCACAGAAGATAAAGGAGACACTTGAGGCAGTTGGAGCCAAGGTGGAGATAAAGTAGAAAATTAAAAAATAACTAAAAATAAGAGAGGTTTATTTATGGCAGCTGCATTAAAAGAACAAAAAATAAAAGATTTTTCTAAATATCCTCCGTTAATTGATGTTCCAGATCTTTTGAAGATGCAGCGCGCCTCTTACGAAGAGTTTCTTCAAAAAGATATTCCACCTGAAAAAAGGGAAAATAAGGGATTGGAGGCTATTTTTAGAGAAGTGTTTCCTGTGGAGAGTTTTAACGGAAAAATGTCCCTTGAGTATGTTCAATACAGATTTATTGAGCCACGTTATAGTATGGAGAAATGTGAGGAAGAAGAACTGACTTACGCTATGCCTCTTTATGTTAAACTCAGGTTGAACAAAAAAGACACAGGGGAGGTCATAGAACAGGAGGTGTACCTGGGGGATATTCCTTTAATGAACGAAAGAGGTAGCTTTATCATTAATGGTACAGAGAGAATTGTGGTTAATCAGATTCAAAGAACTCCTGGTGTGTTTTTTGAAGAAGGTGTGGCAGGTTCAACTGAAGGTAGAGTTTCCTACAGGGCTCGAATTATTCCAGAGAGAGGTAACTGGATTGACTTTGAGGTGAGAGAGGGACTTTTATACATGCGAATTAACAGAGGGCGGAGATTTATAGGAACTTTATTTTTGAGAGCCCTTGGAGCAGACCCAGAAGAAGTTTTAAAGCAGATAGATAATCCTGAAGATAGAGAGATATTAAGAAGAAGTTTTGAAAACGATGGTGCTGAGTCGCAAAAAGATGCCCTTCTCAAAATTTACCATCAGCTTAGACCTGGTAGGCCACCTGTTTTTGAGTCAGTGAAGGAGGTTTTTGAAAGAACGTTTCTCGATCCTCGTTACTATAACCTGGATAAAGTGGGCCGTTACCAGATTAATAAAGAGCTGGGGATTGATACAGGATGGGATTGTATGGTTCTTAGAGTGGAGGATGTAGTTGGGGTGATTAAACGTCTTTTTGAAGTGAATCGTGAGGTGGTTGAAGTTGAGAGTATGGATCATTTAGCTTACAGAAGAGTGAGGAGGGTGGGAGACCTTTTAGCAGAGCAAATTCGTATGGGCCTTACTCATCTTGTCAGGATAGTTCAGCAGAGGATGAGTATTCAATCTCCTGAAACTATTACCCCCCGTTCTCTTGTAAATACCAGAGCGTTAAGAGGAGCAATAGAAAGTTTCTTTCATACAGGACAACTTTCTCAGTATCTTGACCAGACTAATCCTCTGGCAGAATTGACTCACAAAAGAAGACTTTCTGCTCTTGGCCCAGGGGGACTTTCTCGTGTCCAGGCCAAGGAAGAGGTAAGGGATGTGCATTATACTCACTATGGTAGAATTTGTCCAATTGAAACTCCAGAGGGTCAAAATATTGGACTTATAACCTCTCTTGCGACTTATGCCCGGGTCAACAAGCTCGGTTTTCTGGAGGCACCCTATAGAAAAGTTGTAAACGGAAAAGCTACAGATCAAATTGAGTATCTTTCTGCAAGAGAGGAGGATCAATACTACATTGCAGGATGTGATGCGGTAGATAAAGATGGTAATTTTGTGAGATCTCCTGTTATAGCTCGTTACAGGGGTGAAATAGTAGTTGTGCCCAAGGAGAAGGTAGATTATGTTGATATTTCTCCCAAGCAGATAGTCAGCGTTTCCACTTCTCTTATTCCTTTTTTAGAGCACGATGATGCCAATCGTGCTCTAATGGGTTCTAACATGCAGCGGCAGGCAGTTCATCTTGAAAACGCTGAGGAACCTCTTGTTCAGACAGGGATGGAGAGAAAAGTAGCCGAAGATTCTCTTATGGCAGTGAGGGCAAAAAGAGGAGGAGAGGTTGTTTATGTGGATGCTAACAAAATAAAGATAAAACATGAAAAAGGAATTGATACCTATCCTCTTGTAAGGTTTAAAAGATCAAATCAAAGAACCTGCATTGACCAAAGGCCTATAGTAAAAAGAGGAGATAAAGTTAAGAAGGGGGATTTTATCACGGATGGTCCAGCGATAAGGAGAGGAAAACTTGCCTTAGGGAGGAACGTACTTGTAGCTTTCATGCCCTGGGAAGGATATAATTATGAGGACGCTATACTTATAAGCGAGAAGCTTTTAAAAGAAGATCTTTTCACTTCTATTCACATTGAAGAGTTTCAGGTAGAGGCAAAGGAGCTTCGCTCAGGAGTTGAGGAGATAACCGCAGATATTCCTAACGTAGATGAGTCTGCTCTAAAAAATCTTGATGAGAAGGGAATAATAAGAGTGGGAGCAGAGGTTAAAGCTGGAGATATCCTTGTAGGGAAGGTTACTCCTCAGGTGGAGGTAAAGTTAACTCCTGAAGAAAGGCTTTTGAGAAGTATTTTTGGAGAAAAGGTTCAAAAGGTAAAGGATAATTCTTTAAGAGTCCCCCACGGAATTGAGGGGAAAGTTATAAAAGTTAAGGTCTTTTCAAGAGAAAAGGGTGATGATCTTCCTCCAGATGTAAGAGAAAGGGTTAAGGTATATGTAGCCACAAGAAGAAAGATAGGTGTGGGTGATAAGATGGCAGGACGGCATGGGAACAAGGGTGTTGTTTCAAGGATTCTTCCGGAGGAAGATATGCCTTTCCTTCCCGACGGGACACCAGTTGAGGTGGTTTTAAATCCTCTTGGTGTTCCTTCACGAATGAATGTTGGACAGATATTTGAACTTCATTTAGGATGGGTAGCAAAAGAACTAAATACCATTATGATTACCCCTGTATTTGAGGGACCAAAGCATGATGAGATAAAGAGGCTTTTAAAAGAAGCAGGTTTGCCTGAGTCAGGTAAAATAACTCTTTACGATGGTCGAACAGGAGAGCCTTTTGATAGACCCGTAGCGGTAGGTTACATGTATATGATGAAGTTAATTCATATTGCAGAGGATAAATTGCATGCTCGTTCCACAGGTCCTTATGCCTTAATTACCCAGCAACCTCTGGGAGGAAGATCAAGGCAAGGGGGTCAGAGATTTGGAGAAATGGAGGTTTGGGCGCTTGAGGGGTATGGAGCAGCTTATACCTTGCAAGAAATGCTTACAAGCAAGTCTGATGACCTTGCAGCAAGGACAAAAATTCATGAAAAGATAATAAAAGGCGAGAATACTTTAGAAACCGAGACTCCCGAATCTTTCAAAGTTCTGGTTAAGGAACTTCAATCGCTTGCTTTGTCTCTGGAGTTCTGGAGAAACGGTAAGAAGTATTCTATAAGAGATATGGAAAAGGAAGAAGAATGATTTACCTTAAACAATAATTGAAAGGTAAGTTAAACTTTCCTTTTTATTAAGCGGGCAAAAAAGGAGGTAAAAAGTTGTGGAAAACCGATGATATAGAAAAAATTAAGGTAAGACTTGCCTCTCCAGAGGAGATAAGAGAGTGGTCCTATGGAGAGGTAAAGAAAACTGACACAATTAACTACCGAACTTTTCGTCCAGAAAGAGGGGGACTTTTCTGTGAACAGATTTTTGGTCCTACCAAAAGCTATGAATGTTATTGTGGAAAATACAAGAAAATGAAATACAAGGGAGTAAAGTGTGAACGTTGTGGAGTGGAAGTAACCTCCTCAAGAGTACGCAGAGAAAGAATGGGTCATATTGAACTTGCTGCTCCGGTGGTCCACAGGTGGTATATTAAAAAATATATTCCTCTTCTTTTAGGGATAAAAAGAAACGAACTTGAAAGTGTAATTTATTTTGTATCTTACATAGTTATTGATCCTAAAAAGACTCCTCTTAAGCAATACCAGATTCTTGATGAAGAGGAATACCAGGCTTTAAAGGAGAAATATGGTGAGGATGCTTTTGAAGCCGGGACAGGAGCAGAGGCAATTCTTCGCATTCTCCAGAATCTGAAATTAGATTCTCTTAAAGAGAGATTAAGAGAGGAACTCTTGCAGAGGGGGTCTGCAGGGGAGAAGGTAAAGCTTATTAAGCGCCTTGAGGTAGTTGAGAGTTTTTTGCGTTCCGGAAATAAGCTTGAGTGGATGGTTTTACAAGTTCTTCCTGTAATTCCTCCGGATTTCAGACCCATGGTTCAACTTGAAAGTGGTATATTTGCTAATTCTGACCTTAATGACCTTTATCGCAGAGTTATCAATCGTAATAACAGACTCAAATATCTTCTGGAGATAGGGGCACCTCAAATTATAATTCAGAATGAAAAGAAGATGTTGCAACAGGCAGTGGATGCCCTCTTTGAGAATGAAAAGCTACCTCAGCCTATTCTGGGTGCAGGTGGAAGACCTTTAAAGTCCTTAGGAGAAATTATAAGGGGTAAACAGGGAAGATTTCGTCAAAATCTTCTCGGCAAAAGAGTTGACTATTCAGGTAGAGCTGTAATAGTTCCTGGTCCCCATTTAAAACTCGATGAGTGTGGACTTCCGGAGAAAATAGCCCTCGAGCTTTACAGACCCTTTGTATTAAGTGAGATTCTTAAAGAAGGAAAAGCTGAGACCATAAAAAGAGCTAATGATTTAATTGAAAGGGGTGACCCTTTTGTGTGGGAAATTCTGGAGAAGGTGATAAAGGATCATCCAGTTTTACTTAACAGAGCTCCAACTTTGCATCGTCTGGGAATTCAATCTTTTCAACCTGTTCTTGTTGAGGGAGCAGCAATTCAACTGCACCCTCTTGTTTGTACAGCATATAACGCTGATTTTGACGGAGACCAGATGGCTGTTCATGTTCCTCTGTCCTTTGAGGCTCAGCTTGAAGCAAAGCTTTTGATGTCTCCCTGTAATAATCTTATGTCTCCGGCACATGGAGAGCCAATTATTATTCCTACACAGGATATCATCATTGGTTGCTATTACCTTACTCTTATGGAAGAGGAGAAGGAGGAAGCAAAAAGAGCTTTTTCTTCACCCGAAGAGGTGATTCTTGCTTATGATAGTGGAAAGATAAAGCTTCATAAAAAGATTAAAGTTTTAATTAATGGCAATTGGGTAGAGACAACTCCAGGTAGAGTGATATTCAACCAGATTCTACCTGAAGGTATGGATTTTCAGAACTATCTTGTTGATAAATCAACACTTTCACAACTTATAACAAAGATCTGGAAAGAATATGGAGATAGAGAAACTGTAGTGTTCCTTGATAAGGTAAAAGAATTAGGTTTTAAGTTTGCCACTAAATCAGGCCTTACCTTTTCCCTGGACGACATTCCTACAATTAGAGAAAAACAGAGGCTTTTAGAGTTGATGGAGGAAGAGGCAACAGGGTATAAGTTACTTGCAGAGGAAGGATCTATCACACAGGAGGAAAGATACATAGATATAATTGATCTAATAACAAGAATCACAGATATGATTGAGGAGAAGGTTAAGAATTATCTTTCTAAAGACAAATTCAATCCTCTTTATATGATGTGGGTCTCAGGTGCAAGAGGTTCTGCTGAACAGCTTCGCCAGATTGTGGGAATGAGAGGTCTTATGTCAAGACCCATAAGAGAAACTTATAGGCGTGAGTTGTGGGACGAGGTTTTTAGAAGGAATCTTCCTATACCTCCGGATGTTATTCGTCAGTATTTTTATCCGGCTCCTGGAGGAAAATTAGTGGGAAGAATAGGAGAGGAACCAATTCGCTCAAGTTTCAAAGAGGGTCTTTCTGCTCCAGAGTATTTTATGTCTACCTCTGGTGGTAGAAAAGGTCTTGTTGATACTGCATTAAAAACAGCTTATGCAGGTTATCTTACAAGAAAACTTGTGGCAGTTGCTCAAAATGTGATAATTACAGAAGAGGATTGTGGAACCATAGATGGTTTTGATATGGGAGCTCTCATAGAAGAAGGCCAGGAGCTTGAGTCTCTTTATGACAGAATTGTGGGTAGAGTGACAGCAGCTCCTGTAATAAATCCTGCAACAGGGGAGCAGATAGTAGGAGCTAATCAGGAAATAACAGAAGAGATTGCAGAGAAAATTCAACAGGCGGGAATAGAGAAGGTTAAGGTTCGTTCTCCTCTTACCTGCAGGTCAAGGTGGGGAGTTTGTCAGAAGTGTTACGGTTGGGATCTTTCCACTCACCGTATGGTTAGCTTGGGGGAGGCCATAGGAGTAGTGGCAGCTCAATCTATTGGAGAACCAGGTACCCAGCTCACTCTCAGAACCTTTCATACAGGAGGTATTTTCAGAAAAGGTGGTGATATTCCGCAGGGACTGCCAAGAGCCACAGAGCTTTTTGAGCCACGCAAGCAGGTTTATTCAAAGAGAGGTGGAGTTTTTCAAAGAAAAGGTGAGGAAGCACTTATAAGTGAGATTGAAGGAAGAGTGTCCGTAGAGGAGAAAAAAGGTAGATCGTTTGTGAAAGTAAAGGGAGATGATGAGAGAGAGGTGGTATACGAGGTGGATGGAGAAGTTCTTGTTTCGGAGGGAGATATAGTTGAGGCAGGAGATAAGATAGTTGAAGGTATTGTAAATCCACGCACTCTTTTGAGAGTCAAAGGAGTTAAGGCTGTCCAGGAATACCTTGTTAATCAGACCCAGCTTGTTTATCGTGAGCAAGGTGTCAAGATTAATGTTAAACACTTTGAGGTTATTGTAAGGCAAATGATGAGAAAAGTGGAAGTTGAGGATCCAGGAGATACTGACTATTTACCTGGAGAGCAGGTAGACAGGCTCGAAATTGAAGAGGTAAATCAAAAAATAAAACAGCAAGGAGGAAAGCCTGCTACAGTTAAACCTGTACTGCTTGCTATCCCCAAAGCAGCACAGGAGGATAAGGATAGCTTTTTATCTGCTGCTTCTTTTCAGCGGACAAAACAAGTTCTGGCAGAAGCGGCAATAAAGGGACAGGTGGATAATTTGCGCGGACTTAAAGCAAATGTAATTCTGGGTAGATTAATTCCTGCGGGGACCGGCTTTAGAGAAAAGTTGAATGATAAAAAATAAATTGTATAATGAAATTTTAATAAATTTTTAAAGAGGGAAGTTATGCCTACTATAAATCAACTTGTTAGAAAAGGTAGAAAAAAACCGAAAGGAAAAAGTAAAAGTGTTGCTCTGGAGAAGTCTCCTCAGAAGAAGGGAGTTTGTGTAACTGTGAGGACACTTACTCCCAAAAAACCTAATTCTGCTTTAAGGAAGGTAGCAAGAGTCAGACTCTCTACTGGTAAGACAGTCACTGCCTATATTCCTGGTGAAGGTCACAATCTTCAGGAGCATTCCATTGTGCTTGTGAGGGGAGGAAGAGTTAAGGATTTGCCGGGAGTGAAGTATCACATAATCAGAGGAGCTTTTGATGCGGCAGGGGTTGAGGGAAGAAAGAAGGCTCGTTCTAAGTATGGACAGAAGAAAGGGTAAAATTTATTAGGAGATAAAAATGGCAAGGAGAAAAGTTGCTGAAAAGAGGGAAGTAGCGCCGGATCCTGTTTATAATAGCAAATCCGTAGCCAAACTTATAAATAAAATAATGAGGGATGGGAAAAAGAGTAAAGCAGAGAAGATATGCTATGAGGCTTTTGAAATAATTAGAAAGAGAACCAAGAAAAATCCTCTGGAAGTTTTTTTAACTGCTCTTGAAAATGTTAAGCCTACTCTTGAGGTTCGTCCTCGAAGGGTAGGGGGAGCAACTTATCAGGTTCCAATGGAGGTAAGACCTGAGAGAAGAGAGACTCTTGCTATTCGGTGGATAGTGCAGTTTGCAAGAGAGAGAAAAGGGAAACCGATGAAGGAAAGGTTAGCAGAGGAAATTATCCTGGCTTCCAGAGGGGAAGGTATGGCTGTAAAGAAAAAAGAAGATACTCATAAGATGGCAGAGGCAAATCGTGCCTTTGCTCACTACAGATGGTAAAAATGAAAGGAAAGTGTTTTCCTATAGAAAAAATAAGAAATATTGGTATAGTTGCTCATATTGATGCTGGTAAAACTACCACAACTGAGCGTATTCTCTATTATACTGGGAAAATTCATAGAGTTGGCGAGGTTCATGAAGGGACAGCTGTAATGGACTGGATGCCTCAGGAAAAAGAAAGGGGAATTACCATAACCTCTGCTGCTACAAGTTGTGACTGGAAAGGTCATCGCATTAACATTATTGATACACCAGGCCATGTTGACTTTACAGTAGAGGTAGAGAGAGCTTTAAGAGTTCTTGATGGAGTGGTAATTATATTCTGTGGAGTGGAGGGTGTTGAGTCTCAATCAGAAACAGTTTGGCGGCAAGCTAATAAATATCGTGTTCCACGTATTACTTTTGTTAATAAAATGGATAGAACTGGAGCTGATTTTTTCAGAGTTGTTGATCAGATGAGAAAAAAATTTAGGTTATCTCCTCTCATACTTCAGCTACCCATAGGTGAGGAGGAAAATTTCCGGGGAATGGTTGATCTTGTCAGAATGCGGGCACTTGTATGGGAAAGTGACAGGTTAGATGCGAAAATATTGGAGAAGGAGATACCCGAGAACTTGAGAAAGAGGGCTGATGAAATTCATCATGAAATTATGGAAAAAGCTGCCGAAGCAAGCGATGAGCTTCTGGAGAAGTTTTTGGAGAAAGGTTTTCTTTCACCAGAGGAGATAAAAAAGGGTATAAGGAAGTTAACGCTGGAGCATCGCGCAGTTCCTGTTTTTTGTGGGACTGCTTTGAGAAATAAAGGAATAAGGCCTCTTTTGGATGGTATTATAGATTATCTTCCTTCTCCTGTTGATGTTCCTCCAATGGAAGGTGTAAATCCTTTAACAGGAGAGAAAGAAAAAAGGATTTCTTCTGCAGATGAGTCATTTTCTGCCATTGCCTTTAAAGTAGCAACTGATCCTTATGTAGGAAGGCTTACTTATTTTAGAATATATTCAGGAATAATAACTTCTGGTTCTTTTGTTTATAACTCTACAAAAAACAAGAAAGAACGAGTTTCTCGTATTCTGGAAATGCATGCTAACTACAGGATAGAAAGGAAGATGATGTGTGCTGGAGAAATTGGAACCCTGGTTGGACCAAAGGATGTTGATACAGGGGATTCCCTCTGTGACGAAAGTAGACCCATTGTTTTTGAGCGAATTACTTTTGCCGAGCCTGTTATCTCTATGGCTATTGAACCAAAATCAAGGAAAGATCAGGACAGATTAGTTGATGCTCTTTCTAAGATAGCCAAAGAGGATCCCACATTTAAAGTGAAACAGGATGAGGAGACAGGTCAAACTATAATTTCTGGTATGGGAGAGCTTCATCTGGAAATAGTTGTGGATAGGCTCAGACGTGAATTTGGTGTTCAGGTGAATATGGGTAAACCTCAGGTAGCCTATAGGGAGAGTATAAGGAAGAAAGCGCAGGCAAGAGGTCAGTATATCCGCCAGAGCGGTGGGAGAGGTCAATACGGTGATGTAGTTCTTCAGGTAGAACCAAGAAAAGATAGCGAGGAAGTTTTTGTAGACAAAACAAAAGGAGGTGTAATTCCCAAGGAATTTATTCCTGCTATTAAGTCGGGAGTGGAACAGGCCTTTTTCTCAGGAGTTTTGGGTGGGTATCCAGTGATAAATGTTAAAGTGACTCTCCTTGATGGCTCCTATCATCCTGTGGATTCTTCGGAATATGCTTTTAAAACAGCAGCATTTATAGCTTTTCGTAAGGCTGCCAAAGAGGCAGATCCTTATTTGCTTGAACCTATAATGAAAGTAGAAGTAAGAACTCCTCCTGAGTTTCTGGGTGATATAATTTCTGATCTTTCTGCAAGGAGGGGACAGATTTTATCCACCGATACGGTGGGAGAGATAAAAGTTATCGTAGCTTGTGTTCCTTTAGCAGAACTTTTTGGTTATATTACTTCTCTTCGTTCTTTATCGAAGGGTAAAGCTGTGGCTCATATAGAGTTTTCTCATTATCAGGAGGTCCCCGAAGAAAAAACAAGAGAGATTTTAGGTAAATAATAAAATAATAAAAGAACCTGGAAAAAATTTGAGGAGCAAAAGTATGCCTGCACAGAGGATTAGAATTAGGTTAAAAGCTTATGATCATAAAATTCTGGATCAATCCGTGGAGCGTATTGTTAGTACTATAGAGGCAACTGGCGCAAGAGTTTGCGGGCCTATACCTTTGCCTACAGAAATTAAGAGGTTTACTGTTCTTCGTTCTCCCCATACTCATAAAGATTCAAGGGAGCAGTTTGAGATGAGGATTCATAAAAGAGTTATTGATATTTTAGACTCAAATCCCAAAACTATTGACGCTCTTATGGGTATGAATCTACCCACGGGAGTTCATGTCGAGGTTAAATTATAAAGGGAGAAAAAATGAAAGCTATTCTGGGTAAAAAACTGGGAATGACGCAGATTATTGATGAGGAAAAGGTGACACCTGTAACCGTCTTAAAAGCAGGTCCCTGTGTAGTTGTGCAAAAGAAAGAAAAGGCCAAAGATGGCTATGCTGCACTCCAATTTGGATTTGAGGAGGTAGACGAGAAAAAAGTTAACAAACCTCTTCTGGGACACTTCAAAAAACATGGGGTTAAGCCAATGCGCTTTTTGCGAGAGATAAGAGTGGAAGATGAGAAGGAACTTTCTTCTTACAAAGTTGGAGACAGGATAAGTGTTGACATATTTGAAAAAGGGGACCTGGTTGATGTTACAGGTGTATCTAAGGGTAAGGGGTTTGCAGGAGTAATGAAAAGGCATGGGTTTGCTGGAGGACCTGATTCTCATGGATCAGGTCAGTGGCATCGTCGCCCTGGTTCTATAGGTGCTTCTTCTTACCCTGGGCGTGTATTTAAAGGAAAAAAAATGCCCGGAAGAATGGGAGGAGAGAAGGTGACCGTGAAAAATCTTGAAGTGGTAGGCATTGACAAAGAGAAAAATCTTTTGTTGATAAAAGGCGCCTGTCCAGGTAAAAACGGAGATCTTGTAATTGTTAAAGAGAGGAAAAAGTAAAATGGAATGGGATCTTTATAATATACAGGGAGAAAAAGTAGGAAAGTGTGAGCTGGATGATGAGGTATTTAAAGGTGGTGTAAATCAACCTGTGTTGAGAGAGGCAATTCTTGCCTATCAGGCTAACCTTCGTCAGGGCACAGCCTCTACAAAGACAAGAGGAGAGGTAAGTGGAGGAGGTAGGAAACCGTGGCCTCAGAAAGGAACAGGAAGAGCAAGGGCAGGAAGTATAAGGTCTCCTCTATGGGTTGGAGGAGGGACTGTTTTTGGACCCAAACCACGGGATTTTAGTTGGTCTTTACCGAAAAAGAAAAAAAGACTTGCCTTAATATCTGCATTAAGACTCAAGCTACAGGAGGGAAGGTTATTTGTCATAGATAAGTTGGAGGTTGAGAAAGGCAAGACCAAGGAGATGGTTTCATTTTTGAAAAGCTTTGGTAAGGAGGAGGAAAAAAATCTTGTAATAGTTAATGGAAAAGACGAGAAGTTAAAAAGAGCATCTTCTAATTTAAAGAACTTGAGACTTATTATGGCAGATAATGTCTGTGGGTATCATGTTGTATTTAACGATAATGTCTTTTTTACGCAGGAATCACTGGAAAAGTTAACAGGGAGATTGAAGCACAAAGAGAGGGTTGAAAAATGAATAAAAGTCCTTATAATATAATACTGGCTCCGGTGGTAACGGAGAAAGCCACCGAATTGCAAAAAGAAGGCGTATATATTTTTAAAGTCCCTCCTGATGCTAATAAGATTGAGATAAAGAAGGCAGTGGAGGAGCTTTTTAATGTAAAGGTGGAAAAAGTAAGAACTCTGATGGTCAGGCCAAAGTATAGAAAATGGAGGGGGAGAAAAGTTGGAAAAACTTCTCAATGGAAAAAGGCAATTGTTAAGCTAAAAGAAGGTTATAGCATTGAAAAATTAGGAGTGTAACTATGCCTATCAAAGTTTATAAACCAACTTCTCCTGGTAGAAGACATCAAACAGGCTATACTTTTTCAGAGATTACCAAGAAAGAGCCTGAAAAATCATTAACTATTGACATAAAGAAAGCACCTGGAAGAAACAATCAGGGTAGGATTACCTCTCGTCATCGTGGAGGTGGAGTTAAGAAAAAGTATAGAATAATAGATTTTAAACGAGATAAGGATGGTATCCCAGCAAAAGTTTTGTCGATTGAATATGACCCTTATAGAACAGCGCGTATTGCCCTTTTGCAATATGCAGATGGAGAAAAAAGATATATAATAGCTCCTGAAGGTTTAAAAGTTGGGGATGAGGTATTATCAGGAGAAAACGCTCCAGTTAAGGTGGGGAATACTCTTCCTCTCTCAAAAATACCCGAAGGGACCTCTATTTATAATATAGAATTAAAAAGAGGAAAAGGAGGTCAACTTGCAAGGTCTGCAGGCACTTTTGCAGAACTTCTTTCTAAGGAAGGAAAATATGCCCAGGTAAAGCTTCCTTCGGGTGAAATAAGACTTATAAACATTGAGTGTAGAGCTACAGTGGGGCGTGTTGGTAATGTAGAGCATGAGAATATCACGATAGGTAAGGCAGGAAGAGCCCGGTTAATGGGGAGGAGACCTTATGTGCGTGGTTCCGCAATGAATCCAATTGATCATCCTCATGGAGGAGGAGAAGGTCGTAGCGGTCCTGGAAGACATCCTGTTACTCCCTGGGGAAAACCAACAAAAGGGAAGAAGACAAGAAAAAAAAGAAAACCTTCTGATAAGTTTATAATTCAGAGAAGGAAATAGGGGGTATAATTATGGGGCGTTCTGTTAAAAAAGGACCATGGGTTGACCCATCTTTACTTGAAAAAGTGGAAAAAATGAGAAAAGAAGGAAAAAAGAGCCCTATTAAAACTTGGTCAAGAAGGTCCACTATAATTCCAGAGTTTGTGGGTTTTACCTTTGCTGTTCATAATGGTAAGGATTTTCACAATGTTTATGTGACAGAAGAGATGGTAGGTCATAAATTGGGAGAATTTGCACCAACAAGAAGATTTGATCATCATGGTGCTCATACCAAGAGAGTTATTGCACCTAAGTAACTTCTGCGAGGTTTTTTAAAATGGAAGTGCGAGCAATAGGAAGGTATATAAGGATATCCCCTTTTAAAGCTCAGAAAGTTGCTGCTTTGATAAGAGGAAAGCCTGTAAAAGAGGCAATGAACATTTTAATGTTAACTCCTAAAAAAGGTGCCCGTATTATAAAAGATGTTCTTCAATCGGCAGTAGCTAATGCGGAAAATAATTATGGTTTAAATAGAGAAAATCTTTTTGTTAAAATTGCTCAGGTTGACAAAGGGCCAACTTTAAAAAGGATAAAACCCAGAGCGAGAGGAAGAGCTGATTTAATTCGCAAAAGAACCTCTCATATTACTATTGTCCTTGATACAGCCGAGTAAATTGTTAACAAGGAGGAATAATGGGACAAAAAGTACATCCTGAAGGATTGAGATTAGGCTTGGTGAAAGAATGGAAATCCAGGTGGTACGCAGATGAGGAGGAATATGCAAAATTTTTGCATGCAGATTTAAAGATACGCGAGCACTTAATGGAGAAGTTCAAGCGAGCAAATATTTCTGATGTTTTAATAGAAAGAGCGACTAACAAGTTGAGGATAACAATATATGCTGCTCGTCCTGGGATAATAATTGGAAGAAAGGGTGAGACTATTGAGAAAGTAAAAGAAGAAATAGCACAGTATGCTCCGGACAGCAAGATATTTTTAAACGTTCAGGAAGTACCCAAACCGGAGCTTGATGCTCAACTTGTAGCCGATAGAATCGCTTTTCAACTTGAAAGAAGAGTTAGTGCCAAAAGAGCTATGAGAGAGGCTATCTCAAGAGCAATGGAGGCAGGAGCAGAAGGGATAAAAGTGATGTGTAAAGGTAGAATAGGTGGAGCAGAAATAGCGAGAAAAGAGTGGATGAAGGAAGGAAAAATTCCCTTGCATACCTTAAAAGCAGATATAGACTATGGAGTCTCTACTGCCCATACAACCTATGGTTGCATAGGAGTTAAGGTTTGGATTTATAAGGGAGATGTTCTTCCTTCTGTTAAGATTCCTGAAGAGGAGTTTGAAAATGCCACTGCAACCTAAGAGAGTTAAATATAGAAAGATGCAAAGGGGAAGTATTAGAGGAGTTGCAAGTAGTGGAACAGAGCTAAGTTTTGGTGAATACGGGTTGATTGCCAAGGAAGGCGGATGGATAACCGCAAGACAAATTGAAGCAGCTCGTGTTACTATTGTGAGAAGTTTGAAACATGGAGGAAGGGTATGGATAAGGATTTTCCCCGATAAGCCGATAACAAAAAAACCCTTGGAGACACGAATGGGCAAAGGTAAGGGAGAGCCTGCTTTTTGGGTAGCTGTTGTAAGGCCAGGTAGAGTACTTTTTGAAATAGGGGGTGTTGAGGAAAATAGAGCAAAGGAAGCACTTCGTCTTGCTTCTTATAAACTTCCTATAAGAACAAAATTTGTCACAGTTCATGACGTAGAGGTAATGGTATGAGAGCAAGTGAACTGAGAGACCTTGGAACAGGTGATCTTCTTGAGAAATTGAAACAACTTCAAGCAGAACTTTTAGATTTGAGGATTCAGGCAGAACAGGGTAGAATGGGTAATCCTTCCAGTATAAGAAAGATAAAAAAAGATATAGCAAGAATAAAAACTATTTTGAGAGAAAGAGAGCTTGGAATAAAAAGAGGAGATTAAATGAAGAAAGGCACCAAAGTTCGTGTGGGAGAAGTGGTTAGCGATAAGATGGATAAAACAGTTGTGGTTAAAATCAAGCGCAGAGTGCCGCATCCACTTTACGGTAAAATTGTAACAAGATTCAAAAAAGTTAAAGCACATGATGAGAAGAATGAATGCAAGGTAGGGGATCTTGTTAAAATAGAGGAAACAAGACCCTTATCAAAAGAAAAGCGGTGGAGAGTTGTAGAGATACTAAACAGAGAAACTCTGGAGGAGAAGGTCAATGATACAGCTTAGGACACAGCTTACAGTTGCCGATAACACAGGAGTCAAGAAGATAATGTGTATAGGAATACTGGGTGGTTCTGCTCGCAAGTATGCGAGTGTGGGAGATGTAATTGTTGCCTCTGTTAAAAAAACCATTCCCACCTCGGAGATAGAAAAAGGTGAGGTTGTTAAGGCAGTGGTGGTGAGAACGAAAAAGGAGATAAGAAGAAAGGATGGAACTTACATAAGATTTGATGATAACGCTGGAGTTATTATCGACAATACCGGTAATCCTAAGGGAACACGTATTTTTGGGCCTGTTACAAGGGAGCTAAGGGATAAAAACTTTATGAAAATAATATCTCTTGCCCCCGAGGTTCTCTAAGAGAGGTGAAGATTATGCCTCGAATAAAAGTGGGAGATGAGGTAGTGGTTATTTCTGGCAAGGATAAGGGTAAAGTTGGCAAAGTGATTGAGAGGATACCCAGGGAAGGCAAAGTGGTGGTGGAGGGAGTTAATATTACAAAAAGGCACATAAGACCCCATAGAAGAGGGCAGGAAAGTGGAATTGTGGAAAGAGAGACTCCTATTCCTGCTTGCAAGGTAATGCTTGTTTGCCCGAGGTGTGGCAAGAGAACAAGAGTGGGTGTTAAGATAAATGTAACAGAGGATGGGGAAAAAGAGAAATTTAGAGTATGTAAAAAATGTGGAGAGGTTATAGATTAAAAAAATAGATTAAAGGTTTTATAAATGGCGAGGTTAAAAGAACTCTATAAAAAAGAGATTGTCCCTCAATTGATGAAGGAACTGGGCTTTGATAATCCGATGAGGGTACCACGGATAGAGAAGGTGTGTGTAAACATAGGGCTTGGCAAGGCAAAAACTGACCCAAGTTTGATTGACCTTGCCAAGAAATCTTTGTCTCTTATCACAGGACAGGCTCCTGTGGTCACCAAGGCAAAGAAGTCTATAGCTGGTTTTAATTTGAGGAAAGGTATGACTATTGGATGTAAGGTGACCTTAAGAGGAGAGAGGATGTATGAATTTCTGGACAGGCTTTTTAACCTGGCAATGCCAAGAATCCGTGATTTTCAAGGTGTTTCTGAAAGGTGTTTTGATGGAAGAGGTAATTTTACTCTTGGTTTAAGAGATCAAATGATATTTCCCGAGGCAGAGTTTGATATAGTCTCCAAACTACCGGGTATCTCTGTTACTATTGTTACTACAGCTGATAATGATATGGAGGCAAAAAAGCTTTTGGAGAAAATGGGTATGCCCTTTAGAAGAAAATAAAAATTTGTAAAGGATAAAAAGATATGGCAAGAAAATGTCTCATAGAGAAAACAAAACGTGAGCCTAAGTTTAAGGTCAGGAAACACAACAGATGTGAGCGTTGTGGACGTCCTCGAGGATATATCCGTTATTTTGGCCTTTGTCGCCTTTGTGTTCGCAAGTTAGCTCATGAAGGGTATTTGCCTGGAGTTAAAAAAGCAAGCTGGTAGATAAATCTCATTAATGAGCAATATTAAAATTAAAATAATGTAATAAATAAAAGAGGGGAAAATGCAGACTGATCCAATTGCTGACTTTTTAACCCGAATTAGAAATGCTAATGCGGTGTATAAGGAAAGTGTGGAAGTTCCTGCTTCTAAGATGAAAGAGGCAATAGCTGCAGTTTTAACAAGAGAGGGTTTTATCAAAGGTTACAGGATTAAGGTCAGAGAAGGAAAGAAGTTTATTGAAGTTTATCTTAAGTATTCTCCTGAAAAAGAGAGAGTAATTACTCATCTTGAAAGAGTCAGCAAACCGGGAAGAAGGATTTATGTTGGCAAAGATGAGATTCCAAGGGTTCGCAGAAGTCTTGGGATATGCATTCTTTCAACTTCTAAAGGAATCCTTACAGGAGAGGAAGCAAGAAAATTAGGAGTAGGTGGGGAGCTTATCTGTTATGTGTGGTAATACAGGGTAAATAAAGCAGAAGGAGTTTTTTCAATGTCCAGAATTGGAAGGAAACCTGTTCCTGTCCCAAAAGGGGTGGAAGTTTCAGTTAAAGATGGGGAAATTAAGGTTAAAGGACCAAAGGGAGAGCTTTATCAAAAAATTCCTCCTTGTTGTAAGGTGACTGTGGAGAAAGAGCAGATTGTGGTTCAGAGGATAAAAGATGACAAACAGAGTAGAGCTTTGCATGGCACTATTAGAAGTTTAATCTTTAATATGGTTAAAGGTGTTTCCGAAGGATATGAGAAGGAACTTAAGATTGTGGGTATGGGTTACAGAGCAAGGCTGGAAAAAGGAAAACTTATTCTTAACCTTGGTTTTTCTCATCCTGTGGAATATACTCCTCCTGAGGGAGTCACAATTCAAACTCCCGATCAAACTACCATAAAAGTTTCAGGATGTGATAAACAGAAGGTTGGAGAAGTAGCAGCTCAAATTAGAAGTATCAAAAAACCTGACCCTTATAAAGGGAAGGGGATAAGGTATAAGGATGAGGTTGTGAAGCTGAAGGTAGGAAAGGCTGCTCTGGGAAGTAAGGGATAAGGTAAAGGTTAATGTCAGGAGAGGTCAACAAAATGCTAAGAGAGGAGAAGGTTTTAAAAAGGGAGAGGAGAAAAAAAAGGATAAGAAAAAGGATTTCTGGAACAGGAGAAAGACCGCGTGTCTGTGTGTATAAAAGTAACAGGTATATTTATGTTCAAGCAGTTGACGATGAAAAAGGAGAAATAATTACCTCTCTTTCCTCTATTAAGTACAGACAAGAGGGGAAAGTTAACTATAAAAGTGTGAAAATTGCAAAAAGACTTGGCGAGGAATTTGGTAAGTTGCTTATAAAAAAGGGAATAAAGGAAATAGTTTTTGATAGAAGCGGTTATCCTTACCATGGTAGAGTTAAAGCTCTTGCTGAAGGGATAAGAACACAGGGGGTTAAGTTTTAAAGGAAAGAAGGAAAAGAGGTTAAGATGCAAAAGCAAAGAGAGCTAATAGAAGAACTTTCTGAGCTACCTGAGGAAATTGGGGAATTAGAGGAAAGGCTTATAAGGGTTAAAAGGGTATTTACAGTAGTTAAGGGTGGTCGTAAGATAGGGTTTAACGCTTTGGTGGTTGTGGGAAATAGAAAGGGATGGGTTGGCTTGGGACTGGGTAAGGCAAGAGAACTTCTTCTTGCTATTAACAAAGGAAGACGTGAGGCAGAGAAAAATCTTATCCAGGTTCCTATTCTGGACAGCACTATTCCCCATGAGGTTATTGGAAAGTTTAAAGCGTCCAAGGTTCTTTTAAAACCAGCCTCTCCTGGAACAGGTATTATTGCAGCTGATGCTGTGAGAGCAGTGGTAGAGCTTGCAGGGATAAAGGATATTTTAACAAAGTCTCTTGGGAGTAATAATTCTCTTAATCTTGCAAGAGCTACTCTTGAGGGGTTGAAAAGTCTCAAAGCTCCAGAGAAAGTATTTAAATTGAGAAAGGAAGGTGAGGAAATTGAAGTTAGAGGAAATACTTAAGCCTCCTGCAGGTGCCTGTCATAAGGAAAAAAGAGTTGGAAGAGGTCCAAGCTCAGGACATGGGAAGACCTGCACCCGGGGTCATAAGGGACAGAAGGCTCGCGGAAGGGGAAAATTTTATCCCTGGTTTGAAGGAGGACAGATGCCGCTTACAAGGAGGGTTCCCAAGAGAGGTTTCAAGTCTCCTTTCAAAGAGGAATTTGAGGTGGTAAATATAGAAGATTTAAATATTTTTGAGCCTAATAGTATGGTGGATCCTGAATTGCTGAAAAGGAAAGGACTTATTAAAAAAACAGATAATGTTAAGATACTGGGTGAAGGTTCTCTGGAAAAACCTCTGCATGTAAAAGCTCATGCTTTTTCCAAAACGGCAGAAGAAAAGATAAAAAAGGCAGGGGGGAAGTTAGAGGTATTGAAGTGTTAGATAGATTACAGAGTATTTTTAAAATTCCAGAATTAAGACGCAGGATCCTTTTTACTTTACTGATGTTTGTTGTTTTCAGGTTGGGCTCGTTTATTCCTATTCCAGGTGTGGATATTTCAGCTCTTGCAAAGTCTACTCTTTTCCAAACCGGGGCATTTGGTTTGATGAATATATTTGCGGGAGGGGCACTGCAGAGAATGTCCATTTTTTCCCTGGGAGTGATGCCTTACATAAGTGCCTCTATTATAATGCAGCTTTTGACTGTGGCTGTTCCTCAGCTTGAGGAGCTTGCAAAACAGGGAGAGGAAGGAAGGAGAAAGATAAATCAGCTTTCAAGATTTTTTACTCTCCCTATAGCAGCTATTCAGGGAGTTGCTCTTTGTTACTGGGTTGAGGGTATAAATAATGGTGCTTTTGTTTATACTCGGGGAATTAACTTTATTTTGCCTGCTGTTGTTACCCTTGTTACCGGAACAGTTTTAATTATGTGGATAGGAGAAAAAATTACAGAAAGAGGTATTGGTAACGGTATATCCTTAATAATATTCGCAGGGATAGTTTCACGTATAAGACCTATAGCTGGTAATATAATAAATCTTTCAAGAGCAGGTCAGCTTACTCCTTTTATCATATTTTTGTTTGTTGTGATTGCCATTTTTATAACAGCGGCAGTTGTGGTTGTTTATCAGGCTGAGAGAAGGATACCTATAAGATACGCAAGAAGAATTGTGGGAAGACGTGCTTATGGAGGGCAGACTACCTATCTTCCTATAAGAATAGGAGGAGTGGGAGTAATAGCTATAATTTTTGCAATTTCCATATTACTTTTACCTTCAACCATAGCAAGGTTTTTTAATTTTCCTTTTGCTCAGACTATTGCTCGGTGGCTTTCTCCAGGTGCTATTCCTTACTATATTTTATACGCTCTTGCGGTTATATTCTTCACGTTTTTTTACACCGCAGTGGTGTTTAATCCTGTTGAGATATCCAATAATATCAGAAGGTACGGCGGTTTTATTCCTGGCTTAAGACCAGGCAAACCCACTGCAGACTATATAACAGCAGTTCTTACAAGGGTAACTTTTATTGGAGCCTTATTTTTTGCCTTTATAGCTGTGGTTCCTATAATTATCAATAGAGAACTTATGTATAACAGTTTTCCTTTTGGTGGAACGTCTATCTTAATTGCGGTGGGAGTTGCACTTGATACTGCTCAACAACTTGAATCACATCTTTTGATGCGTCATTACAAAGGTTTTATTAGGGGGAAGACCAGATGAGATTGGTTCTTCTTGGCCCTCCTGGTGCAGGGAAAGGGACACAAGCTAAGAGACTTTCACAGAAATTTGGTGTACCTCATCTTTCTGCAGGTGATATTTTAAGAGAAGCTGTTTCAAAGGGAACTTCTCTTGGAAAAAAGGCGGAACCTTATATTTCCAGAGGTGAGCTTGTTCCAGATAGTATTGTTCTTGAGATGATAGAGGAGAAGATAAAGCAAAGTAAAAACGGTTTCATATTGGATGGATTCCCCAGAAATTTGAGTCAAGCAAGAGAACTTGATCTTTATCTGCAGAGAGAAAAAAAAGAACTTAATGCAGCTGTAAACATTGATGTAAGCGAAAATATCATAGTTGAAAGACTTAAAAATAGGTTAATCTGTTCGGAGTGTGGAGCTATACTGAGCTTGAAAGATGTTACTGGGGAAGGGATTTGTCCAAAGTGTAAGGCAAAATTGAAAAGAAGGACAGATGATAATGAGGATACCATAAGAAAGAGAATAGAAGTTTACTTTAAGCATACCTTCCCTCTTTTAGATTACTACAGAGAAAAAGGGATTTTAATAAATATCTCAGGAGAAGGTTCTCCTGATGAGGTTTTTAATAGAATTATAAATTCATTATGATTTACATAAAATCAAAAAAAGACATAGCTTTAATAAGAGAAAGTGGCAAGATCATTGTCGCTCTTTTCAAAGAGATTAGGGCCAGGATAAGGGAAGGAGTAACAACAAGAGAACTTGATGAGTGGATAGGTGATTTTATAGAAAAAAGAGGAGCTCATTCTGCTTTTAAGGGATATAGAGGTTATCCAAGTTATTCCTGTATATCTGTTAATGAAGAGGTAGTGCACGGGATACCCTCTTCACGTAAGTTGAAAGAGGGAGACATAGTTTCTGTTGACGTGGGTGTGAAACTGGATGGGTATATAGCTGATGCTGCAAGAACTTTCCCTGTAGGTAAGATTTCAAAGGAAAAGGCAAGGCTTCTTGAAATTACAAAGGAAGCTCTTAGGCGAGGTATAAGCCAGGCAAGGGCAGGTAACAGAGTGGGTGATATAAGTTATGCTATTCAAAGTTGGGTTGAGAAAAACAACTGTTCTGTTGTTAAGACTCTTTTTGGGCATGGAGTTGGCTATTTTCTGCACGAGGATCCCATAGTTCCAAATTTTGGCAAAGCCTGCACGGGAGAGAGGTTAAAAGAAGGAATGGTTCTGGCCATAGAACCAATGGTGAATTTGGGAGGAGAAAAAGTAAGGGTTCTTTCCAACAGGTGGACAGTGGTAACTTCAGATAGGAAGCCTTCTGCACACTTTGAAAATACGATAGCTATAGTTAACGGTAAACCTTTAATTTTAACGGAGTAAATCCTTGCCTAAGGAGAAATTAATAAGAGTCTCTGGAGTGGTGGTGGAAACTTTGCCAAACGCTACATTTAGAGTGGAACTTCCTAATGGTCATCGTGTGTTGGCGCACGTTTGTGGTAAAATGAGGATGAAATTCATCAGGATTCTTCCTGGTGATAGAGTCACAGTGGAGGTATCACCTTACGATCCCTCCAGAGGTAGAATAATTTATAGAGAGGGAAAGGGTTAAAGGATGAAAGTAAGGTCTTCTGTTAGAAAAATCTGTAAAAAGTGCAAAATAATTAAAAGGAAAGGGGTTATCAGAGTTATTTGTGATAACCCCAAGCACAAGCAACGTCAGGGGTGATAAAATGGCAAGAATTGCTGGAGTAGAGCTGCCTTCTGAAAAAAAGGCTTTTATAGGATTGACGGCAATTTATGGGATAGGTAGAGGTCTTGCTTTACGAATTCTCAATCAAGCAGGTATAGACCCCCAAACTCCCATTAAAGAACTGTCTGAAGAGGAAATAAATCGCCTGAGGCATGTAATTGAAGAGAACTATAAAATAGAGGGAGATTTGAGAAGAGAGGTTAGTGGTAATATCTCAAGGCTTATAAGTATTGGATGCTACCGAGGAATAAGGCATAAAAGAGGACTTCCGGTAAGAGGACAGAGGACAAGGTGTAATGCAAGAACTCGTAAAGGTCCTCGCCCCGGAGTAGGGACAAAGAAGAAAAAGAGGTAATAAGGTATATTAATACCAAGGAGTTGATTGATGGTTTATAAAAGAAAAAGCAGGGAAAAAAAGAAAAAAAGGGAAAAAGTGGATGAAGGAATGGCTCATATTCATTCCACTTTTAACAATACAATTATTACTATCACTAAATTAAATGGAGAAGTTTTGTGCTGGTCCTCAGCTGGAGTTGTTGGTTTTAAGGGGACAAAAAAAGGAACTCCTTTCGCTGCGCAGAAGGTGGCAGAGGATGTAGCCAGAAAAGCTCAGGAAAACTTTGGTCTTCAAAGAGTGATAGTTGTGGTTAAAGGTCCAGGTGCAGGAAGAGAGACAGCTATAAGGACTTTACAGGCATCAGGGCTTAAGGTAGTTGCCATAAGAGAGGCAACTCCTATTCCCCATAATGGATGTAGGCCTCCCAAGAAAAGGAGAGTTTAAAGGAGAGAAAAGATGGGCTTGCAACTTGAAAGCAAATGTGTTAAATGTCGGAGACTGAACACTAAGTTATTTTTAAAAGGAGAAAAATGTTTTACGCCTAAGTGTCCTCTTGAGAAAAGGAAATGGTTTCCAAGAGTTTCTGCACGAAGGATGTCTCAGTATGCAAGACAACTGAGAGAAAAGCAGAAATTGAGGTTAAAATACGGAATTGTAGAGACACAATTCAGAAGATATTATGAAAAAGCCGAGAAGACTGGAGGTGTTACCGGAGAGGAACTTTTAAGGATTTTGGAAAGGAGACTGGATAATGTTGTGTGGCGATTGGGCTGGGCTTTGTCTCGGCGTCAGGCTCGCCAGCTTATAGTTCATGGACATTTTAAGGTTAATGGAAGGAAGACCAAAAGTCCCTCTTATCTTGTGAGAGAGAAAGATGTAATAGAAGTTAAAGACAAAAGCAAGGATTTGATAAAACAAAATATTAACCTGTCTTCTTCCAGACAAACTCCTGAGTGGTTGGAGGTTGACAATGAGACACTTAAAGCAGTCGTTTTAAGAATGCCGCAAAAAGAGGAACTGGATCAGGAAATTGATGCCTCTCTTATTGTGGAATATTATTCCCGCAGATAGATTATTTTTACATTTTGCCTGAAGGAGGGTTTAGTGAGAGAGTTAGTTAAAGCTGATAGAGTAAAGATAGAAAAAGAGACTTTTTCTAATACTTATGGTAAATTTATAATAGAGCCTTTAGAAAGAGGGTTTGGGATAACCCTGGGGAATTCGTTGCGGCGGATTCTGCTTTCCTCTATAGTGGGAGCTGCTGTTACTTCTGTTAAGATAGAGGGAGTGACACATGAATTTGCTACTTTACCAGGTGTGAAGGAAGACGTGCTTCAAATTATTCAAAATTTGAAAAAACTTAGAGTAAAATTATACGCTAATGAGGAAAGACAGGCTTTTATTGATGAAAGGGGACCCCTTGAGGTGAAGGCATCTCATATAAAGGTGGGAAGTGAGATTGAAATAGTTAATCCAGATCTTCATATTGCGACTTTAAATGATGAGAAGACCAGGCTCTCCATGCAAATAACTATTGCTCCTGGAAGAGGGTATGTGGAGGCAAGTGAAAACAAAAAAGAAAATCAACCTGTGGGAACTATACCTGTTGACTCAATTTTTACTCCTGTAAGGAAGGTTAAATACGAAGTTTTACCTGCTCGGATTGGAAGAAAGACAAGCTATGATTGTCTTGTGATGGAGATTTTTACAGATGGAACTATAGCTCCAGATGAAGCTTTGACTCAAGCAGCAAGAATACTCCAGGATTTTACTCAGATATTTATACTTGAAGATGTGGAAAGGAGAAAAGAAGAAGAACTTAAAGAAAAGTTTCTGCAGATGGATATAGAAGAGATGGGTCTTCCAACGTCGGCTCTGAATGCACTTAAAAGTGCCGGTATAAATAAGGTAAATGACCTTATTACAAGGAATGCCAAAGAACTTTTAATGATTAATAATTTTGGTGAAAAGTCTCTTGAAAAACTAAAAAAGAAACTTGCAGAATACAATTTAAGCTTGAGGGACGAGTAAAATGAGACACAGAAAGAAGGGAAATAAGCTTTCACGAATCCGAGATCACAGAAAGGCTCTTCTTTCCAATCAAGTAAGAGAGCTTCTTTTTAAGGAGGAGATTGTCACCACTCTTGCTAAAGCCAAGGAGACAGCAAGACTGGCAGAAAGAATGATTACTCTGGCAAAAGACTCTTCCTTGCACCATCGCAGGTTAGTATTAAGAGTTGTAAAGGATAAAGAAACTGTCAAGAAACTTTTCTCAGTAATTGCTCCCCGATACCAGGCTCAAAATGGAGGTTATACTAAAATAATAAAACTTGGATTTAGAAGAGGAGATAATGCCTTAATGTGTAAGGTTAAACTGGTTTAGTCTGGAGTAGATGGCTAATATTAAGCTTGTTCTTGAGTATGAGGGGACAGCTTACTATGGATGGCAGATTCAACCTGATGTTCCTACTGTTCAAGGTAAAGTGGAGGAAGCTCTTCTAAAAATATTTAAAAGGAAAATAAAAGTTGTAAGTGCTGCCAGAACTGACCGTGGTGTTCATGCAAAGGGGCAGGTAGTTAACTTTAAAATCCCTTGCTCTTTTTCTCCTTTCAGTATGGTGCAAGCTTTAAACAGTATCCTACCCTCTGATATAAGAGTGAGAAAGGCTGAAGAGGTTTCAGATAACTTTCATGCTCGATACAGTGCCTGTTATAAAATATACAGGTATTTTATCTACAATCATTTTCTTCTCTCTCCTTGGTTGCGGAGATTTAGCTGGTGGGTTAGAGTTCCTTTAAATTGCGATTTGATGAGAGAGGCAGCCTCTTATCTTTTGGGAAGGCATGATTTTTCCTCTTTTCAAAATTCAGGAAGTCCCTCGGAAAATCCGATTAAGTTTATGGAAAAAATTGAGATAAGTAAAAAAGGTTTTTTGATAAGTATACAGGTTAAAGCAGATAGTTTTCTTTACAAAATGGTAAGAAATATCACCGGGACATTGGTAGAGGTGGGAAGAGGGAAGATTTCTCCTGAGAAAATGAGAGTTATCCTGGAAGCGAGAGACCGCAGAAAAGCAGGACCTACTGCTCCTCCCCAAGGCCTTTTCCTGTGGAAAGTAGGATACCCCCCTCAAAAAAAATCTTAAAAAATGAACCTGTTTTTGACAAAAAATACAGGTAGGATAAAATAGGTGTCAGATGGATAGGGAGGATAAAGGGGATTTTCTGTTAAAAAAGGTGGAATCTACTATTTCTGAATTTCACATGCTTGAAGAGGGAGATAAGGTAGTAGTGGGTGTTTCTGGTGGTCCTGATTCGGCGTGTCTTTTACATTTGCTTTTTTCCTTAAGAGAAAGGTATAATCTCAAGCTCTGGGCTGCTCATTTGAATCACTGTATAAGAGGCAAGGAAGCAGAAGAGGATGAAAAGTGGGTTAAGTTTTTTGCTGGAGAACTTGGTATTCCTCTAATTTGTGATTCGGTAAATGTTCCTCTTCTGGTGAAAGAAAAAAAACTTGGATTGGAAGCAGTAGCAAGACAGGTAAGGTATAATTTTCTTGAACATGTTGTTAATAAGGTGAAGGCAAAAAAACTTGCTTTAGGTCATACAGCTTCTGACCAGGTTGAAACTGTTTTAATGAGATTAATAAGAGGTAGCGGAGTTGATGGATTGGGAGGTATTCCTCCGAAGAGAGGAAATATTATTCGTCCTCTTATAAAGGTTTTTAGATGGGAAATTGAGGAATACTGTAAGAGATACGGTATCATACCCAGAAGAGATTCTTCAAATAAAAATACCTATTTTCTTCGTAATAAAATAAGATTGGAGCTTATCCCTTATCTTTCTGCTAATTATAATCCTCGGGTGGAGGAGGTTATATATCGCACCTCTGAACTTTTAAGGGTGGAAAGGGATTTTCTTGATGGTATCACAGAGAAAGTTAAAAATAAAGTAGTCAGGAAAATAAGTGGGAGAGAAATAAGACTTGGTATTTTTGCTCTTGCAAAATTACACCTGTGTCTGCAACGTCGTATTGTGCGTTATTTCTTAAAGAAACTTAAGGGTGATCTTGAGGGTATTGAGTATTCTCATATAGAGCAAATTTTAAATTTAAGGGAGAAAGAGGGTACCAAGATAGTTTATCTGCCAGGAGAAATTAGGGTATGGAGAGAATACGAAGAGCTTGTCTTTAAAAAGGGAGAAAAGGGAGAAGAGAGAGTTCCTTATTTTTTCTCTTATCTCAATGTACCGGGAAAAACAGAAATAGAAGATATTGGGTTGGTGCTTGAATCGGAGGTTTTGTCTGAAAAACCGGCACATTTTCCAGAGAATCCTGATGAAATTTTTCTTGATATGGATAAAATTTCCAGCCCTCTCTATGTTAGGCCGAGAAAAGAAGGGGATAAATTTTTTCCTTTTGGAATGAAGGGCAAGAAAAAACTCAAGGATTTTTTCATAGACCTGAAAGTACCAAAATTTGAAAGGGATAGAATTCCTATTTTGGTAAGTGGAGAGAATATTGTGTGGGTCGTTGGTTACAGAATGGATGATAGATTTAAAGTAGATGGGAAGACACAGAGGATACTTCACATAAAGGTTTACTCCAATGATTCGTGAGGCAAGAATAAAAAGAAAGACCCAAGAGACAGAGATTGACCTATATTTGAATGTTGATGGTGAGGGTAAGGTAACCGTTGATACTGGATATCCTTTTTTGGATCACATGCTGGATGTTTTTTCCTGTCATGGTTTTTTCGATCTGGAGGTGAAGGCTAAAGGAGACATTGAGGTAGACAAACACCACCTTGTAGAGGATGTAGGTATATGTCTTGGTAGAGCTTTTTCCCAGGCTGTTGGAGATAAGAAAGGTATTAAAAGATATGGATGGTCAGTGATTCCAATGGATGATGTTCTTGTCCGGTGTGTGGTTGATGTAAGTGGCAGGGCTTTGCTTGTATTTGACATGAAGGGAGATGATGAGGTAAAATACTCTTTTAGAGATTTTTTCAGAGCTTTTTGCAGATATTCCGGTTTTACTTTACACCTGACCGTTCTTTATGGAGAAGGATTGCATCACATTCTCGAGGGGATGTTCAAAGCTTTTGGAATCAGCCTCGATCAGGCGACTTCTATAGATGTAAGAAGAAAGAGCGTTCCTTCCACAAAAGGTCTTATAGAAGAGGTGTAAATGCTGGCCGTAGTTCAGAGGGTTAGCTTTGCACGGTGTGTTGTAGAGGATAAAGAAGTGGCGCAGATAAAAAAAGGAATAGTTGCACTTCTTGCCATAGGGAAAAAAGATGAGTTGAAGGATGCCACCTGGATGGCCAGAAAGATGGTTAATTTAAGAATTTTTGAAGATCAGAATGGAAAAATGAATCTTTCTCTTATTGATGTGAGGGGAGAAATCCTTGTTGTTCCTCAATTTACTCTTTATGGAGATTGCAGAAAGGGCTACCGACCAAACTTCTCGCTTGTTGCTAACCCCGAAAAAGCAAATGAACTTTTTTGTAAGGTTTTAAGTCTTTTAGAAGAATATCCGGTAAGAGTTAAAAGGGGAGTATTTGGGGCAAAAATGAGAGTAGAGATTACAAATGAGGGTCCTGTAACCATCATAATAAGTTCAGATAAGGGGAAAAATATGGGGTAACAGTTGGTTTGAAAGTAGGTTCAAGTTCTGTTAAATTTGTGGAGCTTTTACACAAAAAAAATGAGTATAGATTGAGAAAGTTGGGATTTGAAAGTTTCCCTTTTTCTGAAAAAAAAGAAGGTTACCTTAACTATGTGGGTTTTGTAGCACAAAAGATAAAAGACATTATAAGGAGATACAATCTTAATTCTCAGAAAATTGTGACGGGCGTAGAGGGAGAATCAGTGGCTATTAGAGTGGTAAGGATTCCCCAGATGAAAGAAAGCGAGTTAAGCGAGGCTATAAAGTGGCAAGCCCAGGAGCATCTCCCCTATCCTCTTGAAGATATCACCGTGGACTATCATGTTTTAAAGAAGGATTTGGTTGGCGCAGGTGGGAAGGAAATGTCTGTCTTGCTTGTTGGAGTAAAAAAAAGCACAATAGATGAGTATCTTAGGATTTTTCAGGAGGTTGGAATTTGTCCTGCCATAGTGGATGTTAACTCCCTTGCTCTTTACAATGTTTTTGAAAGAATAGAAAATAAAAAAAAGGAAGGAACTGCTCTTATTAACATAGGTCACCGCATAACTAATCTTCTAATTTTAGCAGAGGATTATCCCTTTCTTGTGAGAGATATAAAATTTGGAGGAGATAACATAACCCGTGCTCTTATAGAATCCTTTGGTGTTAATTATCAAGAGGCAGAAAAGATAAAAAAAGCAGAGGATCTGTCTTATATAGGTCATAAGATAGGAAGAGAGTTGGAGCCCGAGCAGGTGGAAGAAGTTATAAGGGGTGCTCTGAGTGAGCTTATAAATGAGATAGTTCGGTCCTTTGAGTATTATACCTCCAACAGAGAAGGTGCTCCTGTGCAAAAGATTATTCTCTCAGGTGGGGTATCTCTTATAAAGGGAATAGATGTTTTTCTATCCCAGGAACTTGAAGTTCCTGTGGAAAAATTTAACCCTTTTGCTAAGATAAGTTATGCAAAGGGAAAATTCAGGGAGTTTTTACCTTACTTTTCCCCTGTTTTTTCTGTTCCGGTAGGGCTTGCTTTAAGGGAGGTACGTCACATATGATTGAAGTTAACCTTTTACCACAAAGGATAATACAGAGAAGGAGAAGAATAGACTTTATTATTTTTGTAGGCATATGTGCTGTTGTTGCTTTTTGCATATGTTACTTTTTTTATCTTTCCCTGGCTCAGACCATCCATCCCTTGGAGAAGAAGTTGTCCGAGGTAAGAGGTAAAATTAAGGAGTACCAGCCTCTTCTTAAAGAGATAGAAAAGGTAAAAAAAGAAAATGCTGAGATTCAGGCAAGATTTGATTCCTTTAAGCAAATTGTAGAAAGACAATCCTTCTTTCCTCGACTTTTATACTTTGTATACAAGTGTTTACCTGATAACATCTGGCTTGAGGAGATAAAAAGTGATAGAAAGGAAAATTTTATAGAGATAACAGGCAAAAGTCTTAATAAGACCATAGGTGTTGCTGAATTCATAAAAAACATGGAAAAATCTGGATTATTTTCCGAAATAAGATTTGTCAGATTTTCCCTGGGCAAGGTTGCAAACAGAGAAGTTATGTCTTTTAAAATAAGGTGTTTTTTGCCTTCGGGGAGTAAGTAATGGTATTGACAACGCAAAGAAGAATTATTGCGGGAGTCGGGGTTTTTCTTGGCTTAATTTGTATTTTCTATTTTTTAGTTTATATACCTCAGATTGAGCATAGAGAAGATCTTATGAATAAGATATCACAGGAGAATTTGAGACTTTTAAAATTGGAAGGGAAAATTCGTGAACTTGAAGAATTAAAAAAGGAAAGGGAGAGGCTTTCGCAGGAACTTGCACTTCTTGAGAAGAAGATAAAAGAGACACAGGCCTCTTTTCTCTATGAGCTTGGCATGAGAGGGAAAGTATACGGAATTGAGTATACCAGTATTGTCCCTTTAAAGACAGAAGAAAAGAATTATTATTTTGTAACACCTGTAAATGTTCATCTTTATGGAAGATATCATAATTTAGGGATGTTGATTTCTGACATGGCGAGAAGAGGAGGGCTTGGTTCTTTTACAGTGGATAATTTCTTAATCAAGGCTTCCTCTATGGAAGGGTACACAATAGAGGCGAATTTATCTATTTCTCTTTATAAGTACAGAGGGAGCCTCCTTTCCGGTAAAAAGGAAGAAGTTTCCCTTTCTTCTAAGAGTAATTTAACCAGTGCAGATAGGCGGAGAAGAAGATGATGTTTTCCAGAATATTTTTATCTCTGGTTTTGATTTTTGCTCTTTTTTGTCTTTATCCCTTAAAAGGAGGGGTTTGCCAGGAAGAGAAAATTTTGTCCCAGATTTTTGAGTATCCACCGACTAAAGAAAGAGATCCTTTCTCTCCCCTAATTAAAAAAGAGGAGAAAGAAAAAGAGGAGAAAGTGGTAAAAAAAGAGGAAAAACTGCTGCAAGTTACAACTTCTTCTGAATATGAGCTTGTGGGAATTGTCTGGTGTGGGGGAGAAGCTATTGCTCTCATTAAAAAGAGGGATAAAAGCTGGGTGGTTAGCGAAGGAATGATTTTGGATAGTTTGAAGGTAGCTCGAATAGAGGGCAATAAGGGAGAGGTTATACTTATAGGGGAAAATAAAATAATCAAGCTTAAAATGTTAGAGGTGTAGGAGAGTTTTAAATGAAAAGATGGGTATTGTTTTTTTTAATCGGCATTTTGGTGACAGGTCTTATAGGGTTTCACTTCTCTGCATTTGTTTATGCTAAAGAGGTTCCTCTGGAAAAAAGGGTTGTATCCTTTGATTTTAAAGATATTGATTTGAAAGATGCTATAAAGCTGATTTCAATTAGGACCGGGATAAATGTGGTGATTGACCCGGATGTTAAAGGAAAAGTAACTGCTCGAGTTGAAAAACCTGTTCCTGTTCTTAAAGCTTTATCTGCTATATTATCTCCTTATGGATTTACCTACCTGAGAGAGGATGGACTTATAAGAGTTGTTAAAA
>Ga0209834_10000180_pt1 | contig 38142 bp, 38 predicted proteins | sample Mar14236cmmetaG_FD_184134 | JGI IMG/M metagenome (GOLD analysis project Ga0209834, IMG submission 184134) | Marine hydrothermal vent microbial communities from Guaymas Basin, Gulf of California to study Microbial Dark Matter (Phase II) - Marker... ... | reverse complement strand
AAACTGGGGATTGATCTATTCCCAACTTGATATCTTGTTTGAAGATAGGATAAAACAAATTGACTAAAATTAAGATTACACAAAAATATGGATACTCTCGTTTTCAACAACATCATTATAAATACTATTAATTGTGATCATACTATTCATTTTCTAACATCTCCTCTAAACTATTACAACTGGGCATAATATCAATATCCCCGCCAATTTGTCGTGAACACCTTCTGATTTGATGGTTGTATCCGACAATTGTCGTGGATATCATATTTAGATTACTTTTCATTTCTTTCATCATTTTCTAAATTTAGATTATCCAACGGGCTAATAATTCGATTTTTTGTCACATGAGTATAGAATTCTGTTTTTACTGATCCTGAACTTAGTAGCATCACTTTATCAACCTCTATAAATCCTTTATATTGATTCTCAATAAAGTATAAAAATTAATAAAAATTATTTCAACGTACTCGTTAACTATTTTTTCATTAACATACTGTCAATAAATTTATAAAAAGCTTGCAAGCAAAAAAAGATTTTTACATAAAATCGATAAAATTTTTAAAAATTATTGAAGTTGTATTCACACTGTGTTCTCTGTGTCCTCTGCTTGTCGTGTCGTAGTGTAGCGAAGGCGGATGTTCTCTTCTTACTAGGGCGTATTGAAAAGAAGCTGAGTGGTGAGTTAATAAATTATGCTATTATACATAATCCTTTTTCTTGCCGGTGTCGCAGCCGGTTTTATGAACACCCTTGCAGGTGGGGGATCGACCCTTACATTGCCTGTCCTGATACTGCTGGGGCTTCCGTCAACCATCGCAAATGCCACGAATCGAGTGGCTATACTTTTTCAAAACATTATGGGCACTACTCGTTTCCATAAGTATAGAGAACTTGAGATAAAACCTGTCATTCATATCACAGTTGCTGCTATCATTGGAGCAATTGTTGGATCATTCATCGCAGTTGAGATACGTCCAAAGGTCTTCGATAAGGTGCTCGGTGTAGTACTTATCTTTGTGCTGATCATGATTTTTCGTCCTAAAAAGGAAACTCAAGCAGAACATAAGAATATCCCGGCATGGCTTGAGATTATTATATTCTTGGGAGTTGGGTTTTATGGTGGATTTGTTCAGATAGGTGTGGGATTGCTTTTTCTAGCAACATTAAATCTGGTCAAGGACTTCAACCTGGTACGCGCAAATGCAGTTAAAGTATTCATCGTTATGTGCTACACCTTCTTTGCCGTGCTGGTTTTTGCATTCTCCGGGAAGATCATCTGGCATTACGGACTGTTATTGGCGGCAGGAAATATGCTCGGGGCGTTCATCGGCGTACATGTTGCGGTCAAAAAAGGAGCTGGCATTGTGAAGATCGTCATTACCATTGCAGTGCTGATCGCTTGTATGAAGTTATTTGGTGTGTTTTCATTACTTAGACTATAAATAAGGAGTATCAATGAAAATCAAACAGCCAGTCAGCTTTGTAATAGGAATTTTTCTCCTGCTCATGGGATTGGCTATGCTGATACTATTAGGAGTATTAGCTGGCGTATTTCCTTTGCTCGTGGGTGTATCTTTACTATTTACTGCATTCACTCAGGGTAGAACAGTTACGGTCATTTTGGGTCATATGTTCATTGTAATCGGATGTATTCTTGTAACATGGGGTTTGTATCTCTTACCCTATACTGGTTCATCGATCCTGTATGTATTTGTACGTCCGCTGTTCTGGGGGCTGATCTCAATATTTGGTGGTGTCTGTATGATCTATCATGGATTTTGCAGATGTGTGAGAATGAAAGACATAGGATAAAACTAAATCTCCAAAGGGAGATTAACAATGAATAAATACTTCACATTATTTTGTGTTGTAATGATACTGTTTATAATTTCAAATAGTTATGGAGAGGAAACAGCTATGAAAACAAAAGTTATTCGTCAAGATGACAGGGTGATATCGGAAGGAGTCGAAGGATTCAGTTTTGAGGAATATGCAAGTTCAGTTCACGGTGCGCAGGCAAAGATACTGGAAGCACTTGGAGAAAATGTGAGTTATGAATTCCTACTTGGTTCTTCGGGATTAGCATTTCGTATGCAGGTTTTTAAAGATGCTCTTTGTCCAAGCTCACCACACTCCTGCTGTGGTTATCTATGTTTAAAAGGCTCTAATGATGCAAGTCCATGGGAAGTTACGGTCTATCAGCCAAAATCCGGGGAAACAGAGAAGATCGCAGAGATGCGAAAAGCAGTAGTGGAAAGCATAGACAGGGGGATTCCTGTGCAATACGGAACCATCGAAGATGGAATAATTGTCGGCTATCAAAAAGAAGGTAATGAGTGGTTATGCTACCACCCGCTTCATCAAAATGGAAAACAAATACTGGTTGAAACACAGATGCCATGGGATGTTGAAGTGTATACAGCTCGTAAAGATAGTATGCCTTCGAGTACACAACTTGCAATTAATTCTCTCAAGCAGGCAGTTGAAATGGCTCATCAAGAGGATGCAGATGAGTACTGGTTGGGATTCAGTGCCTGGGATGAATATATCAACTATCTTGAAAAGCTGAATGAGGATAATGACCAGATTAAAGAAGATGATCTACTCGGGAATGCATGGATCTATGAATGCCTGATCGCATACCGCCTAAATGCAGCAAATTACCTCAGAGGAATCGCCCAAGGCTTTTATGAAGAGGTAGAAACGCCATTACTCAAAGCTGCTGGTCTGTATGAACAAATGGTTACTGAAAAACTCTTGGACGAAAAAGGGTGTTTCACGGATTTCGTACCCTATCCCTGGATGCTCGATAAAAACCAAAGCTGGTCTAAGGAGATGCGAGCGGAAGAGATCCGCAGATTGAAGGAAGCCCTCCCATTAGAAAAAGAAGCGATTGCTCAGATTGAAAAAGCATTAAAAAAAATTTAACCACAAAAAGTACCCAGCTTCGTTACACTATGCCATAACAGGCGAAAAGACACTGAAAAATAAAGAGTATTTCCCGTTTCTCATTTTCTATTTTCAATAAGTGTGAATCAGTATAATCAGCGTTAATCTGCGTGCTATTTTTTAAGGAAATTCAAATTACAGAGAATATCTGACTTTATTGTATTATATCCAGAAAAGCAGGGGGAACCGTGAAGGAAAAAATGTCATTTCCTTGAAAGAGGGAATCCAGATCTTGCTATCAACCATTGCGAAGATTTCGTTCCTCAACCATTCGCAAGGTTTTTAGTATACAAAAATCCTCATACTGCTTTTATCTTTTCTTGTCTTGAAAACGGGTCACACTTCACTCCCCACATCCCACTCCCTACATCCTACTCCTCTATCCTCACCACTGCTCCCAATGCACGATCTTCTCAAGCTCCTTCCTCTTCTTGCTTCCAGCAAAAGTCTTTAATGCTTTTGCATAAAGGGTATCTTTTTCTTTTGGATAGCCAAAGGGACTGAGTGCAACCACTTTTATTTTTTTTGGAATTTCAAGTATCTCCTTCACTCTTTTCTCATTAAAAGCTCCAAGCCAGCATGAGCCGATGCCCATCTCCCATGCGGCAAGCATCATCTGCTGAAAGGCGATTGCTACATCAACAAGATAATAATACTGTCCATTCAGATGTCCGCTATTTGAGGGATTGGCACAAGCTACGATAACCACAGGCGCATCCTTGATAAAGAAATTTGATTTGCTGAGCATGCCGGATTTAAGTGCGAGTTTATGGATTGTCTCTTTTTCTTTAACTACAACAAACTGCCAGCATTGCTTATTTTGCCAGGATGGTGCAAGCCGTCCAGCTTCAAGGATCCTTAGAAGTTTTTCTTCATCAAGCTCCTTTGTAGCGTAGCTGCGTATGCTTTTTCGTGTTTCTATTGCTTCAAATACATTCATGGTTACTCCTGTTTTTCACAAAATCACTATGCAATCTTTGACAAGTTTTTTCTGGAAATTTCTTTAAGTAGGGTATGGCAGAAAATAAATTACACAAGGATTGGTCAGCGATCTGGCGAGAAGATCATACAGTATTTATCATTGACCAGACACGGCTGCCGTTTCATTTCGAAATCGTGGAACTTCACACGTATATTGCAACAGCAAATGCAATTCGGGATATGCTTCTGCGCGGTGCTGGAACTATCGGTGTGGCTGCGGCTTATGCAATGGCACAAGCATTTGCAGAACATTCATGCAGGAAAGATATTGATGAAGCAAAAGCATACATCGAAGCTGCACGACCCACGGCGCAGAATTTATTTTATGCAACGAATCGAGTGTATGATGCTGCTATTGATTCAAATGATCCGGTTTCTGTTGCGTTTCAAACCGCTGATGATATTCTCCATGAAGATGAAGCGCATTCAAGAATGATGGGTGAATTTGGCGCTGAACTTATTGAAGATGGATTTGGAATTCTGACTCATTGCAATGCAGGTAAACTCGCAATTCAAGGTTGTGGAAGCGCACTTGCACCGATCTATGTTGCATACGAGCAAGGAAAGGACATCTTCATTTATGCAGATGAAACACGACCCCGCCTGCAGGGGGCACAATTGACTGCCTGGGAACTCAATCAGGCAGGAATTCCACATGCGATTATTGCTGACAATGCTGCGGGCTATTATATGCAAAAGAAGAAGATCAATATTGTATTCGTTGGTGCAGATAGGATCGCCTGTAATGGAGATGTGGCAAATAAGATCGGCACCTATGAAAAAGCGGTGCTGGCGAAAGAGAACAACATTCCATTTTACGTAGTTGCTCCATGTTCAACCATAGATTTCGCATGTAAATTTGGTGAGTATATTCCTATTGAAGAACGATCCCACAATGAAGTCAAATCCATTGGTAGATCAATGGTAGCTAATCCCGAAAGCGATGCACTCAACCCAGCATTTGATGTAACACCAGCTCGCTATATCACCGGAATTATCACCGAAAAAGGAATCGTGCTACCGGAGAACGTTCATACACTTGCATAATGGAACGGTACAAGGGAATTAAATTTAATGTAAGGTTCATTGATAGAACGATCCCGAACTTTTCACAGCAGAAGGATCTCATGAGATGGGGAAGGAAACTATCGGAATTAGGATGCATTCCGATTTATTCCGATCCCACTGATTATACACGGATATGTTCTGCCGGGAATCTCAGTGTGAGAAATGATGATGATTTAATAATTACCGCAGCAGGTTCAAATCTTTCAAAACTTAGAGAAAACGATTTTGTCGAGGTAATTGATGTCGATATTGAAGCTACACTGATCACAGTAAAGGGAATGCACGAACCTTCATCAGAAACAATGCTGCATAATGAGATCTATAAAAAAAGGGATGATGTGAATGTAATTTTTCATGGGCATAACAGCATGATACTGCAAAATGCTGATGCCCTTGGATTACGATCAACAAAGCAGCATTATCCTTATGGATCGGTAGAACTTGTTCGATCAGTTTTGGATATATTAGATAAAAGAAATGGCTTTTTTATCATGAAAGAGCATGGCTTCATCAGTTTAGGAAAAACTTGCCATGAAGCTGGGCATTTAATTATAAATGTCCTCAAGAATATTAAATAATAAAGATAATGAATCACGAAAAGCACGAAAAACAAGAAAAAATAATGTATAAGGAAGAAAGCTTTTTAATTCAGGAGGCTGTTTTTGAAATTTATAAAGAGATAGGAGTAGGATTCATTGAACCAGTCTATCAGGAATGTTTAGAATATGAGTTTGCCCAAAGAAAAATTCCTTTCAAAAGTCAGGTTAATATATTTATTCATTATAAGAAAATTCAATTACAACATACTTATAAAGCAGTCTTTACATGCTTTGAAAAGATTCTTTTTGAAATTAAGGCGGTAAGTAATATACTTGATATCCATAGAGCTCAGATTTTGAATTATCTAAGAGCAACAAATTTAAGATTAGGTTTTTTAATAAATTTTTCATCTTCTCCAAAAGTTGCAATTGAAAGAATTGTAGTATAAGATTTTGGGAAAAATAATTGATTAATAAAATTGTCTTTCGTGAATTTTGTGTATTTCGTGGTTAAAGTAATGAATAGGAGATTAGATGGGTAAAACATTTGTTCAAAAAGTATTTGAGAAAAAAGCCGGCAAGGCGTTGAAAGAAGGTGAGATAGTATTTGTTCAACCAGATTACATACTCACACATGATAACTCAGCGGCTATTATTAAGAAGCTGGATCAGGTGAAGGAAGGCATCAAAGTAAAGTATCCAGAACGCATTGTGATAGTGCTCGACCATGTCATCCCTGCTGCCAATGCAAAGACAGCGAACAATCATAAGGAAATTCGTGAGTTCGTAAAATCGCAGGATATCACACATTTTTATGATATCGGAAGAGGGATCTGCCATCAGGTGCTCCCGGAAGTTGGATTAGCAAAACCGGGCAGTATTATTGTGGGCAGTGACAGCCATACATGTACATACGGCGCATTTGGTGCATTTTCCACAGGTATTGATAGAACAGAAGCAGCAGGTATCTGGATCACAGGCGAAACCTGGTTCAAGATCCCCCAATCCTACAAAATTACATTTCATGGAAAATTTCAGCAGCGAGTTTCTGCAAAGGACCTCATCCTCAAGATAATCGGCGATCTTGGTGCTGACGGTGCAAACTATAAATCGGTGGAATATCATGGACAAGGCATTAAGAATCTGGATATCTCAGATAGAATGACCATTGCGAATATGGCTGTTGAAATGGGAGCAAAAAACGGTGTATTTCCGGTCGATGAGCGTACTGAGAAATGGCTAAAGCTCCATAAAGCCAAATCCTATGAACCTGTATGGGCGGATGAAGATGCTGTGTATGAACAGGAATATGAGTATGTACTTGATGATATTTCTCCGCAGGTTGCATTCCCGCATACGGTCGATAATGTGAAGGATATTGCTGAAGCTGAAGGCATTAAGGTGAATCAATGTTTCATTGGAACCTGTACGAACGGCAGGTTGGAAGACCTTCATGCTGCAGCAGCAATTTTGAATGGTAGAACGATCCATCCTTCTGTGCGACTTCTCATACTTCCGGCATCACGAGAAGTATATCAAAAAGCGTCTGATGATGGTACCTTATCGATCTTGAATAGCACTGGTGCAGTGATCCTGCCTGCTGGATGCGGACCCTGTCTTGGTGCACATCAGGGTGTGATGGCAGACGGAGAAGTAACGATTTCCACAGCGAATAGGAATTTCAAAGGACGCATGGGTAATAAATCTGCAGAGATATATCTTGCATCTCCGGAAACTGTTGCTGCCACTGCGCTCAAAGGTGTGGTCACCGATCCACGGAAATTATAAATTTGACGAAGTGAATAAATGAATAGATTATAAATAAAATATTGAGGTATATATGGAACTCAAAGAAAAAGTAACAGAGGAATTAGAAAAAATACGACCCGCGCTTCAAGGCGATGGCGGCGATGTCAAGCTGATAGATGTGACTGACGATGGTGAAGTAAAAGTTGAGCTTCAGGGCTCATGTAGAGGATGTCCCTTCTCACAGATGACTCTGAAATACAGCATAGAAAAACAACTTAAAGACAAAATTCCAGAAGTAACAAAAGTAACTGCCGAGTAAGTGAAAAAGCCCGTTAAAAAAATCGCTGGTTACAGTTTGATCGGACTTGGAATTGCTGGACTGTTTCTACCATTTCTGCAAGGAATATTATTTATTATACTCGGTCTGGGATTGGTGGAAAATAAAAAGCTCAATAAATTTTTCTATGATATAAAGCAAAAGATCAATCAAAAATTACACAGGAAAAAAGTGGGGGAAGAAAATCCTTTCGAAGAACTAGAAAGAGACGATTAGTTTTCGGTTGTTTCAGGAAGGATCTTTATCATAACCTTTTCTATTTTTCTGGCAGTTACCTGCTTTATAGTGAACTCAATATTCTTGATCATGCATTTCTCATTATAGCGGGGAATTCGTTCGAATTTTTCTATAAGCATACCCGCCAGCGTCTCATAATCACCTTCATCCAATTCTATGTTATAATCTTCGATTAGTCGCTCTATCTCTACTTCTCCGTCAACGAGAAATGTTGTATCGTCAATCTTATTAATATCGTTTTCCTGAGCGTCATATTCATCTTCGATCTCCCCGACAAGTTCTTCAAGAAGGTCTTCCACAGATATAATCCCAGCAGTACCACCATACTCATCTACCACAATAGCGAGAGGAGTTTTATTCTGCTGTATCTTCTTGAGTAGCGTTGTGGCTTTCATAACTTCAGGAACAAAATAGGCATTCCTGATGAAATTACCTGCAGGTTGCGAAAGATCATCGAGTTCTAATAGATCGTGTATGACCAGCAATCCTTCGATATGATCAATATCGGTTGAGTACACAGGAAAACGTGTAAAGCCAAGTTCTTTTACCAGATTGATCACTTCACTGATTGGAGTGTCCGATTTAACGCCAACGATATTTGTTCTGGGGATCATGATATTTTTGACGGTTAGATCTCGAAAATCGAGCACTTCTTCTATAAGGTCATGCTCTTCCTTTTTAACGTTTCCGTCCTTTTCTGCTTCTTCAAGAAGGTAGGACAGGTCATCTTTGGTGAAAAGGTGCGAACCGCTTTTTTTGTCGATCCTGAACAGTTTGAAGAACGAGTTGTTTATCTTGCTGAGCACCAGGATCAGCGGATGAAAAAGAAATGCGAAGAATCGTATAAGGAAGAACATTTTTGGAATCGATGTATTACATGAATTTCTGACAATGATCTTTGGAATGATCTCTGCGAAAATAAGAAGAACACCTGATAGAAGCAGGGTTGCCATGGTTTCGGACATGATTTCCCTTTTTATCATAAACGCAGTAAAAACTGAGGATACGATGATAAGAGAAATGTTTGTGCCGATGAGTGTTGTTCCGAGGACTTTGTCAGGATTTGTGACAAAATTATAGAGTTGTTTTTTGCTCTGACTTTTTCCCGCTTCATGTTTTAACCGGTGCTTATCAAGCGATATAAGACCGATCTCAACGCCTGAGAAAAAGGCAGATCCTATAAAAAATATTGCAACAATAATTATGCTGATCATTTAAGTTCTATTCAAAAATGATGTTATTCATTGTTTAACATCTCTTCCTGCATGGCAATATGCAAAGCTTCGATGAGTTCGTCAATATTTCCATCCATGAAAGACTCTAAGTTGTGAGAAGTATAGTTAATTCTGTGGTCAGTTATTCTCGATTGAGGGTAGTTGTAGGTTCTGATTTTTGCACTTCTGTCACCGGTTCCGACCATTGAACGTCGCTTCCGGGCAATGGATTGCTGCTGCTTTTGTAGTTCATGATCAAGCAGGCGTGAACGAAGTACTTTCAGTGCTTTTGTTTTGTTCTTATGCTGGGATTTCTCATCCTGGCATGTCACGACCATGCCAGTGGGAATGTGGGTAATACGTACTGCTGAATCAGTGGTATTAACGCTCTGTCCACCAGGACCAGATGATCGATATACATCAACCTTCAGATCTTTTTCGTCGATCTCAAAGTCGATCTCTTCTGCTTCCGGCAATACAACCACAGAAGCTGCAGAGGTATGAATTCTTCCGGAGGATTCAGTTTCCGGTACACGTTGAACACGATGTACACCGCTCTCAAACTTCAGGGTACCGTACGCATTCCTGCCCTGTACTTCGAAGGAAATTTCTTTCAATCCACCCATGCCTGTTGGATTGGAATTCATGATGTCGATCTTCCAACCCTTCTTATTGATGAAATAGGTGTACATGCGATACAAATCTGCTGCAAATAGGGCTGCTTCATCCCCGCCTGTTCCCGCTCGAATTTCCATAATTGCATTCTTCACATCATTTTCATCTTTAGGGATGAGGAGTGCTTTCAGTTGTCTTGTCAGTTTCTCGATTTTATTTTCAAGATGTGAGTTTTCTTCCCGATACAGTGAGATCAGCTCCTCTTCCTCTTCGTTTTTAAGGGCTTCCCGATTTTCCTCCAACGCCTCTATGGTGGTTTCAAGTTCTTGAGCACAATCGATTATTTCTGAGATTTCTTTGAAACGTGAGGAAAGTTCTCTGTAAAGATCGAGTTGAGCTATGATATCAGGATCAGCAAGTTGCTTTTCCAGTTCGGAGTATTCTTGCTTGAGTTCTTCAACCTTACTCTTCAGATTCTTCTTCATTATAAAATCTATAATTCTCGTATATTATTGGTTGATCGAGTGCTGCATGAAGGGCACAAATCGCGACTTCCAATTGCTTATCATCCGGTTCCTGAGTAGTTATCCTTTGCAGTGCGAGCCCGGGCGCAGAAAATATTCTCACGATCCAGTGATTGATATTCTTGCCAGAGAATCGAAGGATCTCATAAGAGATTCCTGATATGAGTGGAATGAGCAGCAAATGATAAAAAATTCTAATACCGAGTGGAATTGCCTGCCCAATGATCAACGCGACAATTGCATCAGTTATCGAGAAAATGAGAATCGCAATGACCAGTACTATAAGCATAAAACTTGTTCCGCAACGAGGGTGAAATGTGCGAAATTTTTTGGTATCATCAATAGTGAATTCAGGATTTCCTTCATAGGCGAACACAGATTTATGTTCAGCACCGTGATATTGAAAAAGACGCCGCACATCTTTCAGAAAACTGATCAAATAGATGTAGAGCACAAAGAATACGATCCTGATACCTCCTGTGAGAAGATTGAACAAAATACTTGTTTTTTCGATATTTATCCAGTAGGCAATTCGATAGGGGAGGAATACAAAGAGAAGAAAGGCAAGTCCGAATGCAAAAATGTAAGAAAACGCGGAATAGAGTTTTTCAAAGAAAGGATTTTTCTTCTTTTTCTTTTTGTCGGAATCATCATCTTTGATCGCTTCGTCAGCAGAGAAGTTGAGTGTTTTCAATCCGATGGACAGCATCTCGATAAGGGATACAAATCCGCGAATGATCGGCAACCCATAAAATTTATTCGTTTTGGTTTTTGATATAAATTCTTCTTTTTTAATGATAATACTGCCGTCTTTTTTTCGTAACGCTGTGGCGATATAGTGTGGACCGCGCATCATCACGCCTTCGATCACCGCCTGTCCGCCTACAGCAATTTCTGGTTTTTCTTTCATGTTGATTTTAGATAAAGTTATCCTACATTTGGTTACTTTGGGTTAATTATGTGAGTAAATTCCCCTGGTGTGAGGTGCTATTTTTCTTTTTGGTCGTCTTTTTTCTGGAACTTGCTGTATTTTTTCTTGAACTTTTCGATACGACCGGCGCTATCTACCAGTTTCTTCTTTCCTGTATAGAATGGATGGCACTCCGAGCAGATCTCCACATGTATCTCGGGCATGGTATCTCTGGTCTCAAACGTGTTGCCACATGCACATGTCACCACGCATTTTTGATATTTTGGATGAATATCTTTTTTCATTTATTTTTCTCCACGTAATAGGGTTTATATAATTGCTACAAAAAGTAAGATACCCAGTTGCAGTGTCAAATTTTATAAGCTTTGCAGCTTCTGGGGGTATGTTAACCACGGAAAATTCAAAAATAATATTAACCACGAATTAACTCGAATGAACACGAAATGAGCCTTCATGGATTATTCTGTGATTGCATTTTAGAATAATGAATAAAGAACATCAATGAAGATTTAAGAAGCCCCAAGAACCTTACGAATGGTTGGCTCAAGCAAACTTCGTAATGGTTCGCAGAGAGTGGATTTAGACGTGGTCTGAAATGTCGGAGTTCAGAACAATATCTGTCCGTTAGCAGTTCACGCTTCTTTACAAACTACTTTTGATTGATAAAAAAGTGTGTCATTCTGATGAAAGAAAACATTCATATTATAATGATATGAAATTTAGAAAATGTATTTCATTTCCCAGGCTCGTGCGCTTCAATAAAGTTCTGCACTCGCTCGAAATGCGTGCCCTTCCAGTATATCTTACCACATCCATTGCATCGTGAGAACTCATCATGATGTTCATACACATATATGGGAACGAAGTCTTTAATTTCTTCTTTTTGTACTGGAATCGTTTTCTCATTGCATACAATACATCGAGTGAATATCTTGTCGGTTTCAAGAGGAATAATAGCATGTACTTCTCTCAGCATATCTTTGAGAGAATTTGAATTCAGAAAGATGATCCTGATTGGGAACTTGCTCTTGAGAAACCATCGATTTTTCGTAATGATAGCCCTATCCTGACTTTGTGCGATGCTTACAAGATTGATTGGCTTGATATGCTTCCTGTAATACGTATCATAGCCAAGTATCCTGAGCCATTTTGCCAGAGAACCCAGCATTCTGTCCACTGCATAACGAGGTTTTTTTTGCATAAATTTATACAAAATCTCTTAAAAAAATTGTCAAAAAAAAGACCGATTAAACAATTTTCCTTAGCAAAATAAGCAGGTGAGGATGAGAAAAAAGATATTGTTGTTATCCATGCCGAATTACACGGTCAGCTTTTACTCGGGGATAAGGACACCATCTCTCGGGCTTGTATCACTTGCAGGAAATGTGGATGAGCAGTTTGTCGAAAAAATTCATGTTGCCGATCTGCTCATGGTGCAGCACAATCTTCAAGGATATATTAAATAAATCCTCAAGAAGTATGCTCCAGATATTGTGGGACTCTCTTGCATGAGTTTCCAGTATGAAACAGCGATAGAAATTGCAAAAATCTTGAAAAAGTGGAATTCTCGAACTGTAGTCATTTTAGGTGGTTATCATCCAACACTGGCGCATGAAGTTATTGCAGATTCGGAAGCGCAACAGTTTATCGATTTTATGATTCGGGGAGAAGGAGAAGCAGCATTTGCAGAACTAGTGCAGGCACTTGCTGAAGGGCGTTCTTTTGATAGTATAAAAAATCTCTCCTATAAAGAAGATGGGGTGTTCATTCACAATCCTCGTTCAGCAAATCTTGATCTGCAGTCGATAAAGTTGCCAAACAGGCAATGCAGATTAACAGGGCATTATATGATCTTTGGAAAGCAAGCAGATGTGATAGAGACTTCACGCGGATGCATCATGCAATGTGATTTTTGCTGTATGCCCCAGATGTACGGAAGGGCTTTCCGGAAATATCCCGTAGAAAGAGTGATTGAAGATATCAAGCAGGTGAAGGATCGGGGTTCTAAAGCAATTTTCATTATAGATGATAATATCTTTATTGATGCGGATCATCTTGGAGAGTTGTGCGAACAAATTATGAAAAATGGGTTGCAGGAAATTCATTACACGATTCAGGCGAACGTTGCAAGGATTTCCCGCGATCCGAAGCTCGTTGAACTTATGGCACAGGCGGGAGTTAAGGTCGTTTTCCTTGGTATCGAAAATATTAAGAAAACAAATATTGAATTCCTGTCAAAAGACAAACACGTACTCGAGCAAACAACTCAAGCATTAACTTTACTGAGAAAGTATAGGATCATTTCTGTCGGAGGATTTATCATTGGAAATCCTTATGATAATGAACAGATTCTGTGGGAACATGTGCAATTTGCTCAGAAAAATACTCTTGACGTGCCATTATTCATGTTGCTTACTCCATTCCTGAAAACTGAAATTCGCGAAAAAATAATGAGTGAAGGATTACTCACCAATCCGTATGATTTTTCGTTTTATGACCTCTCCCATGCAAATCTCAGGACTAAGTTCCTCTCTCCGAATGAATTAAACTTGCTCAAGAGTAAGATGTATGGAGCATACAATAATTCTGCCCTTTTAAAGTCAAATATGATAAGAACGCACTACCCGTGGTATTTTCTGAAACTTATTTTGAAAGAGACTCCTCGTTCTGCTACGAATTTCTTGAGAAAATTCTTATATAAGAATTGGGAGTACGAGAATTATAAAGCTGATAAAGTGCGAGAAATAAGAAGAATGAAAAAATGGTTGCTCGATAAACAGAACTATATTCAGAAAGAGTTAGAAGAGTTTAGTTATTAATTGGCAGTGAAATCAATAAAAAAAGTTGTATTTTTCATGATATTGAGGAGTTAATCATGAAAGCAATGCATTTATTTGTCGTATGTATTATTGTTATGTTCCTTGGCCGTGAACAACGTAGCAACGAATATACAATCGGTACGATATACAATCTGGAAGGATCGCAGGCTTCGCTGGATAGCCCGTCTGCAAAAGGTGCAGAGCTCGCAGTGCAGATCATAAATGCACAAGGTGGAATTCGTGGAAAAAAACTGAAGCTAATTCTTGAAGATGGAAAATCGGATCCTGCGGTCATAAAGAAAGTAACGGAGAAATTGATCAAAGATGATAATGTACCAGTGATAATCGGTTTCAGTGATACGGATATGGTACTAGCTTCCGCACCTATTGCTGCTGAACATGAAGTCATATTTATCACCTCTGGAGCCACCTCTCCAAAGCTTCCAGAGCAGGTTCCCACCTATCTATACCTCTCTTGCTTCGGCGATAATGTACAGGCAGCAGTTGTTGCCGAATATGCCTTTTCACGATTAGGTCTTCATTCGTGTTTTATGTTGACTGACGAAAATATGGATTTTACCCGTCTTCTTTCTAAATATTTTATCAAACGTTACTCAGAACTGGGAGGAGAGATTATAAAAGAATCATTTTTTCAGGGTGGCACGAACAATGTACAAGATATCATTAATGAGATCATAGTACTCGACCAACAACCTGCTATGCTCTTTGTGTCTGCCGGACCCAACGATGTGGGAAATATTATCAAGCAGATACGCATGGCAGGTATCACTCAACCCATTTGTGGTGGTGACAGCTATGACACGCCACTACTCATCAAAACAGCCGGTGAATATGCAGACAATATCTATTTTGCTACGCATTTCATGGTCAAAGAATATACCGATGATGTTTATTTTACCTCTCCACCTGCAGGTGAACAGGAAGATTCCGACAAAACGATCATGGAATTTATTACCGCTTATAAGAATACGTATGGTACCCTTCCATCCAGTTCATTCGCAGCTCTTGGATATGATGCGGTCATGCTTGTAGCAGAAATATACAAAAGGGCTATCAGACTGAATCCAGATGGATTATTTTCAACACTCTCTCATATACGAGATTTTCCGGGAGTGACCGGAACAATTTCATATAACGAAGATCAGAAAATACCACAAAAAGGCGTAACACTCATAAAAATATCGAATCGTGAACAAATCTTCCTGGAATCGCTTGTACCTTCTAAAATACCTGCCCCGTAAACTATATTAGTCCGGAAGTATCTTTCAAAAGAATAGTATCGAGAAAATTATTGACATGAGAGACGTCTATTATATGAATAATAGATATAGAAATTGACTAATAGGAGAAGCAATGTATGGAACACATGATATTCCAACTTCAATGAAAGAATCTGGATTATCTCTAGATTTTTCACAGGTTGATTATGGATATCAATACACATGCAAGCTGGCTGATAACAAAGAATTCAATAAGATAATCCTGGTTGATAAAGCTCGTGTGCTGATTAACCCGGTTGAACCGATTAATTTGCCGAAGCATATAACAAATTATTTGATGCTCGAGTTTGATAAAAACCTTACCATTGCCCCTCATCAGGAAAAAAGTTTTTTTGCGACATTTCCCATTGAGATAGGGATTTTTATATTTAAAAGAAGAGAATTCGAACCTATTGATATCATTTCATTACTCCCTGCTAAGTATTCGCTGTACGGTGATCCCAGAATTGGAGTGGTTGCTCGATATCACAAAACCGAGATATATTCTCAACAACCTGAAGTAGATAAACTTCATTACGGAATCATACATATTACAGTTAGAAATTCTGATGCACAATGGAATACGATTTCAAAGCTTGTCCTCAATGCCTATGGCATGAAACTCTTTTATAATGAAAAGCTCGTGAAACTGTATGCATCCATGAAGATTAATAATGAAATTTCAGCAGAAACCGAGTGTTTTACACCACCCCCTGAAAAGGGTTTCAAAAAGGCAATGGAACTGTATGTGAGTAAAAAAATTGCTATAACATCTTCAAAATTTCTTATGATGGAGGGTATATAATGCTTGATACAATCGTATGGGGAAAAATTACCGTTTTGCAACTTATTATAGCAATAGGAATCTTCATCATCTCAATTATTGTTTCAAAGATTCTTTCTATGTATGTTCGTCGTTCATTAAAAAATAAAGCATCAAAAGATAATCTGGAAATTATGATAAAGATCATATCGTACGCTATCATGATTATTGGGCTGATATGGGCTTTATCTGTAGTTGGACTAAAACTTTCCGGATTGCTGGTTGCTGGTGGGATCATGGGAATTGTTATTGGTTTTGCCAGCCAGAGTATCGTAGGAAATCTTATTTCCGGTATATTCCTGATGATAGAACGCCCAATAAGAATAGGAGATACGGTAAACATTAATGGATCGACTGGCATCATAGAGGATATCAGGATAATCTCGACAACCATAAGAACGTTCGATGGGTATCAGATGAGAATACCGAACGAGAAAGTCTTTACCGCGAACATCTCCAATTTTGTAGCTAATGTGGTTCGTCGTTTTGAATATGATGTGGGAATTCGATACAACGACGATGCAGATAAAGCTATTACTATCATCAAAGAATTACTCGATAAAGAACCTTTTGCTTTAAAAAATCCAGAACCATTGGTCTGGGTGAACAAACTCAGCGATAATGCAGTCAACATCAATGTGAAAATTTGGGCTCCGATAAGCGAGTGGTGGGCTCTCAAGACAAGTATGCTCTGGCGCATTAAAAAAGCACTTGAGGTTGAAGGAATTGAAATCGCATTTCCTCAGAGAGTCCTATGGTTTGGAGATTCACGAGAGAATAATGACACACTTCCTGTTGTGACTTCAGAAAAGAATATTACCCAATAAAATTTGCATTGCATGTGAATAATCCTAACAAAAAACCGCTAAAAGTTATCCTCATATCCTGTGCTATACTCATCGGATTGCTGATAGTAGTTATCATAATTGCTGGTTCAACAATAGGTGAAGGCATTATCAAAGGTATTGTAGAGAAAAACCTTTCAAAAATGCTTCACATGAATGTTACAATAGAGGATCTTTTCACGAATATATTTTCCGTTGTAGAAGTGGTGAACCTCGATGTATTTGATCCATCAAGCGGGATGTCATCATTTCATGTTAAGGATCTGAAGGTTCACTACAATATTCTGGCACTCTTATCGAATCGATTGTCTCTTTCTGAAATCACTGTTAATGATATGCGTGTATATGTAATGAGAGATGTAAAGGGCAAATTACTCATTCCGGAATTACCATCTACAGAAGAGCCCTCGAAAAATTCAATGGTACTCAACATCGATAAAGTAAATGTTACGAATTCTTCATTCTCTTATGATGATAAGTCTATCCCATTCTATGCCTTGTTACAGGAATTCTCTTTGCTTGTCCAGCATCAAGGCGCTGATGAAAGCTACGATTTTGAAACAGGTTTTAAACAAGCAGACATAACATATGATGAAAAAGATCTGAAAGTTAAAAATTTTAATATCTCAGGAACATTTACGCAGCAGGAACTTACAGTAAGCAATGCAGGATTCTCTCTCTTTGGAATCGATGTAACAGCTTCTGCAGAAGTAGAAAATATTGAAAAAAGTCCTTATATTAATGGAGAGATATTTATCGATGGTGATCCTTACGAACTAATAGATATCTTTGATGATGATCTGCCAGTTCGGTATAGACCGGACATGAATGAGATATCTGCAAGGATAACTTATGCGGGAACACTCGATGATTACAATATTGCAACCAGTCTAAATATCCCCAGTATCGTTGCTGAAGAGATCGAACTGACCGGTAATAATCTTAGTATGCATCTTACAAATGACACGCTTCACATTGATACACTATCTACTCACGTTTTTGATGGGACATTTGTTGCCAAAGGTTTCGTTGAACTCGATTCACTCCAACGATTCAGTATTCAAAGTTCTCTATCAGATATAAATATTGTTCCTTTATGGGATTTTATCTATACAACGCCTTCATCTTACACTGGAAATCTTCATGGGACACTTGCCGTTGAAAGTTCACTTCAAAGCATAGTTGAACCTTCACTATCCGTACAAATTAACAGCACCAATTTTTCATTTAAGAATAAGACTATTCCCGAATTGCATACTTCATTCAGTTATTGCAAAGGTGATGGTGAATTTTTGCTGACTCAGGGAACCTCAAAGATCTCAGCACAATTCTCTCTCGATGATTCCATGGTCTCGGGACAAGCGATAATTGCTATTCAGGAGATAGAGTATCTTGCAGGTTTATTTGATGTTCAGGGGCTAACTGGTCAGTTAATTGCGGACTGTGATTTCTCTGGAAGTTTGAACAATCCGTCGGTAACCGCACAATTGCAGGGAAAGAAAATACTCTATCAGGGCTTACCTATTGATAGCTTACAAACTCGGATCTCGTATGAAGATTCTACATTGAATATTCTATCAAGTAATATTTCCGGTAAAACGAATTCTATAAAGGATTTTACACGCGCAATGCTTGAAACAGAACTTGAAGGTTCATGTAACTACAACATTACATTAAAGGGCACGCTGAATGATTTCACAGGCAGTGTGATAATTAAAGCTGCTGATGTGCTATATGAAAATAGAAAAATCGATCATTTATCCATCAGGGGAACAGCAGAAAATAAGCATATTGAGTTAGAAGAATTATCTCTTAAAATAGAGGATATTATCTGTAAAGGGTCAGGATCGTTCAACATGCTGCAAAAAGATGGAAATGTGGTTTTGCAGTTTGAGAAACTTACTGGCTTGGACAGGAAATCTATGGGGAAGATATCAACAGAATTTACTTTAGAACCGTCAATTGCCCTTGAAGCTGAACTGGATAAGGTCGATCTGATGCTTGCTCAAGTTGCTGCAGATTCACTTCCGAATATCAATGGATTTCTTTCAGGTGTGTTACACTTTTCAGGAACTCTAGATAAACCAAATGGAACCCTTGATCTTAAAATTGAGAAACCGTCCTACGAAGATATAATATTTGATAATGTGGAACTCTCTGCAGACATCACTCCCTCAAATATTATTCTGAAACAGGCGATTGTAGAATTATATCAATCAAGATTAAGGGCAAGAGGGAAAGTAGGACTCGAACATTCCGAGAATGGAACAACCATATCAGACAAGAGCAGCATAAAAGGAGAATTGACACTCGATGATATTGAAGCTGCAAATTTTACTGAACTCTTTCCCAATAATATAACGCTGAAGGGAAGTCTGTCTGCGCATGCTTCTGTTGATGGCTTTCTTGCCCGACCAGTTGTGCAGGGAGTTATAGCAATCCAAGATGGATTTCTTCAGACAGGAGAAAAGAAGCCTCCATTGACCGGACTGAATGCGAAAGTTATTTTCGATCAGGATTCCCTTGATATTAAAGAATTTACCTGTGATTTCACCCAAAAGAAGATTGCTCTTACCGGCTACATTCTTCAAGAGAACTTCGAAGCTTTTTCTGCAGATCTTGCGCTTGATGTGGGTAAATTCGAAATCCTTAGGATTAAAGGAAGATTGGATGATGTGTCAGTTAATGGAGAGATCAAGGTTGATGATTTTGATCTCTCATTTCTTGCAGCGTTGCTTCCTCAGATCGATTACTCAAAAGGATTTGTTGATGCTTCACTAATAATCAAAGGAAAAACCACAAGTCCTTCTATACAAGGATTTATCAATGGCAAGAATCTTGAGTTCCAGCCAAAGGGATTACCAGTTCCTTTTACGAAAGGTGGTGTAGATATTGTGTTCGATGCTGGATCGTTTGATATTAACTCATTGAATTTTGCTTTTGGTGAAGGAATAATTTCCTGCAATGGATTTGCTAAATATTCTCAATCAGGAGTTCAGGATCTTCATATCAACCTACAAGCCAAAGATGTATATTTTAACCAGAAAAAGGTTTTGCAATTTACTCTAAAAGATGCAATGGTCCAATATTATAAAACTGGTTCGGGTTTCATACTGGACGGTAGTATCAAGCTGGGTGAAACTAAATATCAACAGAATGTTCAAATCCCGGAAGTGCTTGAATCTTTAGGAAGACCGAAAATATTTCATAAACCTACACCTCTGATGACGCAGACTAAACTAAATATTCAGATTACGAACAGTGATGATATACTATTGGATAACAATATTGCACATATCAACATGAAGCTGGCTTTAAATATCATCGGTACTCTTGCCAATCCTAATCTTGGCGGTAGGATCGATTTGACTGATGGCTATATCATCTATCTGGATAGAAAATTCGAACTTACCAGAGGAGTGCTCGATTTCATCGATCCAAATCAAATCAACCCGACACTGGATGTGCAGGCAATTGCTAAAGTAAAGAACTACAATCAACCAGAAAATCCTACCTATCTCATTACGATAACTGTTACAGGTCCAGCTGATAAAGCAAAAATAAATTTACAGTCAGTTCCAGCGCTTGATCAGGCAAATATTCTCTCTATACTCACCTTTGGCACTACCAGAGAACAGATATTTTCGCAGTGTCCAGATAACTATCAGACATCACTGAAGGATATATTACTTGAAAGGGCGAAACTCTATTCAAGCCAGAAGATCGCCAGTTATGTTGCAGGTAGATTAACTCATCTTCTCGGACTTGATGATGTCTCTATAGAAGGGAACATCTTCGATCTTGATGATGGGGGACCTCAACTGACCGCATCCAAAAAACTCTCAGACAGGATCAAGGTTACCTATTCGACAAAAGTTGGTTACCTGAATGAACAAAGTATCAAGTTAGACTATAAATTAACTGACCATTTTTACTTGCAGGGACAGGCAGATCAAGAAGGTACTGCAGGTATCGATGCTATTTACAGGATACATTTCAAATGAGAAAAGTAACTATTTTCATCATCCTGATGCTAGCCATTTTCAATTTTCTAATTGCCCGTGACAAGGATGCGTACAAGATAGAAAGTTTCACTATTGAAGGAAATGAAGTGTATTCAAGCCGAACACTAAAAAAGGTGCTGGTCACCAGAGCTTCTCACTTTCTCAATCCTGCATATTTTTATCATGCTGTATTTGAGCAGGATATGAAAAATCTCACATTATTTTATCACCAGAATGGGTATCTTGAAGCGAAGGTAGTGGATCATAGCATCGATGAAGACCATGAGAAAAAGACCGTTTCAATCTTCATTCAAATATATGAAGGTCCACCCACTCACATAAGCGAAGTTGCAATTTTCGGCAATAGCGTATTTACTGATGATAATATCCTCTCATCGATAGCTGTGCGAAGTGGTCAGCTACTTAATCAGAAACGAATTCAGGATGCGACCTACAAAATACTCAGCATGTACGGGAATCATGGTTATCTGGATGCTGAAGCAATCCCCGACATCAAGGTAAATAAAGAAATCAACAAAGCGATAATTGACTTCCAGATCACAGAAAATGACCAATTTAGGATTCATGATATCACAATTCAGGGATTGGATATCACCAAAAAAAGAGTGGTCTTGAGAAATATTACATTCAGACCTGGTGAGATAGTTAATTATTCCAAGATACTAAAATCACAGCAGAATCTATATCTTACCAGTATTTTTGAAAGCGTTTTCATCAGACCGGTTGCAGTTGATTCACTTCCCACTCGAAAAGATATATTAATCGAAATACAGGAAAAGATTCCGGGAGAGTTCAATCTCGGAGCAGGTTATGGTTCATTTGATAAATTTCGAGTTTTTTCTGAGCTTGTGAATAATAATTTCAGGGGAACTGCACAAAAGATCGGCATCAATGGAAAACTCAGTTCCATAACAAAGAAGGCAGAAGTTGCCTTTACCGAACCCTGGACCTTCGGAATAAAGCTGAAAACAGATCTAAATATTTTTACATCCTATAATAAAGAACCAGGATATAGCATCACTCAGTGGGGTGGTAAAATATCGGTTGGCAAGAAACTTTCTGTTCCTTCGAATGTGCTGATATCTTATATGTATGAACGTGTACAATACAAAGATGTAGTTGCTGATGATATCGCCTATGCTCCAAACCTGAACACCGTTTCTCTGTCGTATACTTTTGATAACAGAGATAATATCTTTAATACTACAAAGGGTGTGTATTTTTCATGTGATAACGATGTGGTCATTTCATATCATGATACAGAAGATATTTTTGATAGAATAATAATTAATGCTAAAAGTTTTATGCCCATTTGGGAAAGTACGATTTTTGCTCTCTCCACACAGATTGGCTTTATGAAAGTTTTTGGGAATGATACATCCATTCCGCTCAATGAGAGATTTTATACAGGAGGTCCCAATTCTATTCGGGGTTTTGGTTACAGAAAGGTTGGTCCAATAAGTAAAAACGTACCTGTTGGAGGTAGATATAAGCTTGTAGGAAACCTCGAGGTAAGGCAGCGATTGTATAAAGCTCTTAGTGGTGTTGTATTCTTTGATTTTGGAAATGTATGGAGTTATCTTGAGGATATACCAAAGCAGTCACTACGCAGTTCTCCAGGGATTGGATTACGGCTTGCCACACCAATTGGAGTTGTTCGTTGTGACTATGGATTTAACTGGTTACCCCAAAATGGAGAACCGAACGGGAAGTTCTATTTCAGTTTGGGACAGGCATTTTGAGCATTCCTGGAGTCGAAAACATTGACGAAATTTTTATTATAGTTTTCTATACACAAAGATAAAATCTGGAGCATTCATGGATTCTGCAAACGAACAAGAAGCAATGAGAGTTTTGCTTATTAGTAGTGATGAAGCTGACATTACTATCGTAAAAGAAGTACTCTCAGAATCAAATTTTTTAAGAGAGCTTTATGTGGTTCGAGATGGAGAGGAGTCACTTGATTTCTTATTCAAACACAAGAATTATATAGATGTTCCAACACCAGACCTGATTCTTCTGGATCTTGACCTTCCAAACAAAAACGCCAGAGAAGTGTTAAAAGAGATTAAACATGATGATATTCTTAGATTGATACCTGTGGTTGTTCTCGCTACTTCTAACTCCCAGTACGATATAAATGAATGCTATAGCTTACATGCGAATTCTTATATAATCAAACCAGTTGATCTGGACAATTTTAATGAAACTATTCGAAAGATAGAAGAGTTCTGGTTCACCTGTTCAAGTCTTCCCTCATATAATTAATCATGAAATATATACTTGTACTCAGCGATACACATGGGAATTACGAAATCCTTCAGGATGTGTTGGATAGCAATATGCTGGTTGATGTGATCATACATCTTGGAGATAATTATGAAGACCTTGATCAGTGTGTCTACAACCGCAGAGGGAGAAAAGTCTATCGAGTACCTGGAATATTTCACCCAAAATATAGAGATGGATCTTTACCACACCATCAGGAAATAGCACTTGAAGGTAGGCGATTAATTATTGCACATACTTTTGATGATATCATTGGAAGCGGGGATGTTATACTTTATGGGCATACTCATAACTGGGAGATTTCAAATTCTATTAAAGGTATCTGCTTTAATCCAGGACACTTACGTGAATTAGTGGACAAAAAACGAAGTGCTACGTATGGCATAATGGAAGTTTGTGACTCTGGAATTACATTGAGAATTCTCAACTTACAGCATAAGGTCATTGCAGAAGCATACATATAATAAAAAGGAGATAAGAGATGAACAAAAGATTAATGAAAATCGTGCTTATTGGAGTAACGGTGGTTTTTCTGGCTGGTTGTTTTAATATCACACAGCATATTTCCAAAGATGGAGATAAACTGAACGTATTTATTAAGTTTTCGGTGAGCAAAAGTATTTTTGAAATGTCTAAAAGTATGGGCGGCAAGTCTGATGAAAATCCATGTGAAGAGATATACACATTCAATGAGAAGCAGATCATAGAAACATTCCCGAAGAGTTTTAAGGCAGATTGTAAGAAAGTCGATACCGAGCTTGAATGTGGCTATGAGATGTATCTTACCATCGATACGAACAGTAAAGATTATAAGAAGATGAAGAAGGATGATGCACCGGCGTTCATTCCATTTATCGACAAGAAAGAGATTTACATTGCTTTTCCTCACGATGATGAAGAAGAGGAAGAGGATCAGATGGCTGCTGGTTTTATGTCGAGCGCTGTGTATAAACTAACATTAAACAGGAATGTAGTTGAGAAGGTCAAGTCGATTTCTTTCTTGAATGCTGATGAAACCTTTGATGTTTCATTCGTCGAGTTGTCAGATATTTATATCATTGAAGTTCCCCTGGCATACTGGATATCTTCTTCTTCTGATTGCTCCTTAGTGATCAAATATTAGGAAGATTTTAAATGAACAAACAAAGTGCTCTATACAGAATTTTTGCTTGGATAATCGTTATTCTCGTGGTTGCTGGATGTTCGGTTCCTCAAATAAAACTTCCCTTTGCCCTGCAAAACGATACTTCAATGTATTCGGTAAAGGGACGTTTTGGTTTCACCTGGAATAAGGTCATTACTTTTGGAGGATATACGACCTCCAAATTCAACAAGGGTTGGACAACAAACGAGTCCAATTCATCGGATGTGCTTCAAATGAAATCTGCAAAGCAGAAGTTCAATTTCATTCAATACACGCCGGATGGAAAGCAGGCAGAAGTGGTGTGTGCGGGTCATTTCGAAGAATCTGACGTGAATGTGGTCAATGACTTTTTCTCTATCGACCTGTCTTATAAAAATTATTTTTACGGGAGCGTGCTGCTCGATAAGGGCATGGATATCTGGAATTTTGTGGTGAACAATCCGGATAATATCTCTCCCAAAAATCTTGATATGGGGGAAGCCAAAAACGATAAGGGGGATGTGATAAAGATACAGGGCATTCTCCAGGTGGAAGGGCAAAATATTCAGAAGATTTTCCAGGGCAGTGTGTATGGATATGAGTTCATACATAATGGCACGACGATCGGTGCGGTTTCCACGATCAATGCAGGTGCGGTGTGGATAAAGAATAGTATTTCTGATGATCTGAAACTCGTGCTTGCGGGTATGTCCACCAGTTTGCTTGTCCGTGATGACCTCGAGGAGCAGAGTAATAATTAAATATACTTTTGGAGTGCATCAAGTGTCTTGATGCAATATATGAGATAACTAAGGTGTCAGTGACCACTCCCTGACACAATATTAATTTGTTATTGAAGGCGATATTTGCCAATATCGCCTTCGGTTATTATTTTTGGGAGTGCTTGTACCAGCTGGCGGAAGCGATGAATTCGAGAGTAATAGCGGACGGTGTCGGTTACCCCAAATAGATAACGCGTGTCATTCACAACTTGCCTGTCAAGTCGTAATGAATTGGAGACTGAATCAGGAATCCAGCTTTTAATTTCTATTGATTTACAGTAAAATGATATTCGTCACTGTATCTCGTTTCCATTCCAAGTGCATTTAATGCCTTTACTTTCCAGGTTGCAGCACCATAAATCGTATAGTCGATCGTTTGAGAATTTGTGGAAGGAGTGAGGGGGAACGTTACACCATTTATGACGAGATTAACTTCATATGAAAAGGCATCCTCGATAGCTGTCCAGGTAAGATCAATAGGATATTGCAAGGTTGCGTTGTCGACTGGAGTCAGCGGATTCGGTGTTATATATGCTTGATCTGAAAGGGTAACATCGATAGATTTTATCGATGTTTTACCATCGCTGTCCAGTGCTTCTACTTTTATAATATGGTCAGCGGAATCTGTAAACCAATAGGTGTGCCAATCACATGTGTAGTTTTTATTGGTCGGTGATTGGTACAGACAGATTGAGTCAACGTAAATGGACACCGATACAATACTTTTAGTGTCTTCAATGGAGACTTCTATCGTATAAATTGAATCATTAATCGTTTCATTGTCTTGTGGATGAATGAATGTAATAGTGGGGGGATTATCAGAACTTGTTGATGAGGTGCATGAGATCACAAAGAGAATTCCTAAGAAAATCGATAGGATACTTAATTTTTTCATAAAACTCCTATGTAGTCATTTAGAATGCAAAAAATATTTAAAGCTTTCATCGTCAAGAAAAAAAGGTTTGAGATTAGTGAAATTTTAAAGCGCGCCCGCCCCGATTCGAACAGGGAACCGTCTGATCCGTAGTCAGGTGCTCTATCCAGTTGAGCTACGGGCGCAGAAAGTCATGAAAAAGTAGTGGTGCAGAAGAGGGGACTCGAACCCCTACAACCTTGCGGTCACAAGATCCTTAGTCTTGCGCGTCTGCCAGTTCCGCCACTTCTGCACGGAAACTATTCACTCTGTGTTTCTGATTGCTCGGGAATGACTTCAAAACCGCTGGGCAGGGGTGCTTCTTGCGGAGTTTGCCCACCTTCATCGATCTCTTTCTGAAGCTCTTCGTTCACCTGCTGAGCTTCCTTTTTCATCTGAGAAGGTTTCAATGTCAACGCAAGTAGAATGGTGATAACCATAAAGCTGATACCAAGAACACGAGTTGTTTTCTTTAAGAAATTTGATGCAGTTTGACCACCAAATAGTGTATCTCCGCCAGAACCGCCAAACGCACCACCAAGCCCACCACCTTTGCTGGATTGCAAAAGCACCGAAATAATCAAGCCGATACAAATCAGCACATGTATAATCAATAATATCGTGTACATAAATCTCTTTACCTAAATATTTTAATGGAACATAAAAGCAATACCCTGCATTTCAGTGTCAAATTATTTAAAGAATTTTAGACTGATCTCAACAGGAATTTTGGATTGATAATTCGATTATTTTAGAAATGGATAGGTTGTACCAATTTTTTGATAAACCTCTTCTATTGTTTTAGAAGCTATCTTTTTACTATATTTAATTCCGCTGTTAAGAACATCCTTAATATAATCTACATTATGCAGGAGTTCTGTTTTTTTCTCGCGGATCGGTGCGAGCTCCTTTGCTATGTTTTCTGCAAGGATCTTCTTGCATTCAATACAACCAATACCTGCGGTCTTACACCCATGTTCACAATATCCGATGTCTTCTTTTGAAGAAAAGAGTTGGTGAAGCGAGAAGATATTACACACCTTGGGATCGCCCGGGTCTGTCTTTCGCACGCGTTGCGGATCGGTTACTGCAGTTGAAAGCTTTTTCCAGATATCTTCAGGAGTTTCATCTATGTAGATGCAATTATTCAGGGATTTGCTCATTTTTGCTTGACCGTCAAGTCCACGAACCAGTGCGCCTTCGCTGACGATTTCTTTGGGCTCAGGAAAGGTATCACCAAAAGTACTATTAAACCTTCGCACAATCTCACGAGTGAGTTCAAGGTGTGGAAGCTGGTCTTCACCCACAGGCACAGCTTCTGCCTTATAAAGGATGATATCTGCAGCCATGAGAACAGGATAGTCCATCAATCCCATGTTGACGTTGTCAGAAAATCTTTTGGATTTATCCTTGTAAGTTGGTACTCTTTCGAGCCACGAAATTGGAGTAACAGTATTCAATATCCAGGTCAATTCAGTATGTTCTTTTACGCGGGACTGGATCATCAGTTCACACTTTTCCGGATCAAGCCCTGCAGCAAGATAGGTGGCTGCACAGTCTAGAACCCTTGAAGACATTCCTTCATGGTCATAGGGCACAGTCATAGAATGAAAATCGACAATACCCCAGATGCAGTCGTAATCATCCTGAAGATCGATCCAATTTTTTATTGCTCCAAGATAATTTCCGATATGCAATTTGCCTGTTGGTTGAATACCACTAAAGATTCTACGTTTCATGCTGCTACTCCTGTACTATTCTTTTCTATGAGCGATCAGATCATACTCCAGACTATCTTCGATCTCAACATTTATAAAACTGCCAACTTCTTCTTTTGATCCTTCCAGAAAAACAATTCCATCGATGTCCGGAGCATCGAATTCCGAGCGGCACTCATAGACTTTTGGCTTGATTTTCTTGTCAACAATAACTTTCATTTCTTTGCCAATGTAGTTATTCTGAATATCTGAGGAAATATTTCGTTGAAGCTTCATGAGCTTTTCATAACGCTGTTTTTTAATCTTTTCGGGAATTTGGTTTATAAAGTGTGCTGCCTTCGTGCCTTCTTCTTGAGAATAAGTAAACGCTCCTAATCTTTCAAATTTCTGCTTATCAACAAAAGCAAGCAACTCTAGAAAATCTTCATCAGTTTCTCCCGGAAAACCTATAATAAGTGAAGTTCTGATTGCTGCATTTGGAAGTATTTCACGAACCATGTTTAGCTTGTCAAAGATTTCTGCTCTTGTCACCTTGCGATTCATATTTGTTAGAATAGAATCGCTAATATGTTGAACAGGAATATCGAGATAATTACATATCCTTTTGCTTGTTTTCACCAGATACAGCAATTCTTCTGAGACATGTTGTGGATTGAGATACAATAAACGTATCCATGGTACATCTATTTCATCATCGAGTCTTTTTAAAAGCTCTAATAACCTGCTTTTTCCATATAGATCTAAACCATAATTTCCGATATCCTGTGCAATCACAATGATCTCTTTTACTCCCAGATCATACAACTGTTTTGCTTCATCTACCACATCTTGAATGGACTTGCTGCGAATCTTCCCGCGTATACTCGGGATGGTACAATAGGTGCAGTAATTCTCACATCCGTCGCTTATCCGTAAGTATGCATAATGATGTGGAGTGAGTAGATAACGTTTGTCCTTATACGGTTCTTCAGAATGTAGTATTTTTGTTATTTGATTAATATCATGAAGGTCAAAGAAGTGATTGACCTCCGGTAATGCTGTATTTAACTCTTTTTTGTATCTTTCTACCAGGCAGCCAGTAACAATTAATTTTTTTGATTTTATTCCGTGAATGTTTGCATAGTCCAGTATCACATCAATGGATTCCTCTTTTGCACTGTTGATAAATCCACAGGTGTTAATGATGATAATATCTGCAATCTCAGGATCTAAGGTTGGTTTAAATCCTATATCAATAAGATTGGATGAGATTACCTCACTGTCGACCAGATTTTTGGGGCAGCCGAGAGTTTCGATAAAAAAAAATGAGTTTTTTCTTGCCATAGAACCTTGATCCTTTAATAAATAAACGCAAGTGATAAAAAACTTGCTTCAAAATTTATGATTTCAAAAAAATGTCGTTCTGAAAACGAATTAAACTAATAAGAGGTTTTTATGTCAAAAAAATGTGAAATATGCGGTAAAAGTCCTATGTTCGGGCATAATAGAAGTAAGTCAGACAGACGAACACCTCGCAGATGGAATCCGAATCTGCAGAAGATCTCTGTAGAAGTAGATGGCGTCGTCAAGAAAATGTATGTCTGTACAAGCTGCATAAAACGAGGAAAAGTTAAGAAAGTTTAAATTCGGAGGTTTGATTTATGCTCAATAAAAGAATGAACTACGGAATACTCATTCTATTATGTTTAGTCTTTTTCATTACCCCTGTTTTTGCATCAATTCCGTTGGTGGAAGAAGATGGGCACAGTCCATTTGTAAAGATCGTTGACGATCTTACCGATACAGTAGTAAACATAAAAGTGGAATATGAGGTTAAAGGAAACTTCAGGAATTACTCATCACCATTTCCTTTCAATGATGATTTTTTCAAATTCTTTTTTCCACAGCCGGAAAATCAACGCAGAAGTGTGAATTACGGTTCTGGTTTTATTTTCAAGAAAGAGGGGAGTACTGTATATATTCTAACAAATAATCATGTTGTGGGGAAAAGCGATAATGCAGATATTACTGTTACTTTGAACGATAAAACAAAATATGATGCAGATGTCGTTGGCCTTGATGATAAAACTGATGTTGCAATTATCAAAATAGAAGTAGATAAGAATAAAGATATTCCAATTGCCCCTTTTGGTGATTCCGACTGGATCGAGGTGGGAGACTGGGTTGTTGCAATTGGTAATCCTTTTTCAGAAAATCTCAGAGGAACCGTCACGATTGGTGTGGTGAGTGCAAAGGGTAGGGCAAATCTTAATTTTGGAGCAGATTCTCCTGTATATCAGGACTATATTCAAACTGATGCAGCGATCAATCCTGGGAATAGCGGTGGCCCTTTGGCTGATATTAATGGTAAAGTGATCGGCATAAATGCAGCGATCTCTTCTGTGAGTGGTGGTAATATCGGTATTGGTTTTGCAATTCCAATAAATATTGTGAAAACAATAATAAACGATCTTATAGATAAAGGATATGTAGAAAGAGCATACCTCGGTATTCTCCCACAGGAGATCACACCTGCTTTGATGAAGAGTCTTGGGCTGGAAAATATGGAAGGTGTATTAATCGGGAAAGTCGAAGATGATACTCCTGCTGAAAGAGCAGGTTTGAAGAAACGCGATGTCATTATAGAATTTGATGGAGAACCTGTAAAAAACCTTAATAAATTCAGATTAATGGTTGCAAGCAAACAGGTTGGAGATAAAGTTTCCATGACAATAATACGTGATGGAAAAGAAATCAAGAAAACAGCTAAACTGGAAGCATTTCCCGAAACCAGTACAGCTTCGAGGAATAAATCTGTAGAAGATGATTCCAATTGGCTCGGTATAGAGGTTCAGGAGCTTGATTCCAATTTTGCTCAGCAGTTTGATCTTGATATAGATGAAGGAGTGATCATTGCAAAGATCAATGTCGATTCACCTGCGTACGACTCGAATCTGAATGTAGGTGATGTTATTCTAGAAGTTGGTGATGAAAAAATAAAAGATATTGATGATTATGAAGATGCAGTCAGTAAACTTGAGAAGGATAAAGCCGAATCAGTCTTATTGTATGTGCTTACTCCACCGCAATTCTATCATTATGTCGCGGTAAAAGTCAAATAAGGGATTATCGAATTATTGAGTGTATTGGTTGTTAACTCTAAATAAAAAAAGAAGAGTAACATTTGGCAGCAAAAATAGTCCCGCTCAATCCTGCTGAGGATAAAGGTTTACAGAAATATCTTTCAGATATAGCTGATATTCCTACCCTTAGCAGAGAAGAGGAGCGGGTTCTTATAGAAAAAGCTCAATCTGGCGATGAAGAAGCCATGAATAAACTCATTGAGAGTAATCTGAAATTTGTGGTGAAGGTTGCGAGTAAATTTCAGGGTAAAGGATTGAGTCTTTCTGAGCTTATCAGTGAAGGTAATATGGGATTGATCAAAGCGATAAAACGTTTTGACCTCAGCAAGAATACAAAACTCATTACGTATGCGGTGTGGTGGATTCAGCAATCGATACAATATGCGATATATGAAAAAAATCGTCTAATCAGAATTCCCGCAAAAACGATTACAACAATCAGCAAAATTGAAGATGCCAAGCAGAAGCATCGGGCTAAAAGCGGGGATGAAGCAACTGCAGAAGAGATTGCTGATAAGGTAAACGTCAAAGAGGAAAAAGCTCTGGAACTGATGAATACCACCACTGATATTGTTCCACTTGAAAATATGTATGGTGAGACTGATGCACTCTCACGCATGGCTGCAAAGAAAGTATCACAGCCATCGTATAGAGAGGAGATGGGCGATCCTAAAAAAATATACTACCGAAAGAAATTACATGATAAGATAAATAAAAAGATCAAAGCACTTAATCCACGTGATGCACGTATCATCAAGGAATATTTTGGATTTGGTGAGGACGACAAAGGTAAGAACTTTGCTCAGATAGCCCGTGACCTAGGACTATCACGAGAACGCGTACGTCAGATATTCAAGCAAATCATTGAAGAGCTACGCAAAGAAACTGTAGATGATATTGATATAGATTATCTGTTAGGGATCTGAAATTTTATAACAAGTTTGATTCCTGACAGAGAGCAGTTATTTAGCTGCTCTTTTTCTTTATGTAATTGAAAAATAGCAACTGTGGACAAAACTTGACAGTATATCATGCTCAGAAAAATCGGGCTTCTAAATAAAAGTTCTGTTTACTGCTGATCGCAAGGAGAAATCATGAAAGAAATGGAAAAAGTTTATAACCCTCGACTGATTGAGAAGAAATGGTATGATTTCTGGTTGGAGAAGGGGCTGTTTCATGCGGAAATTAATTCTGAGAAGATACCATATACCATTGTGATCCCACCACCAAATGTTACGGATATCCTTCACATGGGTCATGTGCTCAACAATACACTTCAAGATATAATGATCCGTTTCAAGAAGCTGCAGGGCTTTGAAACGCTCTGGCTTCCGGGTTCTGATCACGCGGGTATCGCAACTCAGAATGTTGTTGAGCGAAATCTTGAGAAGCAGGGCAGAAACAGACATGAACTTGGTAGAGAGAAAACTATCGAACTTATCTGGGATTGGAGAAAGACCAAAGGTGGTAAGATATTTGATCAACTCAAACGGCTTGGTTGCAGTTGTGACTGGCGCAGAGAGCGTTTCACTATGGATGATGGGCTATCAAATGCAGTTAAGGAAGCATTTGTTTCTCTTTATGAAAAAGGACTTATCTATCGTGGAAAATATATTACAAACTGGTGCCCTCGTTGCAACACGGCACTTTCTGATGACGAAGTTGAGCATGAAGAAAAAGCTTCACATCTCTGGTATATCAAATATCCAGTAAAGGGTAGAAAGAATGCATGTATAACTGTTGCAACCACCCGACCTGAAACAATGCTTGGCGACACTGCTGTTGCTGTTAATCCTAAAGATGAAAGATTTGCGAATCTTGTTGGCGAGAAACTTCTCCTTCCTCTTACAAATCGAGAAATTCCTATAATTGCAGATGAGTTTGTCGATCGAGAATTTGGAACAGGTTGTGTGAAGGTTACTCCTGCTCATGATCCGAATGACTTTGATATGGCACTTCGTCACGAATTGCCAAAGATCATCATTATGGATGAAAACGGGATCATGAATGAGAATGCTGGAGCTGAGTATGCTGGAATGGACAGATTTGTCTGTCGCGATAATGTCATCAAGGACCTGAAAGCAAGGAATCTTCTTGAGAAAATAGAGGATTATGATCACAGTGTTGGACATTGTTATCGTTGTGACACAGTCATCGAACCCTATCTATCTGATCAATGGTTCGTTAAGATGAAACCTCTTGCAAAGAAGGCAATGAAGGTTGTCGAAGATGGAAAGATAGTTTTTCATCCAAATCGATATACCAAGGTTTATTTCAACTGGCTAAATAATATCAGAGACTGGTGTATCTCACGTCAGATCTGGTGGGGGCATAGAATCCCGGTTTATTATTGTGATGATTGTGGAGAAGTAATCGTTTCGAAGGAAGAACCAAAAGAATGTCCAAAATGTCATAGCGCTCATCTACATCAGGACCCGGATGTTCTTGACACCTGGTTTTCGTCCTGGTTATGGCCTTTCTCAACACTCGGATGGCCTGAGAGAACAAAAGATCTGGAGTATTTCTATCCAACCGATCTCCTCATAACTGCCTATGATATTCTATTTTTCTGGGTCGCTCGAATGATAATGGGTGGAATGGAAATGATGGACGAAATACCTTTCAAAGCAGTCTATTTACATGGACTAGTACTTGATGAAAAGGGCATCAAAATGAGTAAATCTCTTGGTAACTCACCTGATCCTATTGACATCATGGATAAATATGGTACTGATGCGCTCCGTTTCAGCATGGTTTTTAATACACCGAAAGGAAACGATGTCCTATATTTTGACTCATTGGTTGAAACAGGCAGGAACTTTGCTAATAAAATTTGGAATGCTGCACGTTTCTCACTTACCAATGCTAAAGAGATTCACGGACTGCCTGAGCCAACAGATGAGGTCATCGAAATTGTTGATAGATGGATATTGCACAGGCTCAATGAAGTAAAAAGAGACGTTTCAGATGCTTACGAAGAATTCCGATTTCTTGATGTTACCCATCAGTTGTATGAATTTTTCTGGAACGAGTTCTGTGCCTGGTATCTTGAGATCATAAAAGACAGATTTTATAATTCTGAGGATATTTCTTCAAAACATATGGCAAAATACCTGATGTTAAAAGTTCTGGATGAATCGTTGATAATGCTGCATCCAATCATGCCGTTCATCACTGAAGAAATTTGGCAACGGATTAAAGATTTTTATCCTTATGAAAAGGAATACTCGATTATGCGAGCTGCTTTTCCTCAACCCACCGAAGCTGATTCCTATCCTGATGAAGCAGCCCATATGCAGCTTATATTCAAGATCATAACAGCGATACGAAGCATTCGAAAAGATATGAACGTTCCGCTGGGCGAGCAGGTCGAAATTGTTATAAAAGACGTTGAAACAGCGCGTTGCAAAATCCTTCAGGATAATCGTCATTATATCAAAGTTATGGCAAAAGTTGAAGATATGTATATAGGTGATGATACAATAAAACCGGAAAAATCTACAACAACTGTTGTGGATGATATCGAAATATATATGCCTCTTGAGGGTCTTATAGACCTTGAAAAAGAGCGTGAGAGACTGCTGAAGAAGCTTTCCAAGGTTGAAATAAGTCTGAAAAAATGTGTTGGAAAACTAAATAATCAGAACTTCATTGAGAATGCACCTGAAACTATAATTCAACAGGAACGTGAACGCCAGGAACAGCTCGAAAATACAATAGAAAAGATCAAGGCGAATATATCATTTCTTGATTAATTAACCCAAAACTACATTGACATGGATTATAAACAACGTACCTTTTTTATCAATTCGCGAAAGTGGCGGAACTGGTAGACGCGCTGGACTTAGAATCCAGTGGCCGAAAGGTTGTAGGGGTTCGAATCCCCTCTTTCGCACCAAAGTTTTAATAATGAAAGAAGGATAAATAATGGAGTTGAAGCCAAAAGTTGAAGAAGTGAGTCAGACAAAACGTACAATGAGTTTTACCATTCCTAAGGATGAGGTTCAAAGGGAGTATCAAAAGACCTTGAACCAGTACAGGCAATATGTGACGCTGCCAGGATTCCGCAAAGGAAAAGCACCGATTAAAATGATTGAGAATAGATTCAAAGATCAGATCAAACAGGGTTTCCTCGAAGATGCGATTCCTAAATATTATAAGCAGGCAATGGAAGAACTCAATAAAATGGATATTCATCCAATTAATCAGGGCTCTTTGGATAAAGCCGATTGGGAACCCGGTAAAGAGATGGAACTTAAATTTTCTTTTGAAGTAATGCCGGAGATCGAATTAAAAGATTATAAGAATTTCTCGGTTGAATATGAACCGGAAAAAGTAACCGATGATATGGTCGATGCTGAATTGAAGCACCTGCAGGAAAGTTATGCAACTGTAGAGGAAAAAGATGGTATCGCAGAAAAAGGGGATATCGTTGAATATACTATTAAATCTTATGATGGGAAACAAGTCAGTAAAAAAGAAAACAATTCCTACAAGATTGGTCAGGGTACCTATGGAAAGAAATTCGATGATGGGCTTTTAGGTGTAAAAGTAGGAGAAGAAAGAGTACTTCCTGTGCAGCTTAGTTCTGAAATAGATGAAGAGAAACTAACAGAAAAAGAGATGATCATCAATGTGACAGGTGTAAAAAAAGTTAATCTTCCAACACTTGATGATGACTTTGCAAAAGAGGTTGGCGAGTTTAAAAATCTTACTGCCTTGAAAAATGAAATCAAAAACGGGATAGAAGAACAGATTTCACAAAGAAATAGAAATAAAGTGAAAACATTGATGCTTCAAAAGATAATCGAGAAAAATCCTTTTGAAATACCTGAATCCATGCTAGATAATTATGCAGAGCAGATGATAAAAAAATATGTAAAGCAACAAAAGGGTATGAATCCAGAATCCCTCCAGCAGATGAAGAATATTTATAAAAGTTATGCAGAAGACGAATTGCGCGTATATTATGTAATGAACAAGCTGCGAGAGCTTGAAAAGGTTGAGGTCACTGATGAAGATGTTGAACAAGAGATCAGGCACGCAGCAGAAAAAATGAATATGGATGTAGAAAAATATAAAGAGCTTTATAAGAAGCAGATCAATAAAGATGATATCAAAGAGAATCTTGTGAATGAGATAATAATTAAGAACATTGAACGAACAGTTAATTTTAAAAAGCCAAAGAAAATCATTAAAAAAACTAAAACGAGCAAAAAAGAGGAAAAATGATACTTACACCAATGGTTATCGAGCAAACAGGTAGGGGTGAGCGTGCCTATGATATTTACTCACGCCTTCTAAAAGATAGAATTATTTTTGTTGGGTCAGCACTAAATGACGATATAGCAAATCTGATCATTGCCCAACTTCTTCATCTTGAAGCAGATAATCCAAAGAACGATATATATATGTACATCAATTCTCCTGGTGGAGTGGTCACGTCGGGTTTGGCGATCTATGATACGATGCAGTATATCAAGCCAGACATTGCAACAATTTGTATTGGTCAGGCATCAAGTATGGGAGCATTACTTCTAGCAGCTGGAGCTGTGAAGAAACGATCAGCCCTCCCAAACTCACGCATCATGATCCATCAACCTCTTGGAGGTATACAGGGGCAGGCAGCAGATATAGAAATTCATGCCAATGAAATCCTGACTCTTAAGAAGAAACTTAATGAGATCTTGAGCAATCATACGGGACAGTCTGTGAAAAAAATAGAGAAAGATTCCGACAGGAATTACTTTATGAGTGCAGATGAAGCCCGTAACTATGGAATCATAGATGAGGTAATTGCTAAAAGGAAATAATATGGAACAACAAAAATGTTCATTCTGTGGAAAAACACGTCAGCAGGTCACGAAGCTCATTCGTGGTGTTGATGGCAACATCTGTGACCAGTGTATTACAATCTGTAATACCATATTGGAAAAGGAGCGTGAGAAGAAAGCTGATGAAAATTTTGTGCTTCCGACTCCAAGCGAGATCAAAAAGTATCTCGACCAGTATGTAATAGGTCAAGATAATGCGAAGAAAACGATTTCTGTCGCAGTATATAATCATTATAAAAGAATTTTTAAACAGCAGTATGTTAAGGATGTCGAGCTTGAGAAGAGCAATATTATCATGATCGGTCCAACTGGTACTGGAAAAACACTCATTGCTCAAACATTGGCTCGATTTCTAAAAGTACCTTTTGCTATTTCGGATGCTACGACTCTAACAGAAGCTGGTTATGTTGGAGAGGATGTCGAGAATATTCTTGTGCGTCTGCTTCAGTCAGCAGATTATGATATCGAACGAACTGAGCGTGGTATAATATACTTGGATGAAATTGATAAAATAGCACGTAAGTCCGAAGCTCCTTCTATCACTCGAGATGTCTCTGGCGAAGGAGTTCAGCAGGCATTGCTCAAACTTCTTGAGGGAGAGAAAGTCAATGTTCCTCCCAAAGGTGGAAGGAAACACCCTCAGCAGGAATTCATAGAGATCAATACAAAAAATATTCTCTTTATTGTTGGTGGTGCATTTAATGGACTTGAGAAGATCATTGAGCGAAGAGTAAATAAAAAGACTGTTGGCTTCGGCTCTGAACTACTCGGTTCTTATGATGATAAAAGGAGTGAGATACTAAGTAAAGTAGAACCGCAAGATCTTCTGAAGTACGGACTGGTGCCTGAATTAATCGGTCGTTTACCAGTTGTTTCAACACTCACAGAACTCGATAAGGATGCTCTTGTGGAGATACTCACCAAACCCAAAAATGCCCTTGTGAAGCAATATCAGGCTCTATTCCAGCTAGAAGACGTTGAACTTGAATTCAAGGATGACTCTCTTCAAGCAATAGCCGAGATAGCTCACAAGCGTGAATCCGGAGCTCGTGGACTTCGAGCTATCATGGAAAATGTTATGAAGGACATTATGTATCATCTTCCGGATATGAAAGATGTAGGTAAGTGTATAATTACCCGAGATGTAATTTTGCAGAAGGGCACACCAATCTTCGAATATATAAAAGACAAGGATAAAGGCGATCAGATGATCGCGTGATTTCATTTTTCTTGACACGAAAGAGTGACCATTTGATGTAAGTCTCCATTGTGTTCCACAGTAGCTCAGCGGTAGAGCAGGTGGCTGTTAACCACTTGGCCGGGGGTTCAAATCCCTCCTGTGGAGCCATTTTTTTTGAGTGTGGTGAGATGAAATATTATACTTATGTTCTTTACTCTAAACAATTTGATAAGATCTATATTGGA
>Ga0209834_10000176_pt1 | contig 38292 bp, 31 predicted proteins | sample Mar14236cmmetaG_FD_184134 | JGI IMG/M metagenome (GOLD analysis project Ga0209834, IMG submission 184134) | Marine hydrothermal vent microbial communities from Guaymas Basin, Gulf of California to study Microbial Dark Matter (Phase II) - Marker... ... | reverse complement strand
GGACACGACGCGGTTTGAATGTGCGGTGGACCGGGTGGTGCCGGCGGAAGGCAGACGGGCTGACGATAAAAGTATCGTCGCCATCGAATTGCGCGAGGCCGTGCCCTACAAAGAGGAGCAGGTGGATAATCTGATTTTGGTGCACTTTGACAAGCCCTCCACCGTTATGACGCAGATGGAGAAAACTGTGCCGGCGTATTCGCCGAAGCGGGTTGTGGAAACGCCGATGAACCCAGCCCAGAAGTTTGACACCAAAAACGAGGCGGTTGCGACTAGCGAAAGTCGGTATGTAAAAAGAAAAACCTATACGGGTGAGAAAATCGCCCTCGATTTTTATGAAACGGATATCAAAAACGTATTTCGCATCCTGAAAGAAGTCAGCGGTAAAAATTTTGCCATTGACCCGGATGTTCAGGGCGCAGTGACGCTGTCTTTTGACAAGCCGGTGCCCTGGGATCAGGTCATGGACCTTGTCCTGCGCATGAATCAGCTCGGCCAGGTGATGGAAGGGGATGTGATCCGCATTGCCACGTTGCAAACGCTGCAAAGGGAAGAAAAATTGCGGCAAGAGAGAATCGAAGCCGAGCGCAAGACCAGAGAGGCCGAGAAGGCCTTGGAGCCCTTGGTGACGGAATACATCGCCATCAACTACGCCGATGTGAGCGATGTAAAGGAAAAACTCGGGGACTTGATAACAGATGATCGCGGAAGCATTATCTTAGACCAGAGGAATAGCCAGATTATTGTTAAGGAAACAGCGGAGAATATAAGTCGAATAAAGGAGCGTGTCCTTAGGCTGGACAAAATTACACCGCAAGTTCTAATAGAGGCACGTATCGTAGAGGCCACAAAAAACTTTTCGCGTACTATTGGTACAAAGTTCGGGGTCGGTCCGGGCAATAATGTTAAGTTTGATAGCCATTCGCTTGGCGGGCAGTGGGATTTGGCCTTGTCATCGAATTTTCCGTCGGGATCAGCCGTTGGTTCCGGATCTGGAATATCTTTTGATTTTACACGACTAGTGGGCTCTCCCTTGGCCATTAATGCCGCTATAGATGCGGCTGAAAGTGAAAATGAGACGAAAATTATTAGTTCTCCAAGAATTTTAACATTAAACGGAGAAGAGGCAGAAATTGTCCAGGGTCTAACAACATATCGCACAATTATAGTCGACGGAACCCCTGATCAAAAAGAGATAGATATTGACCTAAAACTAACTGCAAAGCCTGAAATTAAATCAGACAATCGTATAAGCATGGAAATAAAAGTTGAAAAGCGTGATTTTGCAGGTATCATAAATGGAGAAATTTCAATATCCAAAAATGAGGCAAGTTCAAAACTATTATTAAATGATGGAGAAACAATAGTAATTGGTGGTATTACAAAAACAAATGATTCCGTAACAAATGAAGGATTACCATGGCTTAGGAAGATCCCAATAATTGGACTTTTGTTTGGATCTGAGAATAAATCGAACATTAAAAATGAGCTTATGATATTTATAACGACGAGGATTGTGGATATAGAGAACAGCAGGGAGTGAATTCTTGATTTGGTGTTTTTCCGAGAAATTTTAGGGCATTTCAGTGAAAAAAATATTATCTCCGTTCTCCTGCAGAGAGAATAACGAAATTCAGCACTCCCATGAGCACCAACCCGGTAAAGGTATCAGGGTCGCAGTGTCGAAAGTGGCCTGATAGGCCAGGATTTACGATAGCCCCCGGTTGATGAAAACATCGGTGATAAGGCCGGCGATGAGGGGGCAGGCCAGGCCCCAGGAGAGAGAAGGTGGCGTTGAACCAGCCGAAGCGCCGGACGCGGACCGCTTCGGGCATCAGGGGCGATGCCACGGAAAACAAGGTCCCGCTGTCAAACCCCCATCCGTTGTAGCGCGCCCCCAGCCCACGTTGGACATGGACCAGAAGATTTCCATCACCGACAGGTCGCCGATGATCACGTAGCCGGCCAGGATTTCCCCGGCGATGATGAGGGGGCGCTGTTTTTGCCGGCGGTCGGGCAGCGGGCCCCAGCAGAAGGTCTGGAAGACCGCATTGAGCAGCATCGGCAAGGGGGCAAAAAGAGTCGTCTCGGTGACGCTGAGGTCGAGAAAATGGCGCAGGTAAACCGACAGGTAGGCGTAAAAAAGCTCCCGGCGGAACATGGCGAGCATTTCGAAGGACGAGTTGCCGCTGGCAACGGTTCGGTATCGAACGATTGACACGTCGGCGCCAAGCTTCTATGTACACCTACCGCCGATCGACGGCGGGAGGAAGGCTATGCCGGGATGAAACCCTTGATGCACACAGGCCGCATACGGCGCTTGCTGGTGCGCTCGACCAACTGGATCGGCGATGCCGTAATGACCACGCCGGCGGTCCGCTCGATCCGGCGCAATTTTCCGGGCGCCCGGATCACCCTCCTGGCCAAACCCTGGGTGCTGCCGGTCTTCGCCCACAGCCCGCACGTCGACGGTTTTTTGGTCTATGATGTCCAGGGGCGCCACCGGGGTCTTGCCGGTCGCTGGCGGCTTGTCAACGATATCCGCCGCGGGCGGTTCGATGCCGTCATCCTGCTGCAAAACGCCTTCGAAGCCGCTTTGATCACGGCCGCGGCCGGCATCCCGGTGCGCATCGGCTTCGACACCGACGGCCGGGCATTGCTGCTCACCCACCCGGTACGAAGGCCGGTGGGGATCAGGCAGCGGCACCAGACGGACTATTACCTGCAGATCCTGCGCGGCGTTGGACTGGTTGCCGGGGATTCGCGGCTTGAGTTGCCCCTGGCCGAAGCCGATCGCCAGCAGGCCGCCCGCCGATTGGCCGACGAAGGCCTCGACCCGAACCTGCCCTTGGTGGGATTGAATCCCAGCGCCACCTTCGGCCCGGCCAAGCAATGGCCCGAGGAGCGCTACGCGGCCCTGGGAGACTGGATCGCGGACCGGTACCGGGCACGGATCCTGATTTTCGGTGGACCGGGCGACGCGTCCCTGGGCCGGCGCATCGCAGATGTCATGCGCACTCGGCCGGTGAATCTGGCCGGCCGCACCGACCTGGCCGAAGCCATGGCCCTGATCGGCATGCTCGATCTTTTTGTTACCAACGATTCCGGATTGATGCACGTGGCTGCCGCTTTGGATGTGCCCCTGGTCGCCATCTTCGGCTCCACCAACCCGGTGGCCACCGGGCCGTGGGGCAGCCGCAGCCGGGTGGTGCGCACCGACGTGCCCTGCAGCCCCTGTCTCCAGCCGACTTGCCGCTACGGCCATCTGGACTGCATGCGGCGCATCACCGTGGCGCGCCTTCAGCAGGAGGCGGCCGCCGTTCTCGACCCGCCATGAAAATTCTGATCGTCAAGCTCAGCGCCATCGGCGACGTGATCCATACCCTGCCGGCGCTTTGCGCCCTGCGGCGCCACTGGCCCGGGGCGCGGATCGACTGGGTGGTGGAAGAGGCCGCCGCCGACCTGGTGGCCGGCCATCCGGATCTGGACCGAGTCATCGTTTCGCGGCGCAAGGCCTGGATCCTGGATTGGAGGGACCGCGCGCGACGCGCGGGGACGCTGGCGGAGATCAATCGTTTCGTCGGTGAATTGCGTCGTACCCGCTACGACCTGGTGCTCGATTTCCAGGCGTTGCTGAAAAGCGCCCTGGTGGTGGCGTTGGCCCGGGGGCGGCGCAAGGTGGGTTTTGGCAGGGGCCTGGAACACATGGAACACAGCTACCACGTGCTCACCGAGGGCATCCGGCCGCCGAGCATGGAAGTGCACGCCCTGACGCGCAACTTGATGATGGTTCAGGCCCTGGGCGTGCCTGTGGCCGAGGTGGCCTACCGCCTGCCGGTGACCGATGCGGATCGCTCGGCGGTGGGCAACATACTGAAAGAAAGCGGGGTTGATGAAAGCCGTCCGCTGGTGGCCATCAACCCCGTGGCCCAGTGGCCCACCAAGCTATGGCCGGAGGAGCGCTTCGCCCTTCTTGCGGATCGATTGCTGGAGCGCTACGATGCATCCGTGGTGTTTACCGGCGGTGGCGGGGATCGCCGGGTGGTGGAGCGCATCATCGGCACCATGAAGCGGCCGGCCCTGGATTTGAGTGGCCGGACGTCCCTGAAGCAACTGGCTGCCCTGTACCAGCGGGCCCGGCTGGTGATCAGCACCGACACCGGCCCCATGCACCTGGCCGCGGCCGCCGGCACCCCGGTGGTGGCCCTGTTTGGCCCCACCGCCCCGTGGCGCACCGGACCCTTCGGCCCCGGGCACCACATCGTGCGCGCCCCGGCGCCCTGCGCCCCGTGCTTCAAGCGCCGCTGCCAGGCCGGCGGGTGCATGAATCGCATTCCGGTGGAGCGCGTGCTGGCGGCGGTGGAGAAGGTCGGACTTTCAATTTAACGCGGAACCGCAATGCGTATTTCAGTCATCGTCACCACTTACAACCGGCCCGATGCGTTGCGGCGGGTGCTCGAAGGCCTGGCTCAGCAGCACGTGGCGCCCGATGAAGTCATTGTGGCCGACGATGGCAGCGGCCCCGAGACCCGCCGGTTGGTTGAGACCCAAAGCCATCGTGTCGATTATCGTTTGGATTACGTTTGGCAACCGGATCAAGGGTTCCGTTTGGCGGCGATCCGCAACGCCGCTATCGGCCGCGCTCAAGGCGACTACATCGTTTGCCTGGATGGCGATTGCCTCCCGGGTCGTTATTTCATTGCCGACCACCGACACCTGGCTGAGCCAGGATGTTTTTTCCAGGGGGGCAGGGTCTTGGTGAGTGAAAGGCGCAGCCCCGATTTCAGTTACCGCAGGTCCCGGTCATTTTCCGGGCTGATGAAAGATTTGATCCGCGGCGACCTGGGCAACGCGCATCACCTGTTGCGACTGCCGCTGTGGCCTGCCCGTCGTTCGCGCCGGCTCTCGGGGATTCGAAGCTGCAACATGGGCTTCTGGCGCTCTGATCTATATGCGGTCAACGGGTTCAACGAAGATTTCGTCGGCTGGGGACGGGAGGACAGCGAATTGGCCGTTCGCCTGTTCCGCTATGGGCTGCGTTGCAAACGGCACCCCTTCATGGCGGTGTGTTTTCACCTCTGGCATGCAGAAAACGTGCGGGACCGCCTCGCTGCCAACGATGCTTTGCTTGGCGGCGCTTTGGAAAAACCGGAACATTTCTGCGCAAACGGCATCGAAAAGCGCAAACCCTTCGATGCCAGTCAACCCGAGGACGATTGATGCGATTTGTTGGCCTTGGGGGCGTGGCCCCCATTATTTCTCTGATTCTCCTGGCAATGCGTCTGTCGGGAAAGCTGCCGCTGCCCCTGTTGCAAAGCGCCGGACGCCAGATGGGCCGTTTGATTTTTCGGCTGGATCGCCGGCACCGGGAAATTGCTTTAAACAACCTGCGTTTCGCCTTCGGCGGTCAGCGTTCATCCGCTGAACTCATCCGTATGGCCATCGGCGTCTTTGAAGGCATCGGCCAGATTCCCCTGGAAGTTTGCTGGTCACTGCAGGTTGACCGCCGGAATTGGAAGAAGTTTTTTAAGATTTCAGGGCTGGACCACTATCGCAAGGCAGCGGCGGGGGGTAACGGCGTTTTATTCCTGACGGCTCATGTCGGCAACTGGGAACTTTTCCCGGTTGTTGGGGCCATGGCGGGTATCCCGTTGCACGTCGTCTATCGGCCCCTGGATTCTCCAGTCTTCGACGAGGTGGTGGGGCGCATTCGCCGGCGCTTCGGCGCCCGCTTGATCCCCAAGAAAAAGAGCGTGTTCAAAATCAATCAGGCCTTGAGAAACGGTCAGTGCATCGCCATTTTGCTCGATCAAAACGTCGACTGGTACGAGGGGGTTTTCGTGGATTTTATGGGGCACCGCGCCTGCACCAGCAAGGGATTGGCGACCTTGTCGATTCTATCCAGGGCGCCGGTGGTGCCCGTCTTCCTGGTTCGGGAAGGCGCCGGGTTCCATGCCCACTTTGAGCCGCCGATATATCCACGTGTCTCCGGCGACCGGATCCGCGACCTCGAAGAAAACACCCAGCGCTACAACCAGGCCATTGAATCCGTGGTGCGCCGGTATCCCGACCAGTGGTTCTGGGTGCACCAGCGTTGGAAAACACCGCCGTATCACCCGATTTGAAGGGAAATTGGACTCTACTTGGGTTAGAATTGCTAACGCGCGGGAAAAGTAAATATGACCAAACCCCAAAATTGGCTTATTGTTGCCCATTGCTTTAACATGGATGGTCGAGCGGCGAGTCATACGATTACCGACAGACTCCCGGCCCTGATGAGAAAGGGTATCACTCCAATTGTCATCAGCGCCCCCACAGGGAAAAGAGACTCCCGCTTTCCGCACTATCAGACATTTAGCCCCGCACCATCGGGCTTTCTTTTTGAAATGAGATACGTCATCGGGCAAAAAGTCGAAAACAAGTTTTCCCGGCGTCTTTTTAAAATCTTATTGGCAGTTCCCTTGCTGCCTCTTTTGTTGATTGAAAAAATTTTTATCAATCTGGATAGCCATTGGTCATGGTTTATTGCGGCGACTTTTCGAGGTCGTAAAGTGGTAAACCGACATCATCCCGTGCTAGTCTATTCAACAGCGGGGCCATCGAGTACACACTTGGCGGGGTATTTGATCGCCAGGTGGTGCGGCTTGCCATGGGTAGCCGAAATCCATGACCCGCTGATCATGGATAACCAAAAACGCCGCTATCAGCGCTATCGGTTTCATCGCTGGTTGGAAAAGTTGATTTTTAAGCATGCGGATTCAGTTATCTATTTTACCGAAAAAGCTTTGCGAAGTGCGGAAAAAAGAACGAAAATCGTCAACAAAGGTCATGTCCTGCGGCCAGGAGCGAACCCGGCACCTATCCAGTCAATAGATTACAAAAAAAGAGAAAAACTTCATTTTGGATATTTTGGGTCCCTTGCAAGGCATCGAAATTTGGGTGAGTTTTTGTCTGCCTTGAATCGGTTAAGGGCTCAAAACCCCTTGGCCGCGCAGCAGGTGGTCCTGGATGTATATGGTGCAAATTTGGATCCGATATCAAAACAGCTGACGGAACAATACAAGCTGGATGAAATGGTTCGGGTTCACGGTAGGCTGGAATACGATCCGGTAACCGGTAAATCAGGTAGAACCCAAGTTTTTGAAGAAATGCATCGCTGTGATGTGCTTCTTTTGGTTCACGGAGAAAGCGATGCGGGTGATGAGTACATTCCATCAAAAATTTATGAATATTTATTGACTAATCGACCGACATTAGGAATCCTTATCAAGGATTCGGAGGCGGAATCGTTGCTACAGGCAAACGGCCATGTGGTCGTGGAAAGAGGGAATTCTGAAGCGTTGGTTTCGGCGCTCGGAAATTTTTACAAATTGTGGCGGAATGGAGTAATTTTAAGCGTTGAGCAAAGTCGCACATACACTACAGAAAAAGCAGTTGAAAAATTGATTGAAATAGCCTCTGAATTGGTTTAGGTGGGTGTCGGATCATTTTTGAATATATATTGATGAAATTTGTGGAAAATTTATCATGGATAATTTGGTTTTGTTTTGTAAGTCCTACAGTAAGGATATGCTCCGAGCTAAAAGACTGGCTGAGAGTGTTCAGCGATTTAACTGTGACAAATTACCGCTATTCATGTGTGTGCCGAGTCGCGATCTTGGCTCTTTCAAAAGATGCTTTGAAGGGATTGCTTGTAAATTTTTAACGGATGAGCAGGTTCTGGTGGAGAGTAGCAAAAGGAACGGAGAATTACCCCGTCTCTACCCGCCACATTTACTTCAACAATTAATCAAACTCGAATTCTGGCGGTTGGGGCTTTGCCGAAACTATGTGTGGATTGATTCGGACTCTTATTTCATAAGGCCATTCAACATTTCAGATTTTATGGTTGATGCTGATACGCCTTATTTGATCCAGGATGAATTTTCTGTTGATCGTGCCAAGCAAAAATGGCAGGGAATTTCCCAAAAAGAACTGGAAAAGCGAATAAAAAGGAATATTTTTCTTATTAAAAAATTTCGCAGGCTATTCAACAATAGTGGCCCTTTGTATAATTTTGGCGGAGGGATGCCGATTGTATGGTCGGTTAACGTGCTTAAAAAATTTAATAAAGAATATTTAAAACCGCGGAAAATGTCCATCTACGAAATACTTTTTAAATATCCGTGTGAAACTCACCTATATGGAGAATATCTTCATTACAGTCGGGTGATTCCTATTCATCCCAAGAGCCATATGTTTAAAAGTTATCTTTACCTCGACGAGTTTGTCAGATCACAGATTGAAGGAGAAAATGAGTACTCCATAGCGCGTTCCTATTTGGGGATTTGCATACAGTCAAACTGGACAATTTTCAAGCAGCGGCAAAAAAAACTGGAGAGAGTGGCTAAACATTTAAAAGAGTATCAAGTGGCGTTAGGTCGTCTAAAATTCAAACGACTGGATTGATCGCCCTGAATTTCTCTTTTTATCTAAAATGGTTAAAGAAAAGAGAGCCATAGGTAATGAATAGTAAATATCTTCTTGGGGAAAAATTCCAGCACTCAATAAAAATACTTATTCTGCTCTCCTTTTTTTTGAATGCATTCCCACACGTCAATACAATCAGGGACATAGCATTTTATTTAGCTTCGTGCGGTTTCTTGATTTTTTCGTTCAAGAAAAAAATAAAAATTCGTTATATTTCCCCGATATTGATACCAATGATTTTGTTGTTAGTCTGGGCTATAGTCACCACAGTAACTGCTTATGAAGTAGGAGATAGTCTTGATAGTCTTTTTTCACACTTGATTAGATATGTGATCCTTTTGTTGATTACTGTAAACATTCTGGATAGCCCACCTAAAATGGAATGGCTGTTGGGAACGTTTATTCTATCGACACTGATTTTTTGCTTCGGGGCAGTAATTTATTTCTATTTTTTTCAGTCTAAGCCTTTGTCAGTTCGGCTGGGCTTCCCCTCCATGGCTCACAACATTATTTGTTTCGGCACCAACTTGGCAGCTATTTTTGCTTTCTATTTTTTAAGATCTGCAGATCGAAAAGCTATAAAGGTATTTATGCTTGGCAGTATTCTTATTTTTATTGCAACGACTGTTTTAACACAATCAAGGGGCGGAATCCTCGCTTTAACAGGTTCATTTGTTTTTATATTTTTTTTGGAAAAAAAATATAATCAAATTTTGATATTCCTGCTCGCCGTCGGTGTTTTGATTATGTTTTTGCCGGTGAAGAAACGTTTTTCGACTAACCAATTGGTTGTGCATCACAGGCTCGGAGCGATTCATTATTATCTTGAAGTTTTTAAAGATCATCCAATAACGGGCATTGGACTTGCTATTGATATTTTTAAAAATGAAAAAATCTATGAAAGTCAAAATTATTTTGAAAGAATTCCCGAGAAGTTCAGAGACTTCCATACAGTTCTTCCGCACAGTATGTTTCTAAGTATTCTCGTGCGGATGGGAGCGGTTGGACTGGCGATTTACTTTTATATTTTGGCGATTTATTTTTATATTGGCATGAGGATTTACATTTATGAGGATAAAAACAATTATAAGAAGTTTTCAGTCGTGTTGATGGGGGGCATGGTCATGTTTTTAATTGGTGGGATGTTTGAACCAGTTTTTATTCACTACCTGGATACAATCTTTTTTTCTTTATTGGCTATGAATGTCGTTCTCTGGTGGTCATCACCTAAGGCGTCAATGCGCCGGATAAAGGCTTCCTGTAGAGACTCGGGGACATTGTAGTAGACATCCTTTATCAACCCGCGGACATCGCGTTGTTTCACACGGGCCGGCTGGTACCATCTAAGCGGGTGCATGTCGTCAAAATCCAGCAGCCAGATCTTGTCGTTGCCGAAGATCAGGTTGGCGATGCGAATGTCGCCGTGAATCAAACCGAGCGTTTTGAGCCTTGTCAATAAGTTGATAATGTAATCGATGGCCCTTTCGATTTTTTCAGTATCCTTTCGGAATTGATCGAAATAAGTTTCCCCCGTCACACCTTCGACGTGCTCGTAAAGGAAAAAGGAACCCATCCTCAGGCACCCCATCCGCGTTTCAACAAAAGCGACCGGTGGTGGCACAAGGATGTTGCTGGACTCGAGCAGATGAGCGTAATGCCAGCTCTTGCTGGCGCGCGTTTTTCTGAAAAAGCGTTTGAACCGATGCCAGCTGGATTTGTAGTTATAACGTTTGATAACGATTTTTCGGCCGTCAACAAGCAGCGCGCCGATCTTGCTCTTGAAATTGGACTGCAAAATGGTGGTCCCTGGAGATTCCAGGTAGCGATTGGGATCTCGTAAAATTTGCAGCAAATTGTCGGAAAGGTATCGTTTTTCGACCTCTACATGGCGCAACAGGCTGTTTTCCACAACGACGCGATCCATCGAAACGAGACCTCTATCGAGATGTCTTCTCAGAGATGATCATCCGGTAACAGTCCTCGTGAGCCGCCGCAACCTTTTCCCAGGAGTGCGCTCGGGCCGTATCTCTCGCCATTTTTCCCATCCTTGCGCGGACGTCCGCATCCCAAAGGGCTTTCAATAAATCCGGCAACGTATTCGGATTTCGCATCAAGCAGCCGTTCACCTGGTCTTGGACGATATCGGCCACGCCGGCGTTGTCGCTGACAATCGTCGGCAGACCGCAGGCCATGCCTTCCAAAATGCTCATTCCGAAAGCTTCGGATCGTGAGGGAAGCGCCACCACGTCCGCTGCGGCATAATAGGGCTGGACGTTCTCGCTGAATCCGAAAAAGGTCACTTGGCGTGACAAGCCGCGGCGCGCCACCATTTTCTGGTAAAATGAAAGATGGTCTCCGGTGCCGACCACTAAAAGACGCATGTTTTTGGAAAGTGCCCCGATCAGCCGGTCCAGGCCTTTTCTCTTGAAGGCCGATCCAACAAAGAGAATCACCAGCTCGTTTTCTTCGATCCCCAGTCGCGCGCGCGCCTTTCGCCTGCCCTCTTTAACCAGGTCGGGATGAAACGTGTCGATGTCCACCCCCGGCCGGATCACGCAGATTCTGTCCTTGCGATGATAGCGAATGCCGACGTCCTCGGCCACCTTGCTGGAAACCGCTACCAGCCACGGTGTCCGCATCTGTCTTTTTTCGAGCCAAAGGTATGCCAGGCTTCGCAGGCTCAGGTATTTCTGGTCGAATTTTCTCAGCCCTGAATACTGGCCCATCCCGGACAAGTAGGAAAAGCTGTGCAGGGTCTGTAACTCCGCGTAATAATGGCGTTCATGGGAGTGTACGATATCGAAGGCGCCGTCTGCGCCGAGGCGCTTTGTTTCATAAATAAAATTTAGTGTATTCAGTATGTTCGAAGAGAACAGGCGCCCGGTCACCTTGTGGAAGGTCATCCCCGGCAAAAGGTTCGGGCCCGCAGTGTTGGCGAAAACGGCAACGCGGTGGCCTTTTTGGGCCAACGCCCGTGCCACCTCCACGGCGTATGTTTCCTTGCCGCCCCATCGGCCGAATCTCTTGATACAGATCGCAACGTTGAGCATTAATAAAAATCCAACCGCCTTGTAAAAATCGGTTTTTTGCCGCCCCGCCGTTGGAGCCATAGCCTTCATGGGGCTGCGATTTGGGCAACATACTTGGCTCTCCCGGGAGCCGTCAAGCATCCGCCAGCCCTTGATGCCATTTCTAATCCTTTTGCAAGCCATGCGGGCCCATGGTATGTTAGGAACTTCTCGTCGGGGCGGCCATGGCATCCGGCGGCAACGGTGAGGTATTTGTCGTTTTTTGGTTAAGGAGGCAAACGATGGCCATCAGCAAGGAACTGCTCGATATTTTAGCCTGCCCCAAGTGCAAGGGGCCGTTGAGATTGACCGCCGCGGAAGACGGCCTGGACTGCGAAGCTTGCCGGCTGCGCTACGAGATCCGGGACGACATCCCGATCATGCTCATCGACGAAGCCAAGCCCCTTGACGCTGTCCAATGAGTGTCCCCCAGGCTCCGGATCCGGTCAAGCTGGTCATCGGCGCCGTGATGCCCGACAAGGCGCTGCTGACGCAGGTCGCCCCAGAGCTGGAGCGGCGCTTCGGCCCCCTGGACATCGTCAGCGCCTGGATGCCCTTTGATCGCACCGACTACTACGCCGCGGAAATGGGGCCCGTGCTGTGGCGGCGCATGATGGCGTTCAAGCGGCTGGTCGACCCCGGCCGGCTGGCGGCCGTCAAAATGGCCACCAACGAGCTGGAAGGACGTTGGGCCGAGGCGGGGCGGCGGCGGGTCAACCTCGACCCCGGCATTTTGAGCCGGGAGCGTTTTGTGCTGGCCACCGGCAAGAACTTCAGCCACCGCATCTACCTGAGCCAAGGGATCTGGGCCGATTTGACCCTGGTTTTTCGCCTTGGGGGATTCGACCCGTTGCCCTGGACCTACCCGGACTACGCCGCGCCGGAGATGCGGGCGCTGCTGGCTATGATCCGGGAAAAATACTGCCTGGACCTGAAGGTGGCGACTGCAGCTGCGGCATCAAGCGGGGATAAACCATGATCAACAGCATGACGGCTTATGGGAGAGCGGAAAAAGCCGCCGACGGACTGAGCGTGGCGGTGGAGATCCGCTCGGTGAACAGTCGATTTCTCGACATCGTGGCCCGGCTTCCCCACGGCTACGGGGGCTGGGAAGAGCCCATCAAGGCCAGGATCGGCGCTTGCCTGGAGCGGGGCCGGGTGGAGCTGCGGCTCACCATCCGCGATGAGCGTCGGCCCGAGGCCGGCTTCGAGGTGGACCTGCCCCTGGCTTCGGCCTATCACCAGGCCCTTTGCCAGTTGCGCGACGCCCTGACGCCCGGCGGCGAGGTGCCCTTGGCCTTGCTGGCCGGCGCCAACGGGGTGATCCGGCCCAGCGAGGTCGAACCGGACCTGGACGGCGACTGGCCCCTGATCGAAGACTGCCTCGCCTCGGCCTTGGCGGCTTTGCAGGACATGCGTCGGACGGAAGGGGCCAACCTGGCCGCCGACTTTTCCAGGCGGCTGGATTTTGTCGAGGCGGGCATCGACGCCATTGAAGCCGATTGCCAGGGCTTGGTCGAGGTCTATCGGAAGCGCTTGCAGGCGCGGCTCGAAGCGCTCACCGAGGGCGTGGTCGCATTGGATCCGGCGCGCATTGCCCAGGAGGCGGCGCTGCTGGCCGACCGCAGCGACATCAGCGAAGAGATCGTGCGCGCCCGCAGCCATTTGAGCCAGTTTCGGGCCCTGATGGCGGGGCCAGAGCCGGCGGGGCGCCAACTGAATTTTTTGCTCCAGGAACTGGGACGCGAAATGAACACCATCGGCGCCAAGACCGATCAGGCGGATGTGGCTCACCGGGTGGTGGCGGTCAAGGCGGAGCTTGAAAAACTGCGCGAGCAAGTGCAGAACGTGGAATAGAGGCAATGGAAAAGGTACTGCTCAACGTCGGTTTCGGCAACACGGTGGTGGCCGACCGCATCGTGGCCATCGTATCGCCCAACTCTGCGCCGATGAAGCGGCTCAAGGACGAGGCGCGCGACAGCAACCGGCTCATCGACGCCACCCACGGTCGTCGCACCCGTGCGGTGATCGTCACCGACAGCAACCACGTGATCCTCTCAGCGACCCTGGCGGAAACCATCTCCCAGCGCTACGAGGCGATCCGGGGGGCTGAAAAATCCGGGGAACGCAAGTGATGGCGACCGCTCCCGGACGGCTGATCATCGTATCGGCGCCCTCGGGCGGCGGCAAGACGACCCTGTGCCGCGCTCTTCGCCGGCGGATGCCCGACTTGGGCTACAGCGTGTCGTTTACCACCCGTTCGCCCCGGCCGGGCGAGCAGGACGGGGTGGACTACCACTTCATCGACCGGGACACTTTCGAAAAAGGTATCGCCGGGGAGCGCTGGGCCGAGTGGGCCGTGGTGCACGGCAATCTCTACGGGACCTCGGCCGACTACCTGCGGCAGGCCCTGGCGGGCGGGCAGGACGTTTTGCTGGACATCGACGTCCAGGGCGCCCGGCAGCTGCTGGACCGTTTTCCCGACAGCCTGACGATTTTCATCGAACCGCCGTCCATGGAGGTGCTGGCCCGGCGCTTGGCCGCGCGGGGGACCGACGATCCCGAGACCGTGGCCCGGCGGTTGCGCGACGCGGAGCAGGAAATGGCCCAGCGCGGGTTGTACCAGCACCGGATCGTCAACGACCGCCTCGAGGATGCCGTCGAGGCGTTGGCGGCCCTGGTGGCCAAAGAGCGCGCCAAGGAGCGGCAAGGGGGATGACCCGTGAGATTCTCTATGGCTTCCACCCGGTGGGCGAAGCCCTGCGGGCCGGCCGGCGGCGGGTGGAGGCCGTTCTGGCGAGCCAGGGGCGCGGGGACCGACGCCTGGAAGTCCTGGTTGCCGAGGCCGAGGCCCGGCAAATTCCTGTCAGGCGTGTCCCGCCGGCCGAACTCACCGCCCTGGCCGGGCCCCATCATCAGGGCGTCGCCGCCCGGGTGGGCCCTTTGCCCGTGCTGGACCTGGACGGCCTCTGCAACGCCCTGAGCGACGGCGCCTGCCTGCCCTGGCTCCTGATCCTCGACGGCGTGGTGGACCCGCAAAACCTTGGCGCCCTGGTGCGCACGGCCGTGTGCGCCGGCATGGGCGCCGTTATTCTGCCCAAGGACCGCTCGGCCCGGCCCGGACCGTCGGTGTCCAAGGCCTCGGCCGGCGCCCTGGAGCATGCCCGCCTGGCGGTGGTGACCAACATCGTGGCGGCGCTCCAGGCGCTCAAGCCGCTGGGGTTGTGGATCGCCGGCCTGGATAAAAACGACGGCCAGCCGCTGTTTGCCAGCGATCTGTCCGGCCCCCTGGCCGTCGTGGTGGGGGCCGAAGGCAAGGGCATCCGCCCCCTGGTGCGGCGGCACTGCGATTTCCTGGTGGCCGTGCCCCAGGCCGGCCCCATCGATTCCCTTAATGCCTCGGTGGCCGGAGCCGTCGTGATCTACGAAAGCTGGCGGCAGCGGCATCCGAGGCCCAGGGCCGAGAACGGCATGATCAAAAACCGTTGACCCACGAGGCAAGAGACGCCATGCAACAGCCTGAGAAAATCACCATGGGCCCCGGCGGCCGCTTGCAGGTGCCGGAGCGGCCCATCATTCCGTATATCGAAGGGGACGGCATCGGGCCGGACATCTGGCGCGCCACGGTCCTGGTGCTGGACGCCGCCGTGGCGAAAGCCTTCGGCGGAGCGCGGGCCATTTCCTGGCTGCCGCTGGCCGTGGGAGAGGCCGCCGCGGCCGCCGGGGGCGAGGTGCTGCCCGAAAGCGCCCTGGAGACCATCCGCCAGCACCGGGTGGCGATCAAGGGCCCTTTGACCACCCCGGTGGGAAAAGGCATGCGCAGCGTGAACGTGGCCATCCGCCAGCGCCTGGACTTGTACGCCTGCGTGCGGCCGGTGCGCTACATGGCTTCGGTGCCCAGCCCGATGAAGCACCCCGAAGGCATCGACATGGTGGTCTTCCGGGAAAACACCGAAGACCTGTACGCCGGCATCGAGTGGCCGGCCGGTAGCGCCGAGGCCGGGCGGCTGGAGGCCTTCCTGCGCGAGCAGATGGGGGTGACCCTGCCACCGGGGGCCGGCATCGGCATCAAGCCCATCAGCCGGGACAACACCCGGCGCCTGGTGGCCCGGGCCATCGCCTACGCCATCGACCGGCGCCTGCCCAGCGTGACCCTGATGCATAAGGGCAATATTATGAAGTATACCGAGGGGGCCTTTCGCACCTGGGGCTACGAGGTGGCCGCCGAGCAGTTTGCCGATCAGACCATCACCGAGGCCGAGGTGGCGGCCGAGCATGACGGTCGGGCGCCGGCGGGCAAGGTGGTCATCAAGGACCGCATCGCCGACATGTTGTTCCAGCAGGTGCTGCTGCGGCCGGAGGAGTACCATGTCATCGCCACGCCGAATCTCAACGGCGACTACCTGTCCGATGCCCTGGCGGCCCAGGTGGGCGGCCTGGGCATGGCGCCGGGGGCCAACATCGGCGATGACTGCGCCGTGTTCGAGGCCACCCACGGTTCGGCACCCAAGTATGCCGGCCTGGACAAGGTCAATCCCGGCTCGCTGATCTTGTCCGGGGCCATGATGCTCGATCACATCGGCTGGTCGGCGGCGGCCGAACGGGTGCGCCGGGCCCTTCAGGACACCATCGTGCAAAAGACGGTCACCTACGACCTGGCGCGTCAAATCGAGGGGGCCAAGGAAGTCTCCTGCTCGGCTTTCGCCCGGGCCGTGGTGGCCAACATGGGATGAAACGATCATGATCGGCGGAGTGGCGCAGACCCGGGACCGAGCGCCGGCGTCCGGTTTGAGCCGGTGGGGGCGGGCGCTGCTGGATGCCCTTTTCCCGCTGCGCTGCGGCGCCTGCGGGCAATGGCTCGATGTGGCGGCCGCGGCACCGGATCCTCTGTCACGCCTGCTGTGCCCCGGTTGCCTGGCGTCCCTGCGGCTGATCGAGGGGCCGGTCTGTTCGCGCTGCGGCCAGCCTTTTGCCTCCGACGCGGTGGGCGACCACCTCTGCGGCGCCTGCCTTGACCACCCGCCGGCCTATGAAATGGCCCGGTCGGCGGGAATTTACGGGCCGCCGCTCAAGACTCTGATCCACAGGTTAAAATACCGCGGCCAGCTTTGGGTGGCGGGGCCGCTGGGGGAAATCCTGTTCAGCGCTTTCCGGCGTTACTGGCACCATCGGCCGGTGGACCTGGTCATTCCGGTGCCCCTGCACCGTCGGCGGCTTCGTGAGCGCGGTTTCAACCAGGTCCAGTCCATGCTGCGCCACTGGCCCCGCCTCGGGCGGGGGCCGCAGGCGGCAGAAATGGCTCCCGGGATCCTCGTGCGCGTGCGCCACACCGCTTACCAGGCGGGGCTGGAGCGGAAGGAGCGCCGGCGCAATATGCGTGGCGCTTTCCGGGTGGTCCGTCCCGAAGCGGTGAAAGGACGCTCGGTCCTCGTCGTCGACGACGTCATGACCACCGGGACGACAGTGACCGCCTGCGCCGAGGCCTTGGCTCGCAGCGGCGCCCGGCGGGTGGATGTTCTCACCCTGGCCAGGGCCTTGTAGGGTGCAGGCCTTCAGATAGAAACGGCAACACTCATGCAGGAGGAATGGTTCGATGGATGGCCAACCCACCGATTACCCCCAATGGCTCTGGGAAAAGCTCGGTCAGCACTGCGTCGAGAACCTCGGCAAGCACGGGTTCAAAGCCCGCCTGGTGGACGACATCGATGCGGCCCGGGACTGGATCCTGGAGCTGGCCGGCCATTTCGAGAGTTTTGGCTTCGGCGGCTCGGATACCGTGCGCCGACTCGGCCTCATCGAACGGCTCAAGCAGATGGGCAAGACGATCTACGATCACTGGCAGCCGGGATTGAGCCTCGAAGAAATTCACCGGGTCCGTCTGGCCCAGGGGCGGGCGGACTGTTTCCTCTGCAGCGCCAACGCCGTATCGCTCACCGGTGAGATTGTCAACGTCGACGGCGCCGGCAACCGCACGGCGGCCATGAGCTTCGGCCCCCGGCAGGTGGTGATCGTGGCCGGGATGAACAAGGTGGCGCCGGACCTGAACGCCGCCCTGCAGCGCGTGAAGGAAAAGGCGGCGCCAATGCGGGCGCGGAGCCTGAACATGGCCACTCCCTGCGCCGAGACCGGCTTGTGCACCGATTGCAACGCCCCCCAGCGCATCTGCCGCATCACAACCATCTTGCACCGCTGCCCGATGACGACCCCCGTGGCGGTCGTCCTGGTGCGCCGGTCCCTCGGTTTTTAGTGCCGGAAAAGGTTTCGGTCGGCGCCACCGGGCCGGTGTTCGGCCGTCTCATTGCGATGAACCCGGGCGGCTGATCAGCGCCCGCGCTGGGCGTATCCGGCCTCGGTGCCGGCGGAACAAGGGCCGGAGGTATCCGGGATGCTTCGGCCCGTCACCCCGGGCCGCCTTGACATCCGAGGGGCGATGACTTAAGAAGATTCGCTCAAATCATTCGAATTTCGAACATTTTTTCATCAGGCAAAGCGCCGCGCGGCAGCGGTGCGGCGAGAGGATCCATGAGCGATCGCATCCGGATTGACAACATCCGCAACATCGGGATCATGGCCCACATTGACGCGGGCAAGACCACCGTCACCGAGCGGATTCTCTATTACACCGGCAAGACCTACAAGATGGGCGAGGTGCACGACGGGGCGGCGGTGATGGACTGGATGCCCGACGAGCAGGAGCGCGGCATTACCATCACCTCGGCGGTAACCACCTGCCAGTGGAAGGGACGCGAGATCCAGCTGATCGACACCCCGGGGCACGTGGATTTCACCATCGAGGTGGAGCGCTCACTGCGGGTGCTCGACGGGGCCATCGGGGTGTTTTGCGCCGTGGGCGGTGTCGAGCCCCAGTCGGAAACGGTGTGGCGCCAGGCGGACAAGTACCGGGTGCCCAAGATCGCCTTCGTCAACAAGATGGACCGCATCGGCGCCGACTTCTTTCGCGCCGTGGAGATGATCGAAGGACGCCTGCACGCCAATCCCCTGGTGGTGCAGCTGCCCATCGGCAGTGAAGAGACGTTCGCCGGCGTCATCGACCTGATCCGTCTGCGGGCCATCTATTGGGACGACGATTCCCTGGGCCAAACCTTTGTCGAGTCGGAGTTGGCACCGGAACTGGCCGAGATGGCGGCTCCCTACCGTGAGAAACTCCTCGAAAAGCTGGCCGATTACGACGATCAGATCATGGAGGCCTTTCTCGCCGAGGCGCCCATCGAAAGCGACGTGCTGACGGCCGCCATCCGGCGCGCCACCATCGGGCTGAAGCTGGTGCCGGTGCTTTGCGGCAGCGCCTTGCGTAACAAGGGGATCCAGCCACTGCTGGACGCCATCGTGGACTACCTGCCCAGCCCGGCCGACATTCCCCCCATCCATGGGGTCCATCCGCAGACCGGCGAGTCCGTCGCCTGCCCGCCCAAGGACTCGGCGCCCCTGGCGGCGCTGATTTTCAAGGTCGCCATGATGGAAGGCAGGCGGCTTTCCTTCGTGCGGGTTTACAGCGGCACCCTCGGCGTCAAGGACGAGGTCTACTGCCCGTCGCGCAACGTCAAGGAGCGGCTGTCGCGGCTGCTGAAGATGCATGCCAACAAGCGTGACCGCGTTGAAAAGGTCGGGGCCGGGAGCATCGTGGGCGTCATGGGGTTGAAGGCCGGCTCCACCGGCGACACCCTGTGCCGGGCCGATCATCCGGTGCTGCTGGAAAACATCGAGGTCTACGAACCGGTGATCAGCCTTGCCGTCGAACCCAGGACCCACGCCGACCAGGAGAAGATGGACCAGGTGCTCGAAAAGCTGCTCGCCGAGGACCCGACCCTGCGGGTGCGACAGGACCCGGACACCGGCCAGACGATCCTGTCGGGAATGGGGGAGCTGCACCTGGAGATCGTGGTCAACCGGATGGAGCGGGAATTTTCCACCCGGGTCAACGTGGGCAAGCCCCAGGTGGTCTACCGCGAAACGGTGGCCCGGCCGGCCGAGGCCGCGGCGGTTTTCGACAAGGAAGTCTCCGGCCAGCGGCACTACGGCCAGGTGCGCCTGCGCCTGTCCCCCCTGAATCGGGGAGAGGGGATCCGGTTTGCCAACCAGGCGCCGCCAGAGCAGATTCCCGCCGAGTACCTGGCAGCGGTGGAAAAGGGCGTCCGGGAATCCTTCGAGACCGGTCCCCTCATGGGCTACCCGATGGTGGATGTCCAGGCGGTGGTGGTGGGCGGCGAGTTTCGCGAGGGGCAGGGATCGGAGCTGGCCTTTGCTGTGGCCGCGGCCCAGGCTTGCAACCAGGCTATGGCGGCGGCAGCGCCCTTTTTGCTGGATCCCATCATGGCGGTGGAAGTGTTCGTCCCCGAGGCCCTCATCGGCGAGGTCATCGGGGATCTCAATGCCCGGGGGGGCAAGATCGAGGCCATCGAGCACCGCACCGGGGCCCAGATCATCCGGGCCGAAGTCCCGCTGGCCAAGATGTTCGGCTACTCCACCGACCTGCGCTCTGCCACCCAGGGCCGCGGCACTTTCACCATGCAGTTCTCCCGCTTTGACCGGGTTTGATCCGGGCCGGCGGTTCGGGCCTCAGGCCCGTGCCGCGCGGCCCCGCCGGCCGGTCAACCGTTACGCTTTTCAAAGTCCTTCATGAAATCCACCAGGGTTTCCACCGCCTCGATGCCGGTGGCGTTGTAGATCGAGGCACGGCAGCCGCCCACCGAGCGGTGGCCCTTCAGCCCCCCCAGGCCCGCGTCCAGGGCCTCGGCCACGAATTTTTTCTCCAGCGCTTCGCTGGGCAGCCGGAAGGTGACGTTCATCAGCGAGCGGCTGTCGGCTGCCGCCGTTCCCTGGTAGAATTCGCTCAGGTCGATAACCTGGTAGAGCAGCTTGGCCTTGCGACGGTTGATCTCGTCCATGGCCGCCAGGCCGCCCACGGTTTCTTCCAGCCACTTGAGCACGAGTTGGACGATGTAGATGGCAAGGCACGGCGGGGTGTTGTAGAGCGAGTTCTTCTCGGCATAGGTGGCATAGCGCAGCATGGTGGGCAGACCCTCTGCCTTGCGTTCCAGCAGGTCCCTGCGTACGATCACCATGCAGACTCCCGCCGGGCCGATGTTCTTTTGCGCGCCGGCATAAATCATCCCGAAGCGTTCCATGGGCAGCGGGCGGCTGAGAAAATCGGAGCTCATGTCCGCCACGATGGGCACGGTGCCGGTGTCCGGAAACTCGGCCCACTGGGTTCCCTTAATGGTGTTGTTGGAGGTCAGGTGAACATAAACCGCCCCGGAATTGAATGGGATGGCCCTGGGGATGTAGGAGAAGTTCTCCTCTTCCGATGAGGCCACCACCGCCACTCTTTTGCCCAGGGCCTTGGCCTCCTTGATGGCCTTGGTGGCCCAGGTGCCGGTGTTGACATAGTCCGCCGTGTCCTCGGGGCCGAGAAAATTCATCGGCACCATGGCGAACTGGAGGCTGGCGCCGCCCTGGATGAACAGCACCGCGTAGCGCTCGTCGAGCCCGAGCAGGCGCCGGGCACGGGCAACGGCGTCGTTGATGACGTCGTCGAACCACTTGGAGCGGTGGCTGATTTCACAGATGCTCATACCGCTGCCGTGGTAGTTGAGAAACTCGGCCTGGACTTCTTTGAGAACGGGCAGGGGCAGGGCGGCGGGCCCGGCGTTGAAGTTGTGGATACGCTGTTCGGTCATGATATCCTCCATTGCGGTTGGCATCCGCCGGCGGCCCGGAGGCTGCCATCTTTTGGCAACCGTGGCAAAACGTCGATACGGGGCACGGCTGGAAGGCAGAAATGAAAGCCGCAGTCTTGAGCAAAATCTCACTGCTTGTCAATGGGCATTTGTTTCTTGACGGTCAGCGTCCGTCGTTGCATGACGCAGCGGGCCGCGTCGGCCGGCGGTCACGTCGGCTGGCTTGCGGGGGGCGGCATTGACAAGCCCCGGTTCATACCATACCTAAGGGAACAATGCGATTTACAGGAGCCGTACCCATGAAAATTTTTACCTATCCGTCCCAGGCGGCGGAAAAACGCCTGCAACAGATCACCGGCCGCAGCCTCGCCTTCCGCCAGAAGGATCTCCAGGCGGTACGCCGCATCCTGGCGGACGTGCAAAAGGGGGGCGACGGCGCCCTGATCAAGTATGTCAACCGCTTCGACGCCCCCCATCTGACGACGGCCCAACTGCGGGTCGATCCCGATGAGATCCGGGCGGCCGGCCGACGGGTGGACCGCGCCTTTGTCCGGGCCCTGAACCGCGCCCGCCGTCAGATAGAGGCCTATCATCGCCAGCAGGCCCCGCGCAGTTGGATCGACACCCCGCGGCCGGGAACCCTGGTGGGCCAACTGGTGCGGCCGGTGGATGCCGCCGGCATCTACGTGCCCGGGGGCAAGGCCGGGGCTACCCCGCTGGTCTCGTCGGTGCTCATGGGGGCCGTGCCGGCGAAGATCGCCGGGGTCGAGCGGGTGGTGATGGCCACCCCGCCCAGGGCCGACGGCGGCATCGATCCCCATCTGCTGGTGGCGGCCCGGGATGTGGGCGTCGACGAGATCTACCGGGTCGGCAGCGCCTGGGGCATCGCCGCCCTGGCCTACGGCACTGAAACCATTGCCAGGGTCGAGACCATCGTCGGGCCGGGCAACATCTACGTCACCCTGGCCAAGAAGCTGGTGGCCGGTACGGTGGGCATCGACATGATCGCCGGGCCCAGCGAGATCCTGGTGGTCGCCGACGCCACCGCCGACCCGGAAGCCGCTGCCGCGGATCTGCTCAGCCAGGCGGAACACGATCCGCTGGCCTCGGCCGTGCTGGTCACCGATGATGAGTCGACGGCCAAGGCGGTGGCCGCCAGCCTGAAGCGCCAGCTTGCCGCTCTGCCGCGGGGCGAGATCGCCGCGGCTTCCCTGAAACATTACGGCGCCATCCTCGTGGTCCCGGACCTGGACACGGCCCTCGAGCTGGCCAATCGCATCGCCCCTGAACACCTGGAGCTGCTGGTGGCCGAACCCTTTTCCCATTTGGGGGCCATCCGTAACGCCGGGGCCGTCTTCCTCGGAGCTTACACCCCCGAGCCTGTGGGCGACTACATCGCCGGGCCCAACCACGTGCTGCCCACGGCGGGCACGGCCCGCTTTTCATCGGCGCTGTCCGTGGACCATTTTACCAAGAAGACCAGTGTGATCCATTACAACCGGAGTGCCCTCGAGAACGAGGCGGCCGATATCGTGCGCCTGGCGGAAGTGGAGGGGCTGGTGGCCCACGCCCGTGCGGTCCGGGTGAGGCAAAATAAGTGACTGAAATAACTATCGATCAAGGTCGTAGTGCCGCTTCGGTGACTTGTCGTGAACCTGGCGGCCAAATCTTGCCGCATGATTTCAGAAACCGTTAACGGTCCCTGACTTTAGGCCCTCGTAACTTCCTTTGCCTTGGAAACAACATGACCCTTCCCCTGCCCACCGTCCTTATCGTCGACGATGAAAGCGACATCCGCGAGGTGTTGGCCCTGTCGCTAAAGGACGTCGGCTACGGCGTGCAGACGGCCGCCGACGGTCATGAGGCCCTCGAGATTTGCCGGCAGGGAGGGATTCGAATCATCGTCACCGACATCCGCATGCCCCGCATGGACGGGCTGCGGCTGCTGGAGGCGGTCAAACGCCTCGATCCGGACATCGAAGTGATCGTGGTGACCGCCTTCGGCGACATCGAGACGGCGATTCTCGCCTTGCGGGGCGATGCCTCGGATTTCATCACCAAGCCGATCCACCACGAGGCGCTGCATCTGGCCTTGCGGCGGGCCACCGAGCGCCTGGCCACCCGGCGGCGGCTGGCCGAACAAAACGCCTTCCTTAAACGCGAAAATGCCCGCAGCTTGGAGGAACTCGAGCGCACCTTCTCGTTTCAGCGCAACCTGATCGAAAGCTCCATGGACGGAATTCTCGGCTGCGCCACCGACGGAACCGTGCACTTGTGCAACCCCAGCCTGCTGCGGTTGCTCGGATACCCCCGGGAGGCGGTTGTCGGCCGCCTGCGCCTGGAGGACTTCATCGCCCCCGAGGCGCGGGCCGGGTTTCAGGCGGCCCTGGATGGCGGCCGGCACGGCGGCAGTGGTCGACTCTTTCGCTACGAGACGCGCCTCATCGACGCTGACGGCCACGCGATCCCGGTGCAGGTGTCCGCCTTTCGCCTCGCCGACCCCCAGCGGGAGCAGGGGCTGGTGTGCTTTGTTCACGATCTGCGTCAGGTACGGCGCTTGGAGCACGAAGTGGCCGAACAGGCGAAAATTCTTCACCAGGACAAGATGATGTCCCTCGGGCACCTGGCGGCCAGCGTGGTCCACGAGATCAACAACCCGCTGGCCGGCATCCTTACTTACGCCCGCCTGATGCAAAAGGTGCTCGACCGCGGAGAGCTCACCGGCGCCCAGCAGGAAAAATTTCGCCAGTACCTGGCCATGGTGGAAGGCGAGAGCGCTCGCTGCAGCCGGATCGTCTCGTCGCTGCTGGCCTTTTCGCGCAAGTCGCCGGCGAATTTTGCCAGCGTGGAGGTCGCCGGCCTGGTGGAAAGCTGCATTGCGCTCACCGGTCACAAGCTCAAGCTGGCCGGGGTACAGGTGTCGCTCCAGGTCGATCCGGGGCTGCCCCCGGTGCGCGGTGATGTCAACCAGCTCAAGCAGTGCCTGATCAATCTGATCTTCAACGCCCTCGATGCCATGGCTGCCGGCGGACGGCTGACCATCGGCGCCCGCCGGGCCGGGGAACGGCGCATTGAAATCGTGGTGTCCGACACCGGCGCCGGAATCGCCCCCGAGCATCAGGCGCGCATTTTCGAGCCGTTTTTCACCACCAAGCAGGAGGGCTATGGCACCGGACTGGGGCTTTCCACCGTCTATGGAATCATGCGGCGCCACGGTGGCAGCGTGCGCTTTGAAAGCCAGGCGGGCCGGGGGACGACCTTTGTCCTGGATCTGCCCGAAGGTTAAAGTGAAGCAAAATAAGTAAGGAATCCAATCCTTAAGAGACAGGAGCGTCTTTATCTGTTTCGGTTATTGAAAATTTTAATCACCGGTAACGTTGGCTCACTTTTAAGCCGATGCCTTCCAAGCACGCCCCAAACATGAGCGCCGCCATGGTCTCCAGCGGCCAGTGGCTCGACCTGCTCGACCGGCTCAACATCGGGGCCTTCACCATCGACATGCAGCGTCGCATCACGGCCATCAACCAGGCGGCCCGGACCATGATGGGGCTCGACGAGATCGCCCTGATCGGCCGCGACTGCACCGAGGTGTTTCTCGGCGTGCCCTGCCTGATGCGCTGCTATCCGGCCAAGGAGGACTGTTCCGAGGTGGAGGCCGTCCGCATGCGGGCCGAGGCCGGCGCCGACGGGGAGCTGGTGGTGCGGGTTTCCACGCCTCTCTACGGGCCCAATGGGGCGCTGGTGGGCTGTTTGACCGTGCTCCACGACCAGTCGCCGCTGGCCGACCTCATCAACCGCATCGACTACGAAGAACGCAGCCTCAAGTTGATCCTCGACAACCTGGACCTGGGAATTTTTACCGTCAACCGCGGGGGGCACATCACCTTTTTCAACAAGGCGGCCGAACAGCTCACCGGTTACAGCCGGCGCGAGGTGCTGGGCAAGTCCACGGCGGATCTCTTCGGCCAGAATCCCCTGAACGTGTCCCACTTGCTGCACCAGGCCGCCGCCGACGAGGACCTGCGCCACAGCGTCAAATCGATGATGACCACCCGCGATGGCGTCAAGGTGCCGGTGCGGGCCGACTACCTGCCGCTGCGCAACGAGTCGCGCCAGGTGGTGGGCGGCCTGGCCACGCTCCACGATCTCACCCTGGTCCAGCAGCTCAACGAGGTGATCAGCGATCGCTACAGCCTGCACAACATGATCGGCCGGGAGCCGGCCATGCAGCGGGTCTTCGAGCTGGCGCGGATGGTCTCCGGTTCCGACGCCACCGTGATCATCGAGGGGCCCACCGGCACCGGCAAGGACCTGTTGGCCAAGGTGATCCACTCCCAGAGCCGGCGCGCCGAGCGTCCCTTCGTCAAGGTCAACTGCGCTGCAGTGCCGGAAAACCTTCTCGAGTCCGAATTTTTCGGCTATGTCAAGGGGGCTTTTACCGGTGCCGAGCGCAACAAGCCCGGCCGTTTTCAACTCGCCGACGGCGGCACCATCTTCTTGGACGAAATCGGCGACCTCCCCCTGTCGTTGCAGGCCAAACTGCTCCGGGTGCTCGAGGACCGCGAGTTCTATCCCCTGGGCAGCCGGCAGACGGTACGGGTGGACGTGCGCATCATTTCCGCCACCAACCTCGGACTCGATCAGATGGTGGCCCAGGGACGGTTCCGCAAGGATCTCTTTTACCGCCTCAACGTGATGCGCATCGAACTGCCGCCGCTGTGCGAACGCCGGGCCGATATTCCACTGCTGATCCGCCATATCCTGCGGCGCTTGAGCGCGGCGCGCGCCAGCCGCGTCACCGGCATCTCCAAGGCTGCCTTCGAGGTTCTCCTGAACCATGCCTACCCGGGCAACGTGCGCGAACTGGAAAACATCCTCGAGCACGCCCTTATCGTCTGTCAGGGCGAGGAGATCCGACGGCAGCACTTGCCCGATTACGTCCAGACCGCCGACCGTCGCCTATCTTCATCCCCGGCCGCCCTCGCCGCGCCGAAAGCGGGGGCTGAAGACGAGGAGCGGGCGCGTATCTACGAGGCGTTGCAACGCAGCGGCGGCCGTCGCGCCCAGGCGGCCCGCCTGCTGGGTATCGATCGCACCACCCTTTGGCGCCGCATCAAGCGTCTCGGCTTGGACGGCGAGCGTCCCTAAAACGTTGCACGATGTTTCGTTTGCGTTGCGCAACGTTTTTGCAACATTCAGCTATCTGAAATAAAAAGTAAAATATCTCTTTTTCGCCGAGCCGGGGACGCGGACTTGTTGCATGCCGGTTTCGGGCCGTCCTGGACGGGGCCGCCCCGATGCTGCCCGAACAGGCGGGAAAGAGGCCCCAAAGGTTTTGATGGCTTGTCGGCCTCGATCTTTTGGCACGGTTTGTGTTTGTCAGAATCTTGACCGAAAATGCCAAGCAAATCCGCTGCCGCACCATTTTTTACCCACGCCTCGCCCATTTTCGCTTCCCATCGTGGCCGCGGCCCTGCTCGGCAGACATTCAGGAGCATCCGACCTTGCCTGATGTTTGTCCTCGCATATTGGTTGTGGATGACGACCCGGACATGCGGGTGTTTCTGGCCACGGTACTCACCGAAGGGGGGTTCAAGCCGGTGGTGGCTGCTGACGGCCCGGAGGGATTGCGTCTGGCGGGTGTCTGCAAACCCGATTTGATCCTGCTCGAAGCACGCCTGCCGGTGCGGCCGGGGGCCGATGTATACCGCCAGCTCAAGCTGGACCCGGAACTGTGCGGCATCCCGGTGATCATGTTGTCGCTGCTGTCGCCCAAGACCTACCTGCACTGCCGCCAGGTCGAGGACGGGCGGCATGGCAAGCGGCTGCCGGCCCCGGAGGCGTTCCTGGCCAAGCCCCCCGAAGCGGAGGACTTGCTGCGGCGGGTTCGGCGCCTGTTGCGGGCGGCGGGGCCGAGGGGCAAGACCGAAACGTCGCAGGGGGAGGCAAGCGTCCCGGGGACTTGACCGCACTGTCACGATCAACGGTTAGGAGCTTTTCCATGACTCCGCGAATCGGTTTTTACATCTGCCACTGCGGCATCAACATCGCCTATCGGGTGCGAGTGGAGGAAGTGGCGGCCTTTGCCCGTCAACTGCCTCACGTGGTGGTGGCCCGGGACTACAAGTTCATGTGCTCCGATCCGGGCCAGGCAATGATCGAAAAGGACATCGTCGAGATGGGGCTCACCCGGGTGGTGGTGGCCTCCTGTTCGCCCCGGCTCCATGGAAAGACCTTCATGGGGGCCTGCCAGCGGGCCGGTCTCAATCCCTACTACTTCCAGATGGCCTCGGTGCGTGAACAGGTCTCCTGGGTCACCGCCGACATGGACGAGGCCACCGACAAGGCCAAGAGCCTCGCGGCCGCCGCCATCTACCGGGTCAACTTCCACGACCGCCTGGAGGGCCGCCAGGCCCCGGTGCATCCGGACATACTGGTGGTCGGCGGCGGCATTGCCGGCATGCAGGCAGCCCTGGACATCGCCGAATCGGGCCACAAGGTCTACCTGGTGGAAAGGGACACCACCATCGGCGGGCACATGCTCCAGTTCGACAAGACCTTTCCCACCCTGGACTGCGCGGCCTGCATCGGCACCCCCAAGATGGTGGAGGTGGCCCAGAATCCCAACATCGAGCTGCTGACCTACAGCGAAGTGGAGGAAGTTACCGGCTTTATCGGCAACTTCACCGTCCGCATCAAGCGCAAGCCCCGCTACGTCAAGGAGGGGGTATGCACCGGCTGCGGAGAGTGCGCCAAGGTCTGCCCGGTCACCATCCCCAACTCGTGGGACGTGGGCCTCGGCACCCGCCAGGCCATCGGCCGCACCTTTCCCCAGGCGATTCCCATCACCTTCAATATCGAAAAGATGGACCGGGCGCCATGCACGGTGGCGTGTCCGGCGGGCATCAACGTCCAGGGCTACGTTCAGCTCATCAAACAGGGACGCTACCAGGCGGCCGTGGACCTGATCCGCCAACGATTGCCCTTGCCAGGGGTGCTGGGCCGGGTCTGCCCCCACCCCTGCGAAGCGGGCTGCCGGCGCGCCGAGGTGGACAGCGCCGTTTCTATCCGCGACCTGAAGCGCTTTGCCGCCGACCAGGTCCGCGGCCGCCCCACGGCGCCGCCGGTCATCGACGAGCGACCGGAAAAAATCGCCGTGGTCGGCTCGGGGCCCGCCGGCCTTACTGTGGCGTATTACCTGCGCCTCAAGGGCTACCAGATCACCCTCTTCGAGGCATTGGACAAGCTCGGCGGGATGCTGCGGGTGGGGATTCCCGACTACCGCCTGCCGCCGGAGGTTCTTGACGAGGAGATCGATCAAATTCTGAGCCTCGGCGTCAAGGTGCAGACCGGCAAGTGTCTCGGGGTCGATTTCACCCTGGATCAACTCCGGGCGGAGGGCTTCGCGGCGGTGTTCCTCGGGGTTGGGGCCCACGCCTCGCTGCGCCTCAACATTCCCGGAGAGGATACCGCTTCCGGAGTGGTGGATGCGGTGCGGTTTTTGCGGGAGGTCAACCTCGGCAGCCGCGAACTGCCCGGCCGCCGGGTCGTGGTGGTCGGCGGAGGCAACGTGGCCGTCGACGCGGCCCGCACGGCCCGCCGCCTGGGCGCCGAATCGGTGACCATCGTCTATCGGCGCAGCCGCCAGGAGATGCCGGCCTACGCCGAGGAAATCGCCGGGGCCCTGGAAGAGGGCATCGTCATCGAGTATCTCACCGCCCCGGTACGGGTGGTGGCCGAGGACGATCGGGTGGTCGGCTTCGCCTGCATGCGTACCGAACTCGGCCCGGCCGACGCCTCGGGCCGTCGCCGGCCGGTGCCGGTGGAAGGCTCCGAGTTTGTCATCGATTGCGATTGCGTTATCCCCGCCATCGGCCAACGCACCGACACCGGTTGGGCCGAAGGCCTCGAGCACCTGGAGTGGACGGCGCGGCGCACTCTGAAGGTCGACCCGGCCACCCTGCAGACTTCGATTCCCTTCGTGTTTGCCGCCGGCGATGCCGTCAGCGGTCCGGCCACCGTGATCGAGGCGGTGGGCGCGGCCCACCGGGCCGTGGCGGCCATGGAACGCTTCGTGGCCGGCGAAGACATGGCTGCCTGCGCGGCGGAGCTTGCAAGTGCGCCGGCGCCGGGCCGGCAGTGGGCGCCGATTCCCGAAGCCGTCAAGCTTCAGCCCCGGGCCGCGGTCGTCCAGCGGGAGCCGGCACAGCGGGCCGATGACTTTGAAGAGGTGGCGCTGGCCTTCGAAGAGGAAGCAGCCCAACGGGAGGCCGGCCGGTGCCTCAACTGCGGGGTCTGCTGCGAGTGCATGGCCTGCGTGGAGGCCTGCGAGGCCAATGCCATCGATCACACGATGAAACCCGAGGAGCGCAGCATCCAGGTGGGCAGCATCATCCTGGCTACCGGCTACGATACCCTGGATCCGACCCCGATGCAGCCCTACGGCTACGGCCGCTACCGCAACGTCTACACCGCCCTGGAGTTCGAGCGGCTCAGCAACGCCACCGGGCCAACCGGGGGCGAGATCCTGATCCGGGACGCCGACGGGCAGTTCACCCTGCCGCCGCGCAGGGTGGCCCTGCTGCATTGCATCGGCAGCCGCGACGTGCGCTATCATGAGTACTGCAGCCGGGTCTGCTGCATGTACGCCCTGAAGTACAGCCACCTGATCAAGGAGAAGGTCGGCCATGACACGGCGGTGTACGATTTTTACATCGACATGCGCTGTTTCGGCGAAGGTTACGAGGAGTTCTACCGCCGCTGCCAGGAGGAGGGGACCATTTTCATCCGCGGCAAGGTGGCCGAGATCCACGAGCAGCCCGGCGCCGAGGGAAGACCGCCGGAGCTGGTGTGCATCGGCGAAGACACCCTGCTGGGCCGCAAGGTCAAGGTGCCGGTGGACATGGTGGTGTTGTGCACCGCCATCCAGGCGCGGGCCGATACCGCCCGGGTGGGCCGCATCTTCGGGGTCAGCCAGGGCGGCGACGGTTTTTTCCTGGAGGAACACCCCAAGCTGGCACCGCTGAACACCGCCACCGATGGGGTGTTTCTGGCCGGCTGCTGCCAGAAGCCGATGGACATTCCCGACACCGTTTCCCAGGCCTCGGGGGCCGCGGCCAAGGCCCTGGCCCTGGTCGTCCGCGGCAAGGTGGACGTGGCGCCGACCATCAGCTGGATCGATCCGGACGTGTGCATCGGCTGCCAGGTCTGCATTGGGCTGTGTCCGTACACGGCCATCGAGTTCGATGACCGCCGCGGAGTGTCGGTGGTCAATGCCGCCCTGTGCAAGGGCTGCGGCAGTTGCAGCGGGTTCTGCCCCAGCGGGGCAGCCCGCAGCATGCATTTCAAGCCCCAGCAGATCTTCGCCGAAATCGACGGCATCATCGACACGATTTGCGCCGTCGGCCGGTAGCTGGATTTCAAATCTGAAATTTCAGATTTGAAATTGAAAGAGATGAGGATTTGAGATTTCAAGTTTGAAATATCCGGAGGGATCTTCCATGAACGATTTCGAACCGACCATCATCGCCTTCGTCTGCAACTGGTGCACCTACACCGCCGCCGACCTGGCCGGCACCTCGCGGCTGAGCTACCCGCCCAACGTACGCCTGGTGCGCGTGATGTGCACCGGCATGGTCGATCCCCAGTACGTGCTCAAGGCCCTGCTGGAAGGCGCCGACGGCGTGCTGGTCAGCGGCTGCCATCCGGGCGACTGCCACTACATCAACGGCAACTTCAAGGCCCGCCGGCGCATCAAGCTGCTCAAGGCCCTGCTGCCCCAGTTCGGCTTCGCCCCCCAGCGGCTGCGCCTCACCTGGATCGGGGCCTCCGACGGCATCGAGTTCGCCCGGGTGATGCAGGAACTGGTGGAACAGGTGCGCGAACTGGGGCCCAGCGAGGCCAAGATGAAAATGGTCATTTGAGAAACTGGACACTTGAAACTGAAGCAGGAGGTCTCTTTCATGGCCAAGGCTGCAATGATTCCCATCGAAAACGGCAACCTGCTGGCCGGGTTGCGTCAATTTTTGCGCCAGGTGCTGGCGCGGCCGGAGATCGCGGCCGTGCTCGTGCCTTGTCAATTGCCGATGAAAGCCATGGTCATGCCCACGCTGGTCAGCGACCCGGAGCGGCTGTCCGCGGCCAATCCCCTGGCCCCGGCTTTTCCCCTCAATGCGGCCCGCATGGTCTCGCGGCTGACGCGCAAAGAGGCCGGCGGCACCATCGTGGCGGTGCTGCGGGCCTGCGAGATTCGCGCCTTCATCGAACTGGTCAAGCTGCGCCAGGCCCGCTGGGAGGAGTTGATCATCGTGGGGATCGACTGCCTGGGGGCCTATACCAACAAGGATTTTTTCAGAATCGGGGACGAGGATGTCGAAGCTTTCACCGGACGGTTTGTGCAAAGCGCACTGGACGGCCGGGATGGCGAGGTGGACGGCGTGGTCCTGGCCCCGGCCTGCCAGGTATGCACGGATCCGATACCCAACGGCGCCGACCTGGTGATCGGTCTCCTGGGTGCCGACACCGGCCGCGCCCTGCCGGTGGCCGCCGCCACCGAAAAGGGCGCATCTTTGCTGGAACAGCTCGATTTGCCCGGGGGAAAGATGCCCGAGGCGCGCGAGGCGGCCATGACGGATTGGGTCAACAGGCGTCGATCGAAAAGAGAAGCCATGGGTGAAGCGACCCGCTCGCTGACCGACTCGCTGGAGAAGCTCACCGCCTACCTGGCCACCTGCATCAACTGTTACAACTGCCGCGTGGCCTGCCCGGTGTGCTACTGCCGCGAATGCGTGTTCGTCACCGATGTCTTCGACCACGAACCGTGCCAGTACCTGGGCTGGGCCGGCCGCAAAGGGGCGGTGAAGATGCCCACCGACACGGTCTTTTACCACCTGACGCGCCTGGCCCACATGGGCACGGCCTGCGTGGGCTGCGGCCAGTGCGCCAATGCCTGTCCCAACGACATCCCCCTGGCGGAGCTGTTTATCACCGCCAGCGCGCCGCTCCAAGAGGCCTTTGACTACCATCCGGGCCGCAGCCTTGATGAAAAGCCGCCCCTGGCGGAGTTCCGCGAGGAGGAGTTCGAGGAGGTTGTGGGAATCAAATGAAAGTGGGCTAAAGTTTCTTCAAAAAAAGGGAAGAGACCATGAAGAAAAAAATCGGCAAGGCCCTCGTGGTCGGTGCCGGTATCGCCGGGATTCGCAGCGCCCTGGATCTGGCCGAGATCGGCTACGGCGTTGTGTTGATCGACAAGGCCGAGCACATCGGCGGCGTGCTGAGCCAGCTCGACTACCAGTTTCCCACCAACCACTGCGGCATGTGCCGGATGCTGCCGTTGGTGGAAAGGGACGCAGGGAGCCAGTTCTGCCTGCGCAAGGGGCTGTTTCACGAAAATATCGAGATCTTGCTCGGCACCCGGGTGACGGCCGTTGCCGGAGAGCCGGGGCGCTTCACGGTGAGCCTGCGCACCCGCCCTACCTGGGTCGATCCCCAGCGCTGCACCGGGTGCGGGGCCTGCGTGCCGGTATGCCCGGTGGAAGTGCCCGACGCCTTCAATGCCGGCCTTGGCCGGCGCAAGGCCATCTACCTGCCCGTGCCCCACCAAGTGCCCAATGCCTACCGCATCGATCCGGCGGCCTGCACCCGTTGCGGCGCCTGCGTGGACGCCTGCCCCTGCGGGGCCATCGCCTTGTCCACGGCCGAGCGCAAGGATTTTCGCATCCTGGTGGTCGACGACGAGCCGATCGTGCGCCAATCGCTCGAGTCCTGGCTCGAGGACGAGGGTTTCGCGGTAGACACGGCCGCCTCGGCGCCGGAGGCGCTGGAGGCGCTGGAAAAGAGCGAATACCAGCTTATGCTCAGCGACATCAAGATGGCCGGCATGGACGGCGTCGAGCTGCTGCGCCAGGCCAAGACCGCGTGCCCGGATCTGGCCGTGGTGCTGATGACGGCCTATGCCACGGTGGAAACCGCCGTGGAGGCCATGAAGATCGGGGCCCTGGACTACCTGGTCAAACCCTTCGATCCGGAAACCCTGGTGCCGATGGTGATGCGGGTCCACGAGGAACTGCTGGCCGCCAAGGACCGGCAGGTGGAGGTGGGCGCCATCGTGCTGGCCGGCGGCACGGACTACTTCGATCCCCGCCAGCAGGCGGGCAATCCTTACGGCTACGGCCGCCTTCCCGCCGTGGTGACCAGCCTGGAGTTCGAGCGCATCGTCTCGGGCAGCGGCCCCACGACGGGCCGGCTCGTGCGGCCCCACGACGGCCGGCCGATCCGCAAGATCGCCTGGCTCCAGTGCGTCGGTTCCCGCGACATCCAGTGCGGCGCCGATTTTTGCTCCTCGATCTGCTGCATGTACGCCGTCAAGGAGGCGATGCTGGCGCGGGAAAAAGGCGCCGGCGAGGTCGAAGCCGCCATTTTCTACATGGACATGCGCTGTTTCGGCAAGCCGTTTCAACGCTACCGGGACCGGGCCGAGGCCGAGGGGGTGCGCTTTGAACGCGGCCGGATCCATTCGCTGGCCCCGGCGCCAGGCACCGCTGATCCCACCCTGCGCTTCGTCGCCCTGGACGGCACGGTGCGCGAGGAGACCTTCGACCTGGTGGTGCTGGCGGTGGGGCAGCGGCCGGCCCGGGGCGCTGCCGAGCTGGCCCAGATGGTCGATTTGCCGCTCAATCCCTGGGGCTTCCTGGCCACCTCGCCGCTGTCGGCGGTGCGCACCGAGCGCCCCGGCATCGTGGCGGGGGGCTCTTTTGCCGGCTTGCGGGACATCGGTGAGTCGGTGATTTTCGCCTCCGCCGCGGCCAACGAAGCCAGCCGGGTGCTGCACGGCACCGGCGGAAGTCTGGCCGCCATCGAGGAGGCGGCCACCGAGTTTCGAGACGTCTCCCGGCAGCCGCCAGAGGTGCTGGTGGCGGTCTGCACCTGCGGAGACCGCATTCTGTCGCAAAACGACCGGCGCCAATGGATCGACCGGCTCGAAAGGGACCCTGTGGTCCAGGAGACGATTTTTATCGACCGGGTCTGCACGGCGGAAGGCTGGCAGGCGTTGGCCGATGCCATCACGGCCCGCCGGCCTAACCGGGTCTTGATCGGCGCCTGCCACCCGTATGTGTTTACCCGGCGCCTGCGGGAACTGGGCCGGGCGACCCGGCTCCATCCGGCCCTGATGGACGTGGTGGACCTGCTCGGGCCTCGAATGGCGGCTTCAGGCGAAAACGCCGAAGCGGTATCCAGCTCCGGCGACCTGCCAAGGCGCCTGGCCATGGCGGTGGCCCGGCTCCAGGGAACATGCCTGCCCCAGGTCGAGGCGACGCCGGTCAGCCGGCAAGCCCTGGTGGTGGGAGGCGGCATCGCCGGCATGACCGCCGCCCTGGCCATCGCCGACTGCGGCTACCCGGTGGACCTGGTGGAAGCCGGGGATCGGCTCGGGGGCAACCTGCGGTGGATCGGCCACACCCTCGACGGCCACGATCTCAACGCGCTGCTGGCAGAAGCGATTGCCCGGGTGGGCAAGCATCCCAAGATCACGGTACATGCCAACACCCGGGTCCGGGGGGCCTTCGGCGAGGTGGGGCACTTCTATTCCACCCTGGAAGCCGCTGACGGTGCGGCCCAAACCCTGGAACACGGCGTGGTGGTGTTGGCCACCGGCGGGGGGGAGGCGGCCGCCAGCGCCTACGGCTTCGGGAGCCACCCGGCCATCGTGACCCAAAAAGGGTTCCAAGAGGCCCTGGCCGAGGGCCGCTTCGATCCGGCCGCCTTGAATACCGTGGTGATGATCCAGTGCGTGGGATCGCGCGAGGAGCCGCGCAATTTTTGCAGCCGGGTCTGCTGCCCCACCACCCTCAAGCAGGCCCTGGCGCTCAAAAGGGACAACCCGGAAGCCACCGTGGTGGTCCTCTACCGCGACCTGATGACCTACGGCTTTGCCGAAACCTGGTTTACCCGGGCGCGCCGGGCGGGGGTCATCTTCGTGGCCTATCGGTTGGACGACAAGCCGAAAGTGGAGGTGGCGGGCCCGGACCGGCCGGTGACGGTAACCGTCACCGATGCGGTGCTCGGCCGCCCGCTGACGGTGGCGGCTGACGCGGTGGTGCTGGCCACCGGCATCGCTCCCGGTCTGCCGGCGGACCTGGCGGCCGCCTACGGGGCAACCCTGGACCAGGACGGGTTCTTGGCCGAGGCCGAGAGCAAGTGGCGGCCGGTGGACAGCCTGCGCGAGGGGGTCTTTGCCTGCGGCCTGGCCCTGGGGCCACGCAACGTGGAAGAGAGCGTCGCCACGGCGGGGGCGGCGGCCCAGCGCGCCCTGCGCATCCTGGAACGCGAGCGCCTGCCGGCAGCGCATCTGACCGCCGTGGTGCGCCACAGCCTCTGCGCCCGCTGCGGCCGCTGCATCGAGGCCTGCCCCTACGAGGCCCGGCGCCTGGACGAGGAGCTGGACCGGGTGTTGGTCAACCCGGCCATGTGCCAGGGGTGCGGCGCCTGCGAGGCGGTATGCCCCAACGGCGCCGCCGTGCTCAACGGCCTGAGCATGCCCCAGGTGTTCGGCATGCTCGATCAGGCGCTCGCATAGAAGATTTTAGATTTCAACTTTGAAATTTGAAATTCCCGAAGGGAGGAGCGCATGGCGCTTGCCGAAAAAACCGCCATTGACCTGGGTACGATGCCCGAAGAGGCCGCGGCCCTGGCCGAGATCCGGGCGATGGTCCAGCCCTGCATCCAGTGCGGCACCTGCACGGGGTCATGCCCCAATGAATTCGCCATGGACCTGACCCCGCGCCACATGTGGCGCCTTGTGCTGCTGGGCCTCGCCGAAGAGGTGCTGGCCTCCCGGACCTTCAGCCTCTGCTCGGCCTGCTACATGTGCACCCTGCGCTGCCCCCGCGGCCTGCCGCTCACCGAAGCCATCGGCCGGCTCAAGCAGCTCGCCGCCCGCCGGCACCTGCCCCACCTGCGCTCGGGGGACTTATTCTACCGGAATTTCATCGCCAGCGTGCGGCGTCACGGCCGGGTGCGGGAGATGGAGTTCATGGGCCTGTATTTCGCCCAGATGATGAACCCTTGGCTGCCGCTGCGCTACGCGGGCATGGGGGGGCGGCTCATGCGCCGGGGCAAGGTGGCGCTGCAACTGCCGTCCCGAGGCAGCGGACGTCTGGTCAAGCTTTTTGAAAAAGTCGCCGAAATGGAGAACCGGTCATGAAATATCTCTACTACCCGGGATGCTCCCTGGAGGGCACGGCCCGTGAATACGACATCAGCACCCGGGCCTTCATGACAGCCATGGGCGCAGATCTTGCCGAGATCGAGGGGTGGACCTGCTGCGGCGCCAGCGCCGCCGAGGCGGTGAGCGAGCTGCTCACCCTGGTGCTGCCGGCGCGCAATCTCGCCCTGGCCGAAGGGATGGCCCCCGCCGGCCGCGACATCCTGGTGCCGTGCAGCGCCTGTTATCTCAACCTGAGGCGGGTGGAGGAAAAGGCCCGGGTTTCCCACGCCCTGAAAGAGCGCATCAACGAGGCCCTGGCCGTTGAAGACCTCGTCTACCACGGCCGGACTCGCACCCGCCACTTGCTCGACGTGGTGAGCCGGGACCTGGGCGCCGCCGGCATCGCCCGCCGCGTGGTGCGGCCGTTGAGCGGGATCCGGGTGGCGCCCTACTATGGTTGCCAGTGCCTGCGGCCCTATACCGTCTTCGACGATCCGGAGGCGCCGCGGTCCATGGAGCCGCTGATTGCCGCCGCCGGGGCTGATTTACACGCCTGGACCATGGGCGGCCGGTGTTGCGGCGCTTCGCACATGAACACCAAGATGGAAGTGGGGCTGAAGCTGGTGGGGGCCATCCTCGAAGCAGCCCGGGGGGCGGACGTCGTGGTCACCGTCTGCCCCATGTGCCAGATGAACCTGGATGCCTACCAACGCCAGGTGGCCCGGCAGACCGGCGTCGACAGCACCATGACGATCCTCTACCTGCCCCAATTGCTCGGGCTGGCCATCGGCCTTTCTCCCGAGGACTTGCGGCTTGATTTGAACCTGGCGCTCACCGGCGCTTTCCTGGAAAAACTCGAGCGGACTGCAACGGCCGCCTGAACATCGCCGCCAATGGCGGCCAGCCTGCCAGCAACCGGCGCTTGAACACGCCTCGCCGACGAGGCCACCGACATGACCAAAGAGACTCCCAACGATTCTTCCGCCAACCGGCTGCCGCTGAACCTGGCCATCGTGGGCGGGGGCCGGGCCTGCCGTTTTTTTCTGGAGCTGCTGGGAAAGGAGCCCTTGCCCGGGCTCAACATTCGCATCGTAGGGGTCTGCGACATCGACCCGGAGGCCGAGGGACTGCGGCTGGCCGCCGCCAAGGGGATCTACACCACCGCCGATTTCAGGGATTTTTTCAAACTGCCGAATCTTGACGGAATCCTGGAGCTCACCAACCGCCGGGACGTGCTCATGGAGCTGGTCAACCTGCGGCCCAAGGGCATGGGGATCCTGGAGCACAACATCGGCCGTTTCATCCGCAATTTCTTTCTCACCGAGCAGCGGCTCAAATCGGCCGAGGCCCAGTTGGCGGGCGAACGGATGACTTCCGATTTCCTCATCCAACAGGCTCGCCAGAAGATCGTGGTGCTGCGCAACGACTTTACCATCGAGGATGTCAACGCGCCGTTTCTCGAAGCGTTGCAGCACGGCCGCCAGGAAGTGTTGGGGCAGCCCTGCTACCGAGTGATTCACGGCTTCGAGGCGCCGTGTGAGACTTCCGTGACCGGCTTCCAATGCCCGATGATCGAGACCCTGCGCACCGGGGAGTCGGCCCACGTCATTCGCGAGGAAATCTCCGCCGACGGGGCGCCGGCCTACTCGGACATCGTTACCTATCCGGTGAAAAACAGCAACGGCGAAGTGGTGCGCGTCATCGAGATCTGGCGCGACATCACCGAGGCTCTGGCCCAGCGCTGGGAGAAGCGCGTGGCCGACCTCAAGTCGGACATGAAGCTCCTCGTCCAGGAAGACCGCATGATTTCCCTGGGAAAGCTGGTGGCCAGTTGCGTCCACGAGATCAACAA
>Ga0209834_10000175_pt1 | contig 38397 bp, 32 predicted proteins | sample Mar14236cmmetaG_FD_184134 | JGI IMG/M metagenome (GOLD analysis project Ga0209834, IMG submission 184134) | Marine hydrothermal vent microbial communities from Guaymas Basin, Gulf of California to study Microbial Dark Matter (Phase II) - Marker... ... | reverse complement strand
GCCTACAAACATGCGCGAACGCAGCCATTCAAGTTTCACTTCTTTGGTTTCGGTTTCCATAGATTTTCCTCTGAATACGAATTTTAATTTCAGTTTATTATATCCTCTGAGGACTTGGATTTGATAAGAGGATTATAAAATCAAGGAACTGAGTCCTTTTGGAAGGACTCAGTTCCCATTATGTTAAGGTATACTCATCATCAAAGCTATGAAAAACAAAAATCAGCGCAAAAAATGGCAAGAAGAGATCCTTAAACCTGCCCTGGAGAAATTCCCGGAGCGGAAATCGGACTTCGCCACCGGATCCGGGATCCCGCTTCCGCGGGTAGCCCTGCCGGAAGAGGGCCTCTCATATCAGGAACGGCTGGGTTTCCCGGGAGAAAAGCCATTTACGAGGGGGGTTTATCCAACCATGCACCGCGGGCGCTTGTGGACCATGCGCCAGTATGCCGGTTTTGCCAGCGCAGAGGAATCCAACCAGCGCTACCGCTACCTGCTGGAGCAGGGGCAAACCGGACTCTCAGTGGCCTTTGATCTACCAACCCAGATCGGCTATGACTCTGACCATCCCCTGGCCGCCGGAGAAGTTGGCAAGGTAGGTGTGCCAATATCTTCCCTGCGGGATATGGAAACTCTATTTAAAGACATCCCACTCGATAAAGTTTCCACCAGTATGACTATAAACGCTCCAGCAGCCATATTGCTGGCAATGTACATCGCCGTGGCCAAAAAGGGAGGAGTTGATCCCAAATCCCTGCGAGGCACGATCCAGAACGATATCCTCAAGGAGTACATTGCCCGCGGTACCTATATCTTCCCACCCAAGCCTTCCATGAGGTTGATCACAGACACCTTCCAATACTGCCAGACGGAAGTTCCCAAATGGAATACTATCAGCATCTCTGGTTACCACATCCGGGAAGCCGGTTCCACGGCGGTCCAGGAAGTGGCATTTACCCTGGCAAACGGGGTTGCTTATGTAGAAGCGGCCTTAAATGCTGGCCTGGATGTGGATGATTTTGGGCGGCGGCTGTCATTTTTCTTCAATGCCCATAACGACTTTCTGGAGGAGATAGCGAAGTTTCGGTCCGCCCGGCGTTTATGGGCTTCGATCATGGAAGAACGTTTTAGCGCTACCCATCCAGATGCATTAAAATTGCGTTTCCACACCCAGACTGCCGGATCCACGCTCACTGCCCAGCAGCCCCATAATAATGTGGTCAGAGTTGCCCTGCAGGCCCTGGCCGCTGTATTGGGCGGTACACAGTCGCTGCATACCAACAGCATGGATGAGGCTCTCAGTTTGCCGACCCAGGAAGCAGTTCAGATCGCCTTGCGCACCCAGCAGATCCTGGCTGAGGAATCAGGAGTAGCCAACAGCATTGATCCCCTGGGCGGATCATACCTGGTTGAGGAGCTGACTGACGAAATCGAAACCCGGGCCCAGGCTTATTTAGAAGAAATTGACCGCCAGGGTGGGGCGTTGGCGGCCATTGAAAGCGGCTACATCCAGGGAGAGATCCTGGATGCTGCCTACCGCCAGCTCCGGGACCTGGAGAGCGGAGAATCCCATCAGGTTGGCGTGAATATCTACCAGATGGATGAGGACCTCTCCCTGGACCTGCTTTCCGTGGACCCGGCCTTGGAAAAAACCCAAAAGGCCCGTTTGGCGAAATTGCGCCAGAACAGGGATCAGAAAAAGGTTGACAAGCTTATTGCCAGGTTGATATTGGCAGCAGATGGTTCAGAAAACTTGATGCCGCTGCTGGTCGAATGCGTTGAAGGCGACCTCACGCTGGGGGAGATCACTGGCGCTCTGCGGGAAGTGTGGGGGGAATACCGCCCGGCGGGATGGTTTTAACCTCTTTTTAATTTGATTTTTCCATTTAGTTTCCCTTGCTTATCGATCCGTCCCCTGTTTTCCTTTGCTTATCGAACCTTTTATACAATATGCTCGTCGTCCCGTCCCCGGGACGATCTGTTCATCATCCGTTTTTTTACCTTGTGGGAATTATAAAACGACGCCCGGGGACGGGCGTCGGAGCATTTCCGCTGGGATGGCGGAATATTCAGGTGATTTCCGGGATTTATTGGACTTGGGAAATTTATTTACGAAATCAGTATTTTGGCTATTTTCGCGGCCTGGCTGGCATCTATTCCGAAACCGTCGGCGCCGATTTCATTGGCATAATCCTGGGTAACGGGCGCGCCTCCGATCATCACTTTTAAACTATCCTTGATGCCGGTTTCAGCCATCATCTCGATGGCGGTTTTCATATTGCCCATCGTAGTGGTGAGCAGGGCAGACATAGCCACAATATTGGGTTTATGTTCGTTTATGGCCTCTATCAACTCCTCGGGCTTTACATCCGCACCCAGATCGATTACTTCAAATCCAGCCCCCTCCATCATCATTCCGACCAGATTCTTGCCGATATCATGCAGATCGCCCTTGATGGTGCCGATAACCACCCTACCGATGGGTTTGACATCAGCAGCAACCAGATGAGGGCGCAGCAGTTCCAGGCCGAACTTCATGGATTTGGCGGAGATCAACATTTCTGGAACATATGCTTCCCCGGATTCAAATCTGGCGCCGATCTCGCTCATTGCTGCGATCAATCCTTCCTTGAGGATAGTGTCCGCGTCGTGGCCGGCATCCAAAGCTTGCTGAACCAGGCCGCTGGTGTCAGCCATGGCGCCATTGAGGACTGCTTCATATACTGCTTGAATTTTTTCTTCCATATGATTTCCTCGTAAAATATTTTTTATATCCTACCACGTTAAGGGTTATTGTCAAAAAAACGGATCATCATGTTATCCAGATGATCCGCACAGGGACCTTGTGCACTATAATTAGCATATGACTAATCTTAAACGCCTTGACCACGTTGCTGTTTTAGTTCCCGATCTGGATCAAGCCCTGGGTTTTTGGCAGGATCAGTTGGGATTATCCCTCGACCATGTAGAAATTATCTCCAGTATGGCAGTGAAGATCGCATTCCTGCCTTTGGGAGAGAGCGAAATTGAATTGGTCCAACCCACCACGGAAGATTCCGGCCTGGCAAAATACCTCTCCAAGCGCGGACCAGGTTTGCATCATATTTGCATTGAAACAGACGATATCAGCGCCAAGCTGGCCGAATTGACCCAAAAAGGTGTCAGATTGATCGATCAGGAACCTGTTTTGATGGATGATGGTCGCCAACTGGCATTTATCCACCCCAAAAGCACCGGCGGCGTGCTGTTGGAACTGTATCAACTTCCGTGAATGATTTTGACCCCTCGTTAAAATCAGGTTCTATATCAAGACAAACCTCCCTTATAGGAGGTTTGTTTTTTTTACCTACTGGAATTTGCTCGACTTACCTCTTACTTCTTACGTTCTTTTTATACTCCCTCAGCGCCTTCACTAACAAATCTAGATCCTCTTGCCGGTTATACCCCTGCACTGAAGGCCGGATCAACCAGCGATCTTCCCAATGGATTATGGGAATTTCGATCTTGTGAACATCATATAACCAGCTTTGAAGGGATTCGGGTCGCCAATCCGCGGGCCATTCTGCTGCGCCGATCTGAATGAAACTTCCCTCGTTTTCCCCATAGATTGACGGCAGTCCGGTCAGTTCTTCAATCTTCCGCAGAACCCCACCGAGCATTTTCCTGCATGCCGTCCGGACCTGATCCCAATCATATTCCTGTTGAAAAGCGATCGCAGCCGGGGTGCTGAAATAAGCCGCCGGATCCTTTGTCCCCCACCATTCCAGGATGGCCTGAAGCCTGGAATCATTATTATAGGGACAGTTTTCTCCCCATCCCCAGCTGACCACCAGCGGATCCACCAGATCCAGGTGTTCTGGCTGGATATGTAAAAAACCTGATCCTTTGGGCGCCATCAGCCATTTATGGCAGTTGCCGGTATAAAAATCCGCTCCCAATTCATCGAGATCCAGATCCAGCTGCCCGGGAGTATGAGCTCCATCAACCAGGATCAAGATTCCAGCTTCCCGGGCGCGCTGGCAGATTTCCTCAACAGGCAGCCTGATTGCGGTGGGAGATGTGATCTGACTCAGAAAGATCAGGCGGGTCTTCTCAGAGACTCCTTCCCAGATTGCCTCGATCATTTCCTCTTTTGAAGGCAGGGGCAAGGGAATATGCCGCTGAATGACCTTCAATCCCTTTTTCTGGCTTAAGAAAGTCCATATATTATCACAGGCGCCGTATTCGTGATTGGTGGTGAGCAGTTCGTCTCCCGGTTGAAAATCCAGGGACCTGGCGATAACGTTCACTCCGAAAGTTGCATTAGGAACGTATACCAGGTTGTCTGGATCAGTGTTTAGATAGGACGCCAATTCCTTTCTGGCGGAGCGAAAATGCTCCTGGTTTTCCCGAACAAGATATAATACCGGCTGTTTTTCCAGGCGGCGCTGCCAGTCCTGATAATTTTCCAATACTGGCCGGGGTGTGGCGCCAAAAGATCCATGATTTAGAAAAACAACTTCCGGGTCAAGGAAAAATAGGGATTTCAATTTATTCATTGCAGGCCTTTCGCTGGTCTTGGATTGGGCTTTGAAATACGGTATAATTATAAAGTCTGGCTGAAAGAATTGATAGCAGGGTTAATCCTTGCTATTTTTTTTGAAATTGACTTCGAGGAAGTGCGCTGCAGATATCCGTGGGCACTTCCCCTTTTTATATAAGTGGGATCGGTAAAGGAAGAATTGTATGGCTGTAAAAGTATCAAATAAACTTAATAATGCTTTTGAAGGCGCTCTGGCAGGCGGCGGTGATCCCGCCACCTCACCATTATATGTTTTTGGGCCTTTTCTGAAATTAATTGTCGTAGCTGGAGTGGCCAAAGTTACTTTTGGTGCTTCACTCTGGCTGGTGGTCATAACCATCATGGTGGTTTCTGCCATGTACCGCCTGGTGATGCGCTGGGTTACTGACGGCAGTGGTGGTAGTGGATTAAGCGAAGAGGAATTCGGCAGCTGGGCCGTGAAGGTCAATGCGGCCATCACCTTCGTAGAATATACCCTTACATTCCTGGTCAGTATGGCAGCCATGGTCACATTCATTGCTGATCGGCTGCCTATGTTAAACGAAGCCATCTTCGGCATCCAGTACCGCACTTTTGTGGCCATTGCTCTCAGCATTCTAACAGGATGGCTGGTCAATCGCGGTCCCAAAATGGCTGCCCGCACTTTCGGCCCGGCTACGGCAGGAGTGCTGGTTCTATTGTGGGTCATGATCGGCGCAACAATCTGGCAGCGGGGTTTTCACCTGCCGGATTTTAACCTGGCAGCCTTTAGTGGTGATTATTTCCATTTCACACTGGCAGGATATGTTCGGATCCTGGCGGTGATGACCGGTATTGAGGTCTTCGCCAACCTTGTTGCTGCTTATGAAGGGACGGATGAGGTCCGCAGTCGCCGAGCTTTTAACAGTTTGCTGATCATTATGGGCACCACCGCGGCGACTATGTTAATCGTCGGACCGGCAATCCTGGAATTATCTGACCCAACCAATCTTAAGGTATCCGTATTCACTCAGACCATGGATGCTCTGCTTCCTTCTCCCTTGCCATATTTTGGGACAATAGTTGGCATCGCAGTTTTGATGTCGGCATCGGCAGCCAGCGCCCAGGGGCTGCAAAACCTGGCTCTCGGCCTGAAAAAACGCAACTACATCCCGCCCAACCTGGGCCAGCAGAATGATTTTGACGTGGCCGATAAACCGGTCTGGCTGGAAGTTGCCATTGTCAGTATCGCCTTTTTGTTTGTTGGCACTAACGAAGAGACCTATCTGGCGATCTACGCCGCCGGTGTGTTCATTTTATTGAGCATGACCGGGTGGGCGGTAACCAAACGCCTGATCAGGCAGGCTCGGGAAAACTTTACTATCGGCAAAGCTTTACTGATACCCGGCACGACAATCGCGGCAATTCTAACAACAGGCGCAACAGTGATCATCTTCGAAGAACGATTTATGGAAGGTGCCTGGTCTTATTTGATCTTTATCCCTATCTTATACATCGGTTTTAGTTTCTCCAGGAGCATACTGGGAGAACCGGATCCGATCCTGGATTACCTGGGTGGTTTGGATACTGCCCTGCTGGCAGGTTTTGGTTTCGGTCAGATGGCACCGGCTGCAGTAACGGTAGGATCACCTGGCCCTGTCCCGGAGATCACCTGGGATCCGGAACCTATTGAACAAAGCCATTGGCGGACAGAACATAAAACGATCAAGAAGATTGCGGTCCTGTTGGATGGATCGGTCTATGCAGCCCAAGCACTGCCTGCGGCAAAGAGGATTTGCCAGGAAACTGGCGCATCCATGACCCTGCTCTCAGGGGTGAAATCCTATTCCCACGGCCCACAGGAGCAGTTTAATGCTGACCTGGCCGCCCGGGAGAGATATCTTGACAGTCTCTTGGAACAGTTGGAAACGGATGGTTTTGAAGTTGATAAAGTAGTTCGCATGGGTTCAATTGCGGCGGTTACCCAAGCCTTCGTTGGATCTGCTGGTGTTGATCTGGTAATCACCACCACCCGCGGGAAGTCTGGCAAAAAACATTGGATGAGCGGGGGAATGTCATCCAAGTTAATGATGCGTTTGGATATCCCGGTTTACCTGGTGCAGGGTGAACAGCCCAAGGATATGGGAAGAAAACCGGAAAAAATTCTGGTAGCCCTGGATGGGTCCATCAAGGCAGAAAAGGTACTGCCTTATGCCCGGACCTTGGCGCAGGCGTACAGCAGCGATATCACTTTGATCTCTGTTCCCCAGATCCCGGAGACTGAGAACTATCGTGCCCCGGCTGATGTGGTGGAAAATCTGCGTGTTGGGGCAGAAGCCAAAATGACCAATTTCCTTGAAGCCGTAGCCCGTGGTTTGGAAAAAGATGGCATTAAGGTGGACATAATCGTGAAAGGCTCCCGCCCGGCCACAACGATTGTGGAAACTGCGGAAGAAGGGGATTACGGATTGATCATGCTGACATCCAACGGCAGAGGTAGTTTTGGTCGGATAATCATGGGCGCTGACTCTGAGCGTATCGTTGGCAGTACCAACCGCTGCGTGTTGATGATGCCTTCAAGACCTGAGTAAAGAAAATGAGTTCCCGTAGTTTTTAGGGACTGAGTCCTTCCAAAGGACTCAGTCCCTTTGCTTTAAATAACAAAAGGATACGGTTTCCTTCAAGAAAACCGTATCCTAATTCATCTAAATACGAGTGATCTACCCCGCCAAATATTCTTTTAAAGCTGACGTCAGAGGGGGTAGGATCGCGTGCATATCCCCGACCAGCCCAAATCGAGCGAAGTTGAAGATTGGAGCGTCCGAGTCCTTATTTATAGCCACGATCACTTTGCTGCTTCGCATGCCGGCCAGATGCTGTATCGCACCGGAGATTCCACAGGCAATATACAGGTCAGGTGATACTACCTTGCCAGTTTGTCCGACCTGGTGATCATACTCGATGTATTTGGCATCTACCGCGGCCCGGCTGGCGCCAACTGCTGCGCCAAGCACATCTGCAAGTCCCTGCACCAGGGCAAATCCCTGTTCAGCTTTCCAGATTTCAGCTGCTTCATCATCCAGATCAGCGGGTGGTTCCAGGGCCGGGTTAAGCGCTACACCCCGGCCGCCAGAGACGATCACGTTGGCGTCGCTTAAACTCACTCCACCACCTTTATCCTGGTGGGAGGCAATTGAAGTTGCCACCCCAGCACCATCAAGGCCCACATCCAGGGTTGTCACTGAACCGGAGCGGGATGAATCAGGTTCTGGTTTATCAAATGCTCTCGTCCGCAGGGTAATGATCTGGGGACTTGTACCGCAGGTAAGTTTGGCCAGCAGTTTTCCACCATAGATGGGACGGGTGGCGCTGATCTCACCTCCAGCCCAATCTAGGCCGATCACATCCACCATAACGCCGGTATCGAGGTCCACTGCAGTCATGCCGGCCAAGGTTCTGCCCCGTGATGTGGTTGGGAAGATCACCAGGTCCGGTTGATAGTCTTTGACTGCCTGGGCAACCATATCTGCCAGGGGTTCGGGTCGGAAATTTTTCAGGATCGGGCTGTCCGCCAGGAGGACCTGATCCGCCCCATACTGAAACGCGGTCTCAGCCAGTTCATTAACACCTTCTCCCAGGATCAGGGCTGCGGTTTCTCCGCCCAGATCCTTTGTTATCACAGCCGCCAGTCCAAGACTTTCCCAGGAGGAAGGCTGGGCTTTTCCGTGAAAATGATCTATGTAGGCAAGTATTTTTTTTGTCATTAGAGCACCTTCTCGGCGATAAGTTTCTCAACCAGGGATTTTGCTTTCTCTTCCGGGGTCTCACCTTCAATGATCTCAGTCACAATTTCCTTTTTAACCGGTTCAGTAACTTCCGGCCAGACAATTGAGGAAGATGGTGTTTCTATACCCAGATCGGCCAGCGACCAGACAGGGTACTCAGCTTTGGAGGCTTTCCGGATCCCCATAAACGATGGGTAGCGCGGTTCGCCATAGTCTTTGGTGACGCTTACAACAGCTGGCAGGGAGCTATCCACTACCTGCCCGGCCTCTTCCATTGAGCGCAGGACCTGAATTTTACCGTCGCCAGGATTTACGGATTCAAACTTCGAAACCAGGGTGAGGGAGGGCCATTTGAGCAGTCTGGCTGTCTGAACAGGAAGTAAACCGGTGTCTGTATCCACAGATTGCTGTCCGAACAAGACCAGATCAGCTTCACCAATCTTCTGGATCGCGGCTGTCAGGACTTTAGAGGCAGCCACGTTATCGGCTCCTTCCAATGCCGGATCAGAAATCATCACGGCACTATCTGCGCCCATCGCCAGGGCATGTTTGATGGCTTCGGTTTCCCCTTCCTTGCCGAGACAGAGAGCGATAACTTCTCCTCCCTGGTCTGCAGCCAGGTTCAGGGCGGCTTCCACAGCAAACTCGTCCCATGGGTTGATAATCAACGGCGCATCTCCCCAACTGATGGCCCCGTTATCAACAGTCATGGTGGCTGCTGTGTCTGGGACCTGCTTAACGCAGACAATTATTTTCACGCTGTTACCCTCCTTAAGGTTAGAAAGTTGATTAGCTTCTTATCCTGGATCTCAGGTCCAGGTTTGGTGGTCATAGGGCGGCAGTTCTCGGCGGATCTTTTTATCCCGGCGTTTATCCAGAGCGTAATCGGCCTGAATGAGGGATTGGATCTCATTGCTGCCCTCATAGATCATGGCTCCTTTTGCATTACGCATAAAACGCTCGACGGGATATTCATCACTGAAACCATAGGCGCCGTGAATTTGGACTGCCTCGGCAGCGGCCTGGAATGATGCATCCGTGGCATACCATTTGGCGGCTGATGTTTCGCGGGTATTGCGAACACCCTGGTTCTTTAACCATCCGGCCTTGAGATATAACAGGCGGGAGGCCTGGTAATCGAGAGCCATACGGGCGATCTTGGCCTGAATGAGCTGGAAATCGCTGATCTTTCCGCCAAAGGCATTCCGTTCCTCAGCATAGGATGTGCTGGCTTCCAGGGCTGCCCGGATCAATCCGGTGGCGCCGGCAGCCACTGTATAACGCCCGCTGTCAAAGGCGGACATAGTTACTTTGAATCCTTCCCCTTCTTCCCCCATCAGGTTTTCAGCTGGCACCCGGACATCCTGGAAATTTATCCAGCCTGTGGATCCAGCCCGGACACCGAGTTTTCCGTGAATATCACCCCGCGTGATCCCCGGAGATTCCAGGTCTACCAGGAATGTTGATAATCCCCGATAGGCTTGATCTGTCTTTTGATCTGTCCGGACTGTGACAACTGCAAAATTGGCCACCGTGGCCAGAGAGATCCACATCTTCTCCCCATTGAGGATGTAGTCTTTACCGTTCTTTTTTGCTGTAGCCTGAATGTGGGCAAAATCTGAGCCTGCGTCAGGTTCGGTAAAGGCGCCGCAACCGATCTTTTCCCCCTTGGATAGGGGTACTAGATATTTCTCTTTTTGTTCTTCGGATCCCCATTGCAGCAGCGTTAAACATGTCAGACCGTTATGGACAGAGATCACCACTCGCAGGGAAGTGTCAATGAACTCAAGCTCTTCGCTGACTAATCCCAGGGAGATGTAGTCCATTCCCTGGCCGCCATATTTTACAGGTATGGTCATTCCCAGGATCCCCAATTCGGCCATTCTGGGAATGATAAAAGGCGCCATACCACCAACTCGATCCTGTTCTTGAATAGTTGGGAGGACTTCCTTGGCCGCAAAATCCCGGACCATTCGCTGCACCATTTGATGCTCTTCTGACAATCCAAAATCCAATTTGGCTCCTTATTTTCTTGAAAATTATGGGAGTTAAATGATTATACCTTTTTCTCCGGCTCTTGCCCCTGTGGTTTCATTTCAGAAGTAAATACAATATAATCTCAGGTATGAATGATCGCCTGAAAATTGCTCTTCGGTTTGTTCTGCTGATCCTGGTCGGCTCATTGATAGGCTTTTCGCCGTCTGCTATTAGTGTAACCGAAAATACACGGAAGTTGAGGCTTGCCTTTGCAGCAGAGGACTATTCATCCTGCGCCGAGATCCTGATCGACCTGGCTGAAGAAAATCCCTGGTGGACGTCACTGTTGGAAAGCGCTGGCAATGCCGCCTTTCTTGGAAGTGATTATTCAACGGCAAAAAGTGCTTATGAAAAGGCCCTCCTGAAAAATGATTTATCTCTAGAAGGTCAGATAAAGCTCGGACAAACTTATCTGCAGCTTGGGGACCAGGAAATGGCGGCTGAGACCTGGCAGGTCCTGGAAGAATCTTCCCAGGCTCTGGAGGAATTAGCGTTACTTTATGAAGGGGATGGCGAAATTACCCGGGCAATCGAGGTCTGGCATCAATATCTGACTCAATCAGAAGATGGAAGTACACCAGAACTTATCTACCATTTCGGATTATTGATCGCAGCGGATACTCCCCCCAAATCACTCCCGTACCTAGATCAAGTGCGAGAGGAATACCCTGAAGCTGCGGGTATCGCTACAGCTATTAGGTCCACAATATCTGAGGAACCGGCCTATCAATACGTTACTGCCGGACAGGCCCTGGCAGCGATCAATCAATGGAACCTGGCAGCCTATGCTTTTGATAGAGCGACCGCTTTGCGCCAGGATTACCAGGAAGCCTGGCTGTATCTGGGCGAAGCTCTTCAACATCTGGATGAACCCGGGGATGACATTTTGGATGTTCTCGAGACAGGATTGGCTTTGGACGAGGACTCTCCCCTGGCAAATCTCTTCCTGGGATTGTACTGGCAGCGCCAGGGTTCGCATCAAACAGCCCTGGATTATTTCCAGGTAGTGCAAGACCTTTGGCCCACAAATACTGATGTAAGGGTAGAAGCCGGGAAATCTTTAGCCGCTCTAGGCGAACTGAACGCAGCTCTTGAGAAATACCAGGAAGCTGTAGAGCTTGATCCCCTGAATGGGGAGTACTACAATCAGTTGGCTGAATTCTGTGTTCTCTATGATTATCGGGTAAAAGAGATTGGCCTGCCCGCGAGCCGGATTGCAGTCCAGCTCAAACCCTCTGATGAGGTTAGTCTCGACGTCCTGGGGCAGGTGCTTTTGGCGCTGGATGATAACCTGAACGCAGTGAAGTTTTTCCAAATGGCCCTGGAATCGAATCCGGCCTATGCACCAGCTCATTATCACCTTGGTATTTATTATTCAGCTTTCGAAGATGCCGAACGAACGGTTTACCATTTGCAGCAGGCGCTGAAATATACCCAGAATCCAGCCCTGTTCGATCAAGCTGAACGTTTGTTAGCTAATTATCAGTAGATAAAGTTGGGAGACTTTATGAAAAAAAGATCCTGGTTGTTGTTTGTTTTCTCCTTTTTGGTTTTGGCTTCCCTGGCATGCAGTCTGTCCCAGGTCTCCAGGATATTCGGAGAGTACCCTGCCGATGCGGGGGATTTGCTGTTTCAGGATGGTTTTTCTGACCCTTCCAGCGGTTGGGACCAGGTCAGGACCCAGGAAGGCCTGACTGATTATGAAAATGACAGATACCGGATCCTTGTTAATTCCACGAATGCGGATTATTGGTCTAATCCCGGCCTTTATTTCATGAATGTCCAGATTGAAGTTGACGCAGGAAAGAATACTGGGCCGAATGATAATGATTTCGGTGTGTTGTGCCGCTACCAGAATACTGAAAACTTCTATTTCCTGATCATCAGCAGCGATGGTTATTATGGAATTGGAATCGTAGAAGGCGGAGAACAGAGATTGCTTTATCCCCCCCAGATGTATCAATCGGATTTCATTCATACTGATTTAAGCGCTAATCATATCAGGGTGATCTGCGATGGTCCCCGGCTGGCGTTGATCGTCAATGGTGAGTTTATCGCTGAAGCCTATGACAGCACTTTCATTGATGGAGATATCGGACTGATTGTAGGCTCCTTTGATATTCCCGGGGTGGATATCTGGTTTGATAATTTAATGGTGACAAATCCCTGAATGTGTTTTAGGGTATCGCATGGTTTCCAATAATGAAAATATACCTTGATATGATCGGATGCCGCTTGAATCAAAGTGAGATCGAGATTCTCGCGAGGCAGTTTACAGCGGCCGGACACAGTTTGGTCGCAGATCCGGCTGATGCGGACCTGGCTGTGGTTAACACATGCACGGTGACGTCGGCTGCCGCGGCCGACTCTCGCAAAATTATCCGCCGCATTTCACGCAAAGGCGTGAAAAATATTATTTCAACTGGCTGCTGGAGTGAGCTTTACCCCGAGCAAGCCCTGGACCTGCCTGGAGTTACCAGGGTGGTTTCCAATGCGGAAAAAGGCCAGCTGGTCTCGGATCTTCTTACTTTGGATTCTGTGGAATTTGACCAAGAGCCTCTTCAGCGTGTGACGATTCCCGGAAGCCGCCAGCGCACCCGCGCTTTTATCAAGGCCCAGGACGGGTGCCGCCATCACTGCACCTTTTGCATAACAACTGTAGCCCGGGGAGATTCCCGGAGTGAGACAGCTGAAACAGTGATTAAGGAAATAGATGCCGCAGTCCAGGCTGGGTTCAAAGAGGTTGTTCTGACGGGTGTTCAGCTGGGATCGTGGGGAAAGGATTTCGATTCAACCTGGGGACTACAAGATCTGGTGAGGCAGGTATTGAAAAATACTGATATTCCCCGGCTGCGGTTGTCCTCAATTGAACCATGGGATGTTCAGCCTGCGTTGATCGAGCTTTTGCAGGATGGGCGAGTCGCCCGTCATCTGCATCTCCCACTGCAGTCCGGTTCAGCTGCCACTTTAAGGCGAATGGCCCGGGCGATCAATCCGGAGAAATTTGCCTTACTGGTGGAGAATATTCGGTCTATTGTGCCTGAAATTGCCCTCACAACAGATATCCTGGTGGGCTTTCCAGGTGAAACTGAGGAAGAATTCAAAGAAAGCTTCGATTTTATCAGCCAAATGGATTTTGCTGCTGGACATGTATTCAGTTATTCCGCCCGGGAAGGTACCCCCGCGGCTGATTACCAGGATCAGATCCCGCATCCGATCAGGAAGAAACGCAGCGCTGAGATCAGGGAACTTCTGAATAACTCAGGAGAAACCTACCGCCGTCATTTTTTGGGCTCGGAACTGGTCGTACTCTGGGAACAGGTGGATGAAATCACTCAGAGAGCTGTTGGATTAACTGATAATTATCTTCGCGTTGAAACCCATGCTTCCCAGGATTTATGGAATACTTTTTCTAGGACGAAAATTACAGAACTGGCACATGAAGGAGTCCTGGGGGAAATCCTGGATCCAGAATAGGAGGTTATTATGACTGATTGTTTATTCTGCAAGATCATCAAGAAGGAAATCCCGAGTGAGATCCTTTTTCAGGATGAAACGATCACAGTATTTAGAGATATCAACCCCGCTGCCCTGGTGCATTTGCTGGTGATACCAAATAAACATATACCCTCGGTGCGAGGAATGGATGAAAGTGATGAAATCATCCTGGGAAAATTATTCTCCGGCGCAAAAACTGCTGCTGAAAAAATGGGTATAGCTGAGACCGGCTACCGGCTGATCATCAATAATGGTCCGGATGCTCACCAGGAAATTCCCCATATCCACATGCACCTGCTTGGTGGGGGAAATATGATGCATCCCATGGGCTAAAGGGTTGAAAAGGGTATAATTAATACATGAGTATAAAAAAACAATTACGAGATGCATTAACAGAGGCATTAAGATCAGGTGAAACCCAGCGAAAAACTACCCTGCGGATGGCCCTGGCCTCGATTAAGAACGCTGAAGTGGAAGCCCGGGAAGAACTGGAAGAAGATCTGGTCCTGAATTTAATTCAAAAGGAAGTCAAAGCCCGTCAGGAAACCATTGAGGCAGCCAAAAAGGCACAGCGACCGGATTTAATTGAAAAAGCGGAACAGGAGATTAAGATCCTCAATGAGTTCCTTCCCCAGCAATTAAGCGCTGAAGAATTGAGAGTCCTGGTCCAGGAAGCCGTTCAGGAATCTGGGGCCAGCTCGATGGCTGAAATAGGTAAAGTAATGGGCGCTTTAATGCCAAAGATCCGCGGCAGAGCGGATGGAAAACAAGCTAACCAGATAGTCCGGGAATTGCTGGGAGCTGAGTAGATCCGGCCTCCTGGAAACAAATCTATTTTTTTGCAGGTGAAAAGGATATTTACCTGCGCTAACTTATGAAAGATAAAACTCTAAAACCATCCCTGATCAGAGCAGCAATATTGACTCTGGTTTTAATTCTGTGTATGGGCGGTATCTGGTGGCTGATCAACTGGTCACTGACTGGCGCCCTCTCTACCGTGCTGGTATCAGAAGGCAGTGTCGCTTCCCAGGATGTGATGTCACCTTATGCAGTGACGTATCAAAGTCAGGTGTTGACAGAAGAATTACAACAGGAAGTGGCTCAGGGTGTAGATCCGATCTACACCAGGCAGGATTCTGCAATTGCCCGCCAGCAGCTCAACTATCTTAAAGATGCCCTGACGTTCATTGATGCGGTCAGAAATGACCAATTCGCCACCCAAGAACAGAAATTCACTGATCTGGCTGCCCTGGATGGCATATATATTTCCCAGGGTACTGCTGAGCAGCTCCTTGAGCTCAGTGATGTGCGCTGGCAAACGGTGAGACAGGAAACTGTGGTGATCTTGGAACAGGTGATGCGCACAGCCATCCGGGTAGTGGATCTGGAAGAAGCCCGCCAGCAGCTTCCTTCATTGGTCAGTTTGTCCCTTTCAGAAGACCAGGTTAATCTGGTAGTTGAATTGGCTTCCGCATTTGTGGCACCAAACAGTGTCTATAGTGAAGAAGCAACTGAAGCAGCCCGGCAGGAAGCAATCCAGGGCATTACATCGGTTACCCGGTCAATCGTGGCTGGAGAAACTATTATCCGGCGGGGTGAGATCGTTCATGAAGAGGATATTGAGGCTTTGCAAGAGGTCGGTTTATTAACTACATTCTCCGGGTGGCAGAACCAAGCCGGCACCTTGGCAGTAGTGATTTTATGCGCTGTGCTGATCATTCTGTATTTCCGTTCGCATTCCTATATATTGAGAAATACGAAAAAAATGATCGTCCTGCTGATCCTGTTCCTGGCCTTTCTTGGACTATCCCGTTATGTCTCCCCGGGTCATTTGATAATCCCATATTTATTCCCCATGGCAGCCTATTCATTGCTGGTTGCTGCTCTGATTGACCGTCGGACAGCCCTGTTCACCACCATTCCCCTGGCAATCCTGGCTGCTTATGGCATGCCGCATACCCTGGATCTCACCCTGTACTACAGCTTAGGCGGATTGATGGGGCTGCTAATCCTGAGGCGCCCTCAGCGGCTATCCGCTTATGTCTCAGTTGCTGGCATTATCGCCGTATCCGGCTCTGTGATCCTGGTTGCTTACCGGATCATCGACCCTGCGACAGATGTTACCGGTCTGGCAACATTGATCGCCGCTTCAATTTTTTACGGTGTTGCCTCAGCTGTCTTAACCATCCTGCTGGAATTTGCCCTGGCTCCGCTGCTCGATTTGACAACAACATTGCAGCTGGTAGAGTTATCACGCCCGGATCATCCCCTGCTGCAGCGTTTGCTGCGGGAAATCCCCGGCACCTATCAGCATACTCTTCAGGTTGCTAATCTGGCCGAACAAGCGGCAGAGCGCATTCAGGCTAACAGTATGTTGGCCAGGGTGGGCGCTTTATATCATGATATAGGCAAGATGAAAAATCCCAAGTTTTATATTGAAAATCAGGGCCCTAATCAATTAAACACCCATGATGACATGGCCCCGGAAGATAGCTCTGAAATTATTATCGACCATGTTCATTATGGACTTGAACTGGCGAAGAAATACCGCCTTCCTAGCCGCATCCGGGAATTCATTCCAGAACACCACGGCACATTGATCACCCGCTACCAATATGGCAAGGCGCTGGAAATTGCGAATGGGGATGAAAGCCAGATCGACAAATCCAAATTCCGCTACCCCGGTCCACGCCCCCAATCAGTGGAGACTGCTCTGGTAATGCTGGCAGACGGATGTGAGGCTTATGTCCGCTCTCAAAACCCTGAGACAGATGATGCCTTGCGGGCTTTGATCAAGGATATGGTTGATAGACGGGTAGCCCTGGGTCAGCTTGATAACACTGAACTGACCTTAAGAGATTTAAAGGTGATCATTGATTCCTTTACGACTACCTTGAAGGGTACCTATCATGCCCGGGTGGATTATCCTGAAGATGAGAGTTCAGCTGACAGCAATCAAGAAATCTCACCAGATGATGCGACCCTGGTTGAACTGCGGGAGTAAAAGATAGCCCGGTGATCCTCATTACAGTACAAGATAATTTCAGAGAATTAATTGCTGACCAAATATTGAAATCAGCAGCGGAGGCAGTGCTTCTTGAATGCGGCCTGCCAGACTCCCCATCCTTATTAATCAGGATCACGGATGATGAAGAGTTAAATACTCTGAATCTGAAGTACCGCGGGATCGATAAAACAACAGATGTGTTATCTTTCCCGGCTGATTTTGAGGATCCGGATCTGGAGAGCAGGTATGTGGGTGATGTGGTGATCGCTTTCCCTCGGGCTGAGGAACAGGCTCAAAAAAGAGGACATTTTGTGGAAGCTGAACTACAGTTATTAGTGGTCCACGGTACCCTTCATTTGCTGGGATATGACCATGGGGAAAAAACTGAGAAAAACGAAATGTGGTCGATCCAATCCCGGATCCTGGAAAAATTAGGTCTGGACATAGAAATCGAGGATAATTAATACTTTTGAGTAATAAAGGTTTCGTCCATGCCAGGTATCAAGCGATCAAAGTTGCCCTGGCAGGCATCAAGTACGTTTTGATCACCCAACCGAACGCCAGGATCCATGGAGCATTTACCCTGGCTGTTTTTTTATTGGCGGGGGTGCTGAAACTGCCGCGCCTGGAATGGGTCATTTTACTATTAACTGTTGGACTGGTCTGGACTGCAGAAATTTTCAACACAGCAGTTGAGATTGCAGTAGATGTTATCAGTCCAGATTACGATCCCAAAGCCAAAATTATCAAAGACATCAGCGCGGGAGCTGTATTGGTTAGCGTCATGGTATCCATCCTGGTGGGTTTGTTGGTTTTTGGTCCCCATCTCTGGAATTGGATCAAAGAGTTATTCTAATTACTGGTTGAGGAAGTGAGGAATTAATGAATATGGATTCTTTTCGTTTTGGTACTGTGGGATCTCCCAAAAACAAACCAAAAAAACCGGGCGGAAGTGTCGGCGGGATCTATTATCTGAAAGATCTTGGACTTCAGGCCCTCGAATTGGGCTGGGTACGATCGGTGCGGGTTTCAGAAAGTACTGCTGCGAGTATTAAGGAAGCAGGCCAGGAGCGTGATGTGGCTTTGAGCGTCCATGCGCCATATTACATCAACCTGAATGCCGATCAAGAGGAGTGGCCAAAATCACGCCAGCGATTGATGGATGCCGCCCGGGCGGGGCACCAATCCGGAGCGACAGATATCGTTTTCCATCCAGGGTCCTATTTTGGGAAACCTGCGGCTGAAGTTCTGAAAGTCGCTCTCTCTCGTCTGGATGATTGTGTGAAAGAATTACGCGCTGAAGATAATCCAGTGATCTTGCGGCCTGAAACCATGGGGAAAGGCGCCATGCTGGGTTCCCTGGAAGATACTCTCGAAATGAGCCAGCTGGCAGGAGTTGAGCCCTGTCTGGATTTTGCCCACTTGCATGCCAGGCCAGGTGATGGTTCTGTGAATACCTATCAGGAATGGATGGATATCCTGAATGCATACCGGGATGCGCTGGGTGAAAAGAGCCTGGGGCGGCTGCATTGCCACCTTTCAGGCATAGAATATACAGAAAAAGGTGAGCAAAATCACTTGGTGATCAGCGAATCGGATTTTGATCTGAGTGCGCTTTTCCAGGCCCTGCTTGACAGCAAGGCCGGCGGACGGATATTATGTGAAAGCCCAACCCTGGAAGAAGACGCCCTCTTCATCCAGAAATCGTGGCTGGATCTAACCACAAATTCAACTACTTAGAATCGATCCTTATGGCAGATTTATCCGAGAAATTATTTGCTTTGCACCAATCTATGAAAAAATGCCGGGCCTGTCTGGAGGAAGGTTATGAGATCTATCCCCCGGCAGTGGTCTCCGGCTTGGTTTCCGCTCAGTTCATGACCATTGGCCAGGCGCCCGGGATCACTGAACAGGAAGCGGGTCGTCCATTCAATGCCGGAAGCGGGAAACGGTTATTTGATTGGCTGGGACGAGCCGGGATTGAAGAAGACTGGTTCAGATCCACCCAGTATATGACCTCTGTGACCAAATGTTATCCCGGCAGACAGCCTTCTGGCAGTGGTGACCGTGTTCCAGGACGCCGGGAACAGGAGCTGTGCCGGCCTTTCCTGGATTGGGAAATAGAAATTGTCGATCCCCGGGTGATCATTCCGATTGGCCGTTTAGCGATAAATCTGTTCTACCCCAAAAAGTTGAAATTGCAGGAGATCATAGCAACCCGGCTGGAAGTTTCAGGGAGGTGGGTGATTCCCTTACCCCATTCCTCTGGCGCAAGCCGCTGGCACCAGCTTGAGGATAACCGCCGTTTGATCGACCAGGCGATCACTTTGATCCGGGAACAGCGGGAACAGTATTTTCCCCAGTAAGGGTTTTAAGAGATCATATTTCCGTGTTAAATCAGAAAGGGCGGCCCAGTGGGCCTGCCCTTTTTTCTCTCATTTGCGATCTTCTTTATTAGTTGGCTTGTACGAAGTTGATTCGGATCAGGTTTGAATCACAACTGTCAAAGGTCTGGAAATAGATCTTCTCAGTAAGAGGTAAATTTGCCTGATCTAATAACTGGATCCATATAGCATTTTCTGATGTCAAGGGGGTATTGTGGAGGGTGATTTCATAACCCCCCTCACCATAGTTTGGTGCCATGCCGGAGAGTGTCAATCCGGTTACATCAATTTCTCCCAGAGTACCGCCTGCTTCGATCAGGATGCCTGGAACAGGAGCGCCCTCTTTATCAAATACCTGCCCGCCGATCCCCAGCCAGGCACAGGCTGCATCTGGATGATGGACGTTCACCTCATAGCTGGGTGAACCATCTTGAAGTTTGAAGGTCGTCCCGCTTTCTATGTCTGCTGTTGGGACGGGGGTATGTGTCGGTTGAGGTGTATCGGTCGGTTGTGGCGTATCTGTCGGCATTGGCGTTGGCGAACTTGTTGGGGTCCAGGTCGGAGGCAGTACGCCTTTCGGGGTTGGTGTAGGTGTATTGGTTAAAACCAGGGCTGGTAAAGTAGTGGGCGGCAGCGGGTTTATCATTGCTTGGGGGTTGATGTATATGATGGCAAAAACCAGGCCGACAACTATGGTAGAAGTCACCAGGATACCGGAAAGCATATTTAACAAACACCCTCCCCTGTTACTTTTTTTCCGGGGTTTATTAGGGGCTGGTTCCTCTACCGGTTCAGGATCGTCCAGCAAGTCTTCAAATGAATCTTCAAAAGGGTCAGACACAAATTTACTCCTGGGAGCAACTTATAATGGTAGGGTTATCTCTATTGTACTCAGTTTCCAGCGTCGTTCAAGCCACTTATCCAGGGCGCCTTCTTTCAGCAGTTGGCGAATGGCAGGATCAAGGGTGCGGTTTGAGTCTTTGTCAAGAACTTTGATGATATGATACCCGATTTCTGTTTCTATAATATCACTAGTTTCCCCAACTTCGAGGGCAAAAAGGATGGTATCCAGATCAGGGATGACTAAAAATCCTTCAGGAAACCACCCCAGATCTCCCCGGGTTTGAGGATCATGAGTGCTGGCAAGCTGAGAGAAGTCTTTGCCTTCGTTCAGGCTCTCCATGGTGATCTCCGCAGCAGTCAGGTCGTAAAAGAGCATTTGCTGGGCATGGATTTGTTCCATTTCCAGAGCTACATCGTTAACAATCTCGTCTCTCATCCAGGCGGCCTCCAGGGACCGTTTTAAATAAACCTTGAAGCTTTCCTCGGTAAAACCGTTGGTTGCTAGCCAATCTATCAGGGGCTGCTCGGCGGTATCGAGACTGACAATCCGGCTGTCGAGTTCAATATCTGATATCTGAAAACCTTCCGAGGCGGCTGCTTGAGCCAGAAGGGTCATATTGATCAGATCGTTGATCACAATGGTGTGGTCTTCAGGGGTCAGCTCACGGTTTACTGCCGCTTTGTACCGGGCTAGCTCCTCCTGGAATTCTGACATCGTGATCAAATCTCCATTCACAACTGCGGCTGTTGGAATGGGAGTTGGCGAGGGAGGAAATGGCGTTCTGGTTGGAAGGACCGGGGTAGCTGATGGAGCGGGAGATCCTACTCTGCCGCATCCGCTGATCAGGATGATTGTAATTAATACGAGGACTATGATTTTGTTGGGTTTTTGATCAGTTTTCATATGAATAAATTATAAACGCTTCCGCGCGGTCATTTGAAGCAAATCCCAATTTTGATGAAATCGCATTATAATGAGGAAAAGTTGAATTCCTGCTGTTATTCATGTCGGCAGGTGGGAGATACAGAAGGAGTTTTTCCAGTGGTGGATTCCCAGTTATTGCGGTCCCTGAAAGATGAAAAAATAAATCTTAAAAGGGAAAACGAAGACCTGAAAGATCAGAACAGCCGGCTTTGGAAGGTCATCCAGTCCTTGAATGAACTCCAGAGTAATCCTCAGGCAATATCATCGCCATCTGATCTGCTCGAAATGGTGATGAATATCCTCACTATTGCCCTGGATGCCGTAGAATCAGAAGATGGATCGATCCTGCTGCTGGATGACGAGAATGATGAACTGGTTTTCGTGGCGGTTGTGGGTGATCGGTCCGAAGAACTGACTGATTTCAGGATCCCGGCAGGATCGGGAGTAGCAGGTTGGGTTAACCTGCACAAAAAAGCTGCCCTGGTAGCGGATGTGCGAAAAGATGACCGCTGGATCTCTGCAGTCGATCAATCCATCGGATTTCACACTCAGAGTTTGATGGCTGTCCCATTGATCCTCGATAACCGGGTATTGGGCGTGCTGGAGGTGGTAAATTCACGCTCCGAAGACCTTTTTAATGACAAGGATCTGGAACTGCTGCAGCTGGTTGCCCGATTGGCCTCGTACGTCTTCGGAGCTTCTGAAGATGATCCTGAAAAAACACAAAGCAAATTAACCGGGAACAGCTGAACTAAAAATGCAACCCCGGCAGGTCTTGACAGATTGGGTTTTTTATTCATAATAAGAGGGTAATTAACAACGATAATTAAATATGAAAATCGCTGACGGAGAAAAGTACGCTGGTTGTCACTGACAGGGAATACGGGGCAAAGACTGAGATCCCGTAACAGATCGTCACCCAGTGGAAGTTCACTCCCGAGAGCTCAAGGGAAAGGGTAATCCGAGTAGTTTGAGCCGCAGCCCCGACGTTATCAGGGGAACCAATCGCAGGATCGTTCTATTCTGTTGTTGGGATCAAGTGAGCCGAGAACCGGCTAAATTGGGTGGTACCACGGGTAAACCCCGTCCCTTTGTGGGGCGGGTTTTTTGTTTTCAGGCCCCGTAATTCCATACCAAGAGGGAATACTGAGCAGTACAGGAGGACCTATGCAAGAAAAATTGGATTCAATTAAGAAAGAAGCCCTGGATGCGCTGGAAGCTATTACTGAGATCAGTGTCCTGGAAGCCTGGCAGGTGAAATACCTGGGACGCAGTTCCGCAATAATGGAGATCTTTAAAAGTTTGGGAACTTTATCAAAAGAGGAAAAACCGGCTGTTGGCAAAGCTGCCAATATCGTAAAGGTCGCCCTGGAAACAGCTTCCGGGGAAAAAGAGAGCCAGCTCAAGCAGGAGCGTATCAACCAATCCCTTGCAGGAGAGAAGATCGATGTCACCCTCCCCGGCAGGCGGACTGCAAGCGGCGGACTCCATCCTACAACCCAGACATTGAGGGAGATCTACCGCGTGTTTGGCGACATGGGTTTTCAAATTTATCGCTCTCAGGAAGTGGAAACAGATCAGTATAATTTCCAGCATTTGAACTTCCCGCCCTACCATCCTGCCCGGGATATGCAGGACACCTTCTTTGTGAAAAGCGCTGAGGATAGGGGAGATGACCCACTGATGCTGAGAACGCATACCTCGCCGGGGCAGATCCATGCCATGTTGGAACATACCAGCAAGTATCCTGATGATCCACCGCCAATCCGGATCATCCTGCCGGGCATGTGCTACCGCTATGAGCAGATCACTGCCCGCTCAGAGATCCAGTTCAACCAGGTGGAAGGTCTGGCGGTAGGGAAAGGAATTGCATTTGGTGATCTAAAAGGGACTTTGAGCAATTTCGCCCGCAGGATGTTCGGTCAGGACGCAAAAACGCGCTTCCGGGCTTCCCATTTCCCGTTCACTGAACCTAGCGCGGAAATGGATGTGGGCTGTTTTCTTTGTAAAGGTGAAGGTTGTTCGGTGTGTAAGGGAGCTGGTTGGCTGGAGATCCTGGGATGCGGTATGGTCCACCCCACCGTGCTAAAGAATGGCGGATTCGACCCCGAAGTTTATTCCGGGTTTGCATTTGGCATGGGACCGGAACGAATAACGATGATGCGCCATCATATTGAGGATATTAGAAATTTCTGGGCGAATGACCTGCGATTCCTGGAACAGTTTTAAATTTAGCCAGGTAACTACTGCCGCGAGATTATTGAAAGGAAAGAAAAATGAAAGTACCCATATCATGGTTGAAGGAATATGTTGAGATTTCCCTGCCAATTGAAGAATTGGCTTTTAAATTGACCCTGGCCGGCCTGGAAGTTGAGGAGATCAGGTATGTTGGCCTGCCTATGCCGGAAGGAAAAGAACAGGAAACCAAGATCACTGGTATATCCTGGGGACCCGAAGAGATCGTTGTTGGCGAGGTGAGTGAGGTTTTACCTCATCCCGATGCAGATAGGTTGGTCCTATGCCAGCTGGATGATGGAAAACAGCAGCACACTGTGCTGACCGGTGCGCCTAATTTGTTTCCCTATAAAGGCAAAGGCCCCCTGGATCCTCCCCTGAAAGTTGTGTATGCCAGGGAAGGCGCCACGATCATTGACGCCTACAATGAAACTGATCCCACCGCGACCACGACTTTGAAGAGGAAGAAGATCCGGGGTGTGGAATCCTATTCCATGGCCTGTTCTGAAAAGGAATTGGGCATATCAGATGAACACGAAGGCATAATTCTGCTGGATCAAGATGCACCCACGGGAATGTCATTGGTGGAATATCTGGGTGATGCGGTTCTGGATATTGCTATCACTCCCAATATTGCCCGGGCGGCAAATATCCTGGGCGTAGCCAGGGAAGTTGCTGCCATCACCGGAGCCAAGCTGAAATATCCTGAAATTAATCCAGTGATGGAAGGGGAACCTATCAAGGGCAGGGTTTCGATCGATATCAAGAACCCCGAAGACAATCCAAGATTCGTGTTGGGGCTGATTGAAAACGTGGAGATCAAACCAAGCCCTTACTGGGCCCAGCTTCGTCTAAAACTGGCTGGGGTGCGTCCCATTGATGCGCTGGTCGACGCTACCAACTACACCATGCTGGAGATCGGCGAACCACTGCATGCTTTTGATTATGATGTTCTGGTGGATCGAGCCAAGGGAAAACCTCCCGTAATCATCACCCGCAGGGCAAAGCAAGGCGAAAGCCTGACCACTCTGGATGATGTGGAAAGGAAAGTGGATGATTTCACGGTCCTGGTGACCGATCAGGCCGGACCGCTCTCGCTGGCTGGTGTGATGGGCGGCGCTGAATCTGAAGTTCATGCTAAAACCAAAAACGTACTCCTGGAAGGCGCCTCCTGGAATTATGTCAATGTCCGCAGAACGGTGTCCGCCCAGGTTTTGCCTTCTGAGGCGGCTTATCGATTTGAACGAGGTGTCCATCCGGAGATCGCTCCCATTGGTGTAAAACGCTGTCTGGAATGGATGAGGAAATGGACTGGCGGAACAGTAGCCCAAGGTCTGGTTGATGAATATCCCCTGCCTCAGGTGGATCCCAGCGTGGTCCTCACTCCAGCTGACGTAGAACGCTGGCTTGGTATTTCTCTGACTGCCAAAGAAATCGCAGAACTTCTCACAAAACTTGAATTCTCGGTATCGATCAAGGGCAATCAACTGAATGTAAAAACACCTCCGCACCGCCTGGATATCGGGGAAGGCATAATCGGAAAAGCAGATCTGATGGAAGAGATTGCCCGGGTTTATGGGTATGACAAGATCCCGGAAACCAACCTGGCTGACGGGCTGCCCTTGCAGGTAGGCAATCGTGATCTGGAACTTGAAGAAATGGTCCGGGATCAACTGGCCGGCCTGGGTTTGCAGGAAATCGTTACCTACAGGATCACTTCCCCCGAAGCAGATCGGAAAGCTTTGCCGCCTGGAGCAGAAGAAGGGCGGGAATACCTGGAGTTGGCCAATCCTATTAGCGCAGATAAGACCGTAATGCGCCAGGAGCTGCTGGCAAGTATGCTGGAAGTTGTAGAGAAGAATTTCCGCAGCAAAGAACGCATTGCTTTGTTTGAAATTGGCCCTGTCTTCCTCCCGGAAGACGCAGAACTCAATATCTCGGAGTTGCCTAAACTGGCCCTGTGTTTGTATGGATCCCGCTCACATCCCTCCTGGCAGGGAGGGGAGAAAAAGGTGATGGATTATTATGATCTCAAAGGGATCATTGAATCACTGCTGGCTGGACTGCATATCGAGGGAGTGAAATACCTGCCGGAAGCAGCCCCTTATTTCCATCCCGGGAAATCTGCCCGAATTGATGTGGGCGGAAATCTTCTCGGCTATATGGGGGAAGTACACCCGCAGGTTAAGCAGAATTACAAATTACCGGATCAGCCGCTTCCTGCTGCAATCCTGGATATCAACGCCCTGCTGGAAAGGGTAGATGACCTTTATGACGTGGAACCGGTCCCGGATCAGCCTCCTGTTTTAGAGGACCTGGCCCTGGTGGTGGATGATGACGTGCCAGCCCAGGATGTGCAGGCGCTAATCCAGCAGACTGGTGGAAAGACCCTGAGGGATGTGCGCTTGTTTGATGTCTATCGTGGTGAACAGCTGGGGGAGGGCAAGAAGAGCCTGGCCTACAGCCTGGTTTACCAGCATCCGGAAAAGACTTTAACGGACAAAGAAGTTCTGGCGATCCGGAATAAGATCGTCAAACGGCTGGAAAAGGAAATTGGAGCTAAGCTGCGCAGCTGGTAATTAAGGAGCGAAGTCCTACCTGAGGACTTCGCCTATTATTGATAAGAATGGTTTTTGAAAACTATCCGGTTCGGATCCAAGATCGCCCGCTCAAACAACCCATCCCAACCACATTCGAAGGCATAACCTTTCTGTGAGTTCGGGATGGGATTTTCATGCTATGATTGATAGTAAGCAAGACAATATATTTGGGAAGGATGAATTGATATGGGCGATAAAGGAAAAAAGGATAAAGGCGGTCGGGAGACCAAAAAGAAAGCAAAGCTGACCATCAAGGAAAAGCGTAGACAGAAGAAAGAGAAAAGCTCCTCAAGTACAACACCAACTTCTTTATGAATAATGGGAGTCAAAGGTATTTCTTCCCCGATAACATAATGAAACTGCGCTACAAATAAAACCGCCTTCGAATTGAAGAGCGGTTTTATGTTATATAACACGGATAAGCAGACATCAGGCAAAAAAGCGGGATAACAATTGGTCAGATCGTTTTATTAAGACCTACATCGTGTATACTCTTCTTTGCAAGGAATAAGGAAAATAACTATAACAAAGTGGAATTATCCTTTTACCGAAAAGGTTTGGGTTAATGTGGCCCGCACCTCGGCATTCTCACTTTCCATTGATCTGTCTTTGCAAGGAGTTTTCAGTCAGCTTCTGAATTAATTGGTTATATTCGATTGCATGAATCCCTTTGGCTGCTTCTGGCAAGAAGCTATGGGGTCCGAGCCCAGGCATGATGTTGATTTCTATTACATAACAACCAGTATGGTTCATTCGCAAATCAACTCTACTATAATCATTAGCCCCAATGGCATTAAATGTCTTTATCGATAAGTCGATAATCTGATCGAGAATTTCTTTATCCCGTAATGGTTTTATTCTCTCCAAATCTTTTTTGGCTGACTCAAAACTGAGAATTTCATGATTTCCATCCATGGATTCGAAGTCAATTTCTACAGGTGTGAATAGTCTGATCTTGCCTTCAATGATCCCCACACTGAACTCTCGCATCCCTTTTCCAGTGATATACTCTTCGACAAGTGCTGGTTGATGATGTTCAGCAAGAACGCGGTTGATGATATCTTTCAGGTGAGCATAATCGTTAACGATTGAATCTTCTCGTACGCCAATATGCCCTCCCTCTTCGATTGGCTTTACGATCAGAGGGTAACTAATTTTTTCTGCCCGAATTCTATTCTCTGGATCTTCTCTGGTTGCAATAAAATACCGGGGGGTTGGAATTTGACATCTATCTAAGATTTCTTTTGTTCTTGCTTTATTGAGGCCGATGTCAATAGCTTTCACACTAGAACCGAGATGATTAACTTTCCATTCTTCTAATAAGGACGGGAGAAATCCCGTTTTATTTTTCTCATCAAGGTACTCGGCGATATTAAAAACAAAGACTTGTTTGCCACCCTCATGTTTCAATCGGTTGATGAATCCGTATAATGCTTGAGGATTTTTAGTGTGAATAGACCTGACGCGCCATTTTTCTCTCAAACTATCCTCAATCAATTCGTACGTTTCTGGACTTCGCCAGGGTTTATTAGAATACGATTTAATTAAAGCAATTTCCATTTATTCTCCATCAAAAAAAACTTTACACCTTTCTGCTAATTATTCTCGCAGGGGATTATTACTTATTATGTTCTCTGAAAGACTGACATCATCATCATCCAGGGGTACCTGCGCTAGCATATTAACTTCGCGAGCATGTTCAACTCGAAATACTGAGATGGGGTCTAGTTTTGGGTGACGTGCATGGATGGGCATTGGATTTGTTGAAAGTCCAGTGACGTAACGGGTTAATTCGCTGACACTCAGGTGCTTAATACCCAACCGGTCCAGGGTGCGGCCCCGGCGCCAATAATCAGTTTGATGAGCTATACAAGCCAGGCGAATAATACTTTCCATGCCACGCACGGAAACACCATAATGATTTCCTAGTGATGCTATGGGTACCAAACTCATGGGAATATCTTCAGTGATGTAGCGATGGGTGAGGGTGGGAGGTGCATTGATACCACGGTAGCCAGAATGGTTATGAATGGCATCGTATAGATTATCTCCATCTGCGTTATAGGCCATCTTTAGCCACTCTCTGGCTGTAATAGCTCGGACGCCAACAGCGGAGGCGACGGTCACGCGCTCGCGATCTAAAACTTCCATAAGGTGTGCCACTGTAGGCGTAACACCATCTAGATAAAATTGAAACCCACCATTTGTGGCTTCGATCCACCCCGCATTGAGAATGCTGATGGTTGGATGAAAAATGGCGCCGATATTATTGATGCCGGTTTGGATTACGTCACCCCCATCAATAAATTGGGGATAAGCTGATGCTAATATTTCTAAAACGCTGGATGTTTTTGTGGCCGGTAAGGCTGCAAGGGGTACGGCATCCTTGACGCGAAAAATGCGAGCCTGGGTGGGCCCATCTGACCGCGATGCATAGATGAAAGTTTGGGTTTCAGCAACTGTTACACCATTTTTACATCCCTCTTGATCGAGCACCCGACTGAATTCAATGGCTCCCAGGGTGCGACCCGGATTGAGTACCACAACTTGTCCTGACCGGAGGAAAGGCGCGACCTTCCGGGCGATATCATAGTGGGCATAAGCCGGGGTTACGATCATGGCTATATCACAGTTTTCAATTGCGACCCTCATATCTGAAGTAACCCGAGCTAAATGCCCGAATCCTCTCGGGCCGGCAGGATATTGGCTTTCGAGGGTAATACCTCCTCGGGCCTGTATTGCAGCAATATTTTCAGATGTGCGGTTATAGAGCGTAACTTCAAAACCCATGATAGCGAGATGGGCGGCCATGGCTTTCCCGCCATTGCCTGCTCCAATTACTGTATAACGTGTTTTCTTTTTGCTCATTAACTTCTCCTATTATTAGATCCTGACGAGGATGGAATTTTTAGGCCTGCAATTCGCTCTTTCTCACTGATCGGATTTCGAGTAGTCGGATCAACAGCAATACAGGCCCCCCGGTTATCAATGATGGTGGCGATTTTTCCTCGTCCAAAGGGGTTATTCTTGAGTTGGGGGGCATCTAATATGCCGGTTTTGATAGCCTGTGCCAGGGTACCCGCATCTGACAAAGGGTCAGCCACCTCTTTAGAAGCGATCCTCCGAATTTCATCAAGGATGACAGCTGCTTCTTGGGTTAATTCGCTCACCCGTTTTTGGATATTCTCGTCCCGAGTCATATCTGGTCCTCCCAAGGCATTCTCAATGGATCGCTGGGCAAGTTTGCAGGATTCGATTACATCTTCAGCCGTTGCAGCATGATCTGCTTCGGTGTATCCCACAACGTGCACAATGTGGGGACGCAGCGCCATTTGAAGGTATACACTGGCAGCTAAATGAGCTCGGGCAGCATCGACATCAACTGGATAGCTCAATAACCCGGTCCGGGTCTGCCGCCAAATTCGGAAATTTGGATCAGCCAGGGGGTTGATCATTTGGAGCACAGCTAACATTTTGGCCAGATCCATAGCGTCTGTTAAACCGGGGGGACTGTTAAACATCATCTGAGCAATGTAATCTTTTATCCCAAAAGCCCGAGCGTTATAAGCTGACAGATAAGCTGCCACAACAAATATGACATCCGGAGCGTCACGCATGCCCCAATGATGAGGTTCATTGATCTCCACTGGAATGGATCGTTCCCCGTACCAAGCCATCAGTTTTTGATGTTCCTGAATTGAACCCAGTAAATCCCAGGGTCCTCGGCCATCCATTTGGTTGAACCAGAACAACGGGATTGCACTCCATGCGATATGGATGGTTTCAACATACATTTCTGCCAGCTGGATGAAATTATCGGTGCCTGTATAAGTACGTAAAAGTGGGTAGTTGCCTTGACGAGTGGCTTGATACAGGGATCTGTAATCTTCGGCTGTACGGACGGGAACGCCCCCAGCCCCTCGGCGACGTGGATCTTGCCGCTCGGGATGAAAGAAATTTTCCTGAGCATCCTGGTCAATCCCAAGGGAGATCACATCTACAATTCCAGACTCAGATATTTTCTGGATACCCCTGCGGGTCGTATCAAAATCTGGTAATCCAAAATGATGACGAATTAGGGGGTAGGGAGATTTCCATTGAATTCGTTCAATGGTTGTTTGTGGAAAATTAATTATTAGAGGGTTTTTGTTCTCATCCCCCTCGAGATAAGACGACACTTGATCTGGTGTTGAATTTCCATCAAAACAGGCGTCGAAAAAACCTAAGGCTTTAGCGCCATCTACAACCGGTGCTGTTCCACCAAATACAAAAAGAGTCCCATTTGTGCGTAAGTCATCTGCCGCCTCAGCGAATTCAGCCAACAAGCGGGATCCATTTTCCGGGGTCAACCGGTAGGAAACACCGACTACATCCGCTTTTTCACGAATAGCAACCTCAATGAACTCATCAATAGATACTGCCGGCCCTAAAAATACTGTCCGCCAGCCGGCCTGATCAGCCAAGTGTAAGAAATTAGTTACCCCAGCAACATGAACACATTCTCCTAAAGCACCTGCAATAACTGTTTTCATTTGTCCATCATCACTTTTTTGAAATATTATGAACTCATCCTGATCCAAGATAATACTCGTTTGCACACGCAAAAATATTGGCTCTGATTCCTAGCCACGCAAGTTGTTCAGCCTGAGCATATTCTTGTATCTAAACGGCTCAATACTTGATAATCTTATTAAATTGATATTCAAAGTAATCGAAAACTACAGGAAATTACCAGGTGTAATTCAAATCCCCACAAGATCGGCAATGTGCCTGTTCTTTGAAATTCTCGATATAAATCTCGCTGACTTCCACACCCCATAATCTGCGAGAAGTGAATAGAGTATAACACACGGATGAATCTAGAAATTCTGGCCAGCTAACCCTGAGGGGAGTTGGTCTGCTCGCTGAAACCAGTATGGCATGAAACCAAGAATAGTTTTAAGGTTTATATGTAGGGCAAAACGCAGACAGCCCAAACATTCGTTAGGATGAGACAGAAAGGGACTTTTTAAAGGATAAATGTAGAAAAATATCATATATTGACGGTTCGAGATCTCCAATACCCTCGTATTGGAGTCGCGGGATGGGGATTTTGACTTTCCTCTTCCCGCTGATGTCCGCCATCGTCCACGAAATTGAACTCGAATCTGACTATATTGTCAAATGTAAATTCAATTATTCTCGGTGCATTTCCTGGTCATAGAGGGTAGAAAGAATATTCACAATATACTCAGTAGACGCCTTTTCCACCTCATTTTCCCCGATCCTCACATTCTGTCGATGGATTGATCATACTGCAGTGGCTTTATAAACCATCGATTGGAAGATGCAAGCTTCGCTTGCGATGGAGGACGGGGGAATTGGGGGATAGGGAGACTTGGAGAAAGGGTGAAATTGAGATAAGGAGAAAGTATGAGCATTGACCGTTTCCCCCGGTCTCATAGTCCCAAAGTCACCAAGCCCGAGCTTTTTTCCTAATTCCTGAAATCGTAAATCCCATCCACTACAGGATAGATCTTGCTGCAGGAAGGGCAAACCAATTTGTCTGCGCCTGGTTCTACCTCGGGCAAGGGGATATTGCAGGCCGGGCACTGGAAAAACCCTTCAACGGGTTTGTCGGGGGATTTTTTATCTGAGATGCTGCGAGTAAAGACGCTGGGGGATAACTGCCACCAATCACCGGTATATTGAAAGATCGAATCCAGGGCTGCCAGGATCCCGGTTGGAACCCATTTTTTGAGAAAATTGATCCGGAAATGTGAAACAGTAAGCTGGCGTTCCAGTTTAAAACTGGCTTCAGCTAATAATTTCTTTACGCTCTTGGGATGGAAATCAAAATTCAATTCTTCAAACTCGATCGCCTCCAGGGTGAATGGACTCCATTCCTGATTGCCGAGCCAATAGCGCAAGATCGCTTTTAAGTTCTGTTTATTGGCATATTCCAGCAGGAAGGGGGATTTGTTCTGCAAAACCCGGTTGATACCCCCCAGGGCTACCTGGGGATCCTTCATATGATGCAGAACGCGGATCATCGTAGCACCGTCAAAAAGGTTGTCGATAAATGGAAGCCTGTAGACATCCCCGGCGACATAAACATACTTGTCGCTCTTCCCTAGATATTCCTGGGCCTGCTGAACCTGGGTCAGAGAATAATCCAGCAATACAACTCTCTTGAATCCGGTGTATCGGGGCGTGTTGCGTCCCGCGCCAGCGCCGATCTCAAGCAGCAGGCCGCCCTCATCAGGAAGCAATCTTTTTAATGCGATCCGCTCACAGCGATCTTCATACTCACGACCGCCTTCTTTCCAAAAGCTGGTCTGGTAATCTGACCCTTCGTAATCGATAACCGGGGGGTGATTTTTGTTTTGATTCTTCATTTAGTGCTGCTTTCGGCCGTTGTATCCCCGTCCAACACCGCGGTATTGGAAACCGAGTTCCTTCATTTTCTTGGGATCGTAGATGTTACGGCCATCAAAGAGTACGGGCTTTCTCATTGCTTTCTTGATCCGTTTAAGGTCAAGCTGACGGAATTCATTCCACTCAGTAGTGACCATCAACAGATCACAACCCTCAGCCATTTTATAGGGACTATCCACCATTTTAACATCGGGCAGTAATTTAGCGGCTTCTTCCATAGCAATGGGATCAAAGGCTTTTACAACAGCGCCCTCTTTTTGCAGTAAATTGGCAATCGTGATAGAAGGAGCATCGCGCATATCGTCAGTATTGGGTTTGAAGGATAAACCCAGCATACCGATAACCTTCCCAGAAAGATCTTTGTCATCCAGGAGCGATTTGATCTGTTCCACTGCCATCACCCGCCGGTTAGTGTTGATCTCCATCACGGAGTGCAGCAGCTGGGGGTGTCGGCCGCTTTTTTCAGCCATGTAGGCCAGCGCTTTTACATCTTTTGGGAAGCAGGATCCACCATATCCGATGCCGGCATTCAGGAAAGATGATCCAATCCGGGAATCAAATCCCATACCATTGGATACCTCCATTACATCAGCGCCTAAATCCTCGCAGATATTGGCAATTTCATTTATAAAGGAGATCTTGGTTGCCAGGAAGGCATTGGAAGCATATTTGATCATCTCTGCGGTTCGCAGATCTGTCACTACGATCGGTGCTCTCAAGGGTAGGTGCAGCCGGGCCACTTTCTCGGCAGCGTCTTCATCCAGGGAACCAACGACGATCCGGTGAGGATTCATAAAATCGGCAATGGCCGATCCTTCCCTCAGGAATTCAGGGCAGGAGACAACTGAGAAATCTCCCGCATCAGGATTTTGCTCCTTGATAATGTCAGAAACCCAGTCACCGGTGCCAACGGGCACCGTGGATTTGTTGATGATGATCAATCCATCCTTGATATGATCTGCGATGGAGCGGGCAGAGGATGCAACATACTGCAGGTCTGCCTCCCCGTCAACGCCCGAAGGGGTGCCGACGGCGATGAATACAAATTCGGCATCCTTCAACCCTTCTTCATAGGAAGTGGTAAATTGGATCCGGTTTGCCAGAACGTTGCGGTCGACCAGCCCTTTTAAGCCGGTTTCGAAAATAGGCATTTTGCCTTCTTTCAAACCGGCTATCTTATTTTCATCAATGTCCAGGGCAACCACTTTATTCCCCAGGTCGGCAAAACAGGCTGCAGTGATGATCCCTACATATCCAACGCCGACAACACATATGTTTTTCATAGTTCTTCCTTCTTGATGTTAAGTTACTTTATCCTTTCGTCAGCCCAAATCTTACCATACCCAACATCTTTTTTGGAGGATAACGGACCATGAAGTGTCTTTAGATTTGGACTTGGAGGGATTGTAAGAACTGGATCAGGTCCGGTCTTGAACATTCAAAATACATCCCATCAGCACTTAATATATAATAAGATTGGCGCTGACAAGCGCATTAATAGTTAAGGAGTGATATATGTCTGGCCCTAGAGAAGTTCATGCACCACGCGGAAAAGAATTAACCTGCAAAAACTGGCAGATCGAAGCTGCTTACCGGATGATCCAGAACAATTTGGACCCCGAGGTCGCTGGCGATCCTGATCGTCTGATCGTTTATGGCGGCAGCGGCAGAGCTGCCCGGAACTGGGAATCATTTGACGCTATCCTGGAAAGTTTAAAAAACCTGGATGGAGATGAAACCCTGCTTGTCCAGTCCGGGAAACCGGTAGCGGTGTTCAGGACGCATACAGACGCTCCGAGAGTGTTAATCGCCAATTCCAACCTGGTCCCTTTCTGGGCAACCCAGGAGCATTTTGATAAACTCGTGGCCCAGGGCTTGATGATGTACGGACAGATGACAGCTGGATCCTGGATATATATCGGCACCCAGGGTATTTTGCAGGGTACCTATGAAACGCTGGGATCGTTGGCTGAACAGCAGGGCTGGCCTTCTTTGAAAGGAAAGTTTGTCCTGACCGGAGGACTGGGGGAGATGAGTGGAGCCCAACCTCTGGCAATTACCATGAATGAGGGAGTAGGGTTGATTGTTGAAGTAGATCCAGCTCACGCCCAGAGAAAACTTGAGATCGGTTATGTGGATGAAGTATTGGAGGACCTGGATCCGGCGCTCGACCTGGTTGAGGAATGTGTAAATTCCGGCAAGGCGCTTTCAATCGGCCTGGTAGGCAATGCGGCAGAGGTACTCCCGGAACTAGTCCGGAGGGACGTGATACCGGATGTGGTCACAGACCAGACTTCCGCCCATGATGCCCTTGACTATGTGCCCCTGGGACTGAGTATGAAGGAAGCAAAGGAATTAAGGTCATCAGACCCGGATCAATACAGGAGCAGGTCGCTTAAATCAATGGTTGAGCACGTGAAAGCTATGCTGGCCATGCAGGAAAAAGGCGCAGTAGTCTTTGATTATGGCAATAATATCCGCCAGCAAGCCTTTAACCAGGGATTAAAGAATGCCTTTGATTTTCCTGGTTTTGTACCCGCTTATATCCGCCCCCTATTTTGTGAAGGCAAAGGACCTTTCCGATGGGTGGCACTATCTGGAGACCCGGAGGATATTTACCGAACAGATGAATTGATCCTGGATATGTTCCCGGAGGACGAGCACCTTAAACGCTGGATCACCATGGCCAAGAAAAGCGTGCCGTTCCAGGGATTGCCTGCCCGGATCTGCTGGCTGGGATATGGAGAGCGGGTCAAGGCTGGTTTGGGATTTAATCGACTGGTGCAAGAAGGCATCGTTTCAGCGCCAATAGTGATCGGCAGGGATCACCTGGATTCCGGGTCAGTCGCTTCCCCCAACCGGGAAACAGAAGGAATGCTGGATGGCACGGATGCGGTCAGCGATTGGCCCATTCTGAATGCCCTGATCAACGCGGTTGGCGGCGCAACCTGGGTATCCTTCCACCATGGTGGCGGGGTAGGCATTGGCTACAGCCAGCATGCAGGCCAGGTTATTGTCGCTGATGGCACACCAGAAGCAGCTATCCGCCTTGAAAGAGTATTGACCACTGACCCGGGGATAGGTATTGTGCGCCACGCGGATGCAGGATATGAACAGGCTATTGCCGCCGCAAAAAAGCACGGCATTAAGATTCCGATGCTGGATTAATAGTTTTTGGATCACTTAATTTCAAGTGATAGAGGAATATTTATATGAATAAGATCGGTATTCTTACCAGCGGCGGCGATGCACCAGGCATGAATGCTGCTTTGCGTTCAGCCGTTCGTTTTGCGCTGGAACTGGGCATTGGCATTTATGCAATCAATGAGGGCTATCAGGGCATGGTTGAGGGCGGGGACAAGATCAGAGAGCTTTCCTGGGATTCGGTGGGTGGTATCTTGCAGCGCGGAGGAACAGTGATAGGGACAGCCCGCTGTGATGAATTCCGGACGAGGGAAGGACGCAAAAAAGCTGCTAAGAATCTGGTCGAAAACGGTATAGATGGATTGATCATTATCGGCGGTGATGGCAGTTTAACTGGGGCATCGATCTTCAGAACGGAATGGCCGGAGTTAATTGCCGAACTTGTCAAATCCAAAGATCTGCCCAAGGGAAGTGTTGAAAAACATCCCAATTTGATATTTGTCGGATTGCCTGGATCGATAGATAACGACATGTATGGGACGGATATGACCATCGGTGCCGATACTGCCTTACACCGGATCACGGAAGTGATAGACGCAATTACCAGCACAGCTTCTTCCCACCAGCGCAGTTTCGTGGTGGAAGTTATGGGTAGGAAGTGCGGTTATCTGGCAATGATGGGAGCCCTGGCAGCAGGAGCGGATTGGCTGTTCATCCCGGAAGTGCCGCCGGATCCTGATACCTGGCGGGATGAAATGTGCGAAGCACTTAAAGCCGGCCGCGAGGTAGGCCGCCGGGACAGCATAGTTGTCCTGGCCGAAGGTGCGCATGATAAAGATGGTACTCCAATCACCAGTCAGGATATCAAAGAGACCCTGGAAGAACAAATTGGTGAGGATACCAGGATCACAGTCCTGGGCCATTACCAACGGGGAGGTTCTCCGAGCGCGTTTGATCGAAATCTGGGGACGTTGCTGGGTCATGCAGCAGTTCTTCATCTGAAGGAAACCAGTCCTGAGGACCCACCCCAATTGATTGGAATGCGCGGTAACCGGGTGGAAAGTTCGCATTTGATGGAATGTGTTGACCTAACTCAGCAGATCGCTGCCTACGCAGATGAGAACAAATATGACAAAGTCCTGGAGTTGAGAGGGGCTGGATTCAAATCCACCTATGAGATCCTCAAGACCATGATGCAGTCTGAACCCAAACCCAGGAAAGAAGGGGCAAAATGCTGCCGGATTGCGGTGATGCATTCAGGTGGTCCCGCCCCGGGTATGAATACCATCGTCCGGGCAGCGGTACGCTGGGGAGCTGATCTGGGTCAGACCATGCTGGGTGTCAGCAATGGATTTCCCGGACTGATAAAGGGAGATATCAAGGAATTAAACTGGATGGATGTGCGCGGGATGGTTGGCCTGGGCGGTGCTGAGCTCGGCACCAACCGCACTGTGCCAACCGATGGTGATTATTACGCCATCGCCCGCACCATTGAAGAACAAAAGATCGATGCTATATTGATGATCGGCGGTGAGGCCGGATATGATAGCGTGAATGAGATCTTCAACCGCAAAAAAGAGTTCCCAAATTTCCAGATCCCAATCGTTTGCCTGCCGGCAACAATCGATAACGATCGCCCGGGATCTGAGCTGAGTATTGGGGCTGACACAGCCCTGAACAGCATTATCCAGGCAGTGGACCAGATCAAACAATCCGCTGTGGCCAGCCGGCGTTGTTTTGTGGTAGAAACCATGGGCAACTTCTGTGGATACCTGGCCCTGATGGGGGGTCTGGCCACGGGGGCAGAGCGGGTCTATATTCATGAAGAGGGTATTACCCTCCAGGATCTTCAAGATGACGTTGACCATTTGGTGACCGGATTCAGTCAGGGCAAACGCCTGGGATTGATGATCCGCAATGAAAGTGCCCATCCTGTTTACACGACCGATTTTATGGTGCGCCTATTTGAGGTTGAAGGTAAAGAACTATTTGATGTCCGGCAAGCCATCCTGGGACACCAGCAGCAGGGAGGGAACCCTTCTCCCTTTGACCGCATCCAGGGAGTGCGCCTGGCGGTCCAGAGTGTAGATTTCCTTCTTAATGAGATCGGGGAAAAAGAGCCCCGGCAGGTATTCATCGGGTCGGAAGGGGGCAAGATCCAATTTACCGGAATGGAAGACTATCAGCGGTTGGAGGACAGGGATTTCGGCCGCCCCAAAAAACAATGGTGGATGGACCTGCGGCCGATTGTGCGAGTTCTGGCTCAGCCCGGCCCTGGACAGTGGAAGTGATATAGGAATCCGACTGAAGTGTATAGTTTCCACTCGGAAATCCCTTAATATGTCATTCTGACCCTGAACGTAGAGAAGGGGAAGAATCCATACTCGCATCCATCTTTTGAGCCTGAAGAATTCCAAAGGAAGCAGATGGTAAGGGAAGGCATTATGGATCCTTCGCTAACACTCAGAATGACAATCTAAGTGTTCTCCTGAAAAAAATCTTCGGCCAGATCTGACCACTTTGGATTCATTGATTCGATAAGTGTAATCTTCTTAACTCTTTTCCATCCTTTGATTTCCTTTTCACGTGCAATAGCACTTAATATACTTGGAGAAACCTCGTAATAAACCAACCGGGTGACATTATATTTCTGAGTAAAACTAGACTGTTGTTTTTGTTTGTGAGTTAGTACACGATACAGGATGTTGTTTGTTACACCGGTGTAAAGTGTTCCCCCTGGACTTGACATTATATAAGTGAAATATTGCCTCATTAATCCCCCCATTTAATCATATTATAAATACTGCTAATAATATTATCTATCCCCTTTTCATTTTTATCTTGACCTTGCCCTTCGTTTGCCATACTGAACAATTCCAAAGGAAGAGGGTTGTAAGGGAACGCATTATGGATCCTTCGCTGGCGCTCAGGATGACATTTTGTTGGATACTGTGATAATTCCTATATAATTAATCCGTTCACTTGTCATTCTGACCCTGAACG